>Ga0247803_1000278_pt1 | contig 30460 bp, 30 predicted proteins | sample UWRJL014104B1_FD_180928 | JGI IMG/M metagenome (GOLD analysis project Ga0247803, IMG submission 180928) | Plant litter microbial communities from Arlington Agricultural Research Station in Wisconsin, United States - UWRJ-L014-104B-1 | ecosystem: Environmental > Terrestrial > Plant litter >...
ACAGTCACTGATGGATGCAGTGAGGACTCTGTGTTGCTCTCGTACGCTCGTATTTGTATGATGAGCAAAGGCATGCCTTGAGAGGCAGCAAGTGTTGCGTGTTTGACTACTAGTCTGAATATTAATTGCTAATCGCTAGACGGTGGAATTTCGAGGTCCTCGTATCGTGCTCTTAAAGCGGCAGCTAGATTGTTATCCAAGTGTCTTCGGACATGTTTATTCCTTTACGTGGTTTTTGTTTCCATGCTACGTGGAGGGTTCTAAATGCATCTGCGTGGCGGTATCGATCCGACGCAATCGCGGCGGGTGGTGAGCCGAATCGACAAGGATGTTGGAGCTGCCGCAAGCCTCATCCATGGATATCGTCAGCTCTCCCAGCAACGCGACGCCCGTCAGCATAAACAAGAAGCTGGCTGTTCGCCAATCGCTGGGTACGGAGCCTAGACGGCTCTGTAAACATGTCACACAGCGAACGCATGATCTATACTTACAGCTTTTATCGCGATGCATGGATGCAATTAAGCGCAGGGATCTCTCTCAGCTCGAGCCGGTTTGTTTGATGCTGCAGCAGGCTTAACCAGCGAACCACTGCATCTCGCATCGCACCGACTGACTGATTTGTTACACACTGCTACCCCTCCACTACCTTCATCTGCGAGAACCCCATCGCAGTTCTATTTCGCGCTTTCGCCGATCGCTGGCGATAACAGCGTCCAGATCGTTGCGGGGGTCCCCTCACAAGCTTCCCTCACAAGCCTTCCCGCAGCTGAACTTTGAATGTTGACGTCGGCCCTCGACCAAAACATCCGCCTCGTTCGCGCATCGCCCACAACACACAGCCCCACCACGCTCGCTATCGCTCTCAATGCACTCTTAATGCCCAATAGGATATACGCCTTCCTTACCGCCGCCCGATAACATACACAACTCGCGCCGCCAGCAGAACGATGACCAGACCAAACCAGGCGCAAACACCGCACGATGAAAGGCAATGATTTCGGAAAGGCGATTGGGATCGACCGGCCGGCCAACGTGAAGGACAAGATCAAGAAATGGCAACTCGACCTCGACGCCGACGCGGGCGCCGAGAACGCGGGCGCCTCCGCAACAGAGAGCGACTCCAAGGCCGCGCCATCGCCCAAGCCGCCCTCGACGCCGAAGGCACGCCCGCTCGAGGAGAAGCCGAGCCCGAAGCCCACAACCACTCCTGTGCCCAAGGCTGTCGAGGTGCTGCCGGAGCGTCCGAAGAGTGCGAAGAAGCCGCCGGTCCACAACAAAATCGACGAAGAGGTCCACGGCGCGACCGCGCCTAAGAAGCGCGTTATCAGCGACTCGCACTGGCGCAACAAGTCGCCCCAGAAAGACGCGAACAAACGCACGTCACCGAAGCCACCACCCACCGCCTGGGTGCGCCCACGCCCCGTCGCGCGCAAAGTCGACAGTTCTGAGAGCAAGATTTCAACGCCCCCGCCACAACCCAAAACACCTGTCATATTCGCACCCAGGAGCGCAGGAACAAGGACGCGCAGTCAGCGCCAGAGAAGGCCGTCGCGGCCAGCGAGCGCAGGGAATGTAGACCGGCCGACGAGCAGCGGCTCTGGGAGCGGAAAAGGCACCAAGAGCGCGGGCGAGGGAGCCACTGCACCCTCATCCCCTACATCGATAGGCGAGAAGAAAGAGTTGGTTCGGGTGCGGCGGCGCGCACAAACGTCACCACGAGGGTCGCTGTCTGCCGAAGACGTCACACCTGTCAGACCGCGATCCGCCCGGAAATCAGAACTGTCACTGAGCGAAGACCCCGCCAACCTCGTAACAGTCGAGTACGAGCCAAGTTTAGCAGATTCACGAAGCCGTGATGAGATAAGAGAACGGCGGCGCAAAGGCCGTCGGAAGGTCCACAGCGACGTTTCGCAGGACACACTACCTAAAGAGTTCGCGTCTACGGCACGGCGGAAGTCCCATCGGCGGTCGTATCAACACGATGAAGAGGATGCACTTCTTCGTTCCCCTGAACCGGTAGCGGTGCCGGCCCCGGCGACTCCACCGCAACTTTTCGGCAACCGACTGGAAGCATGGCTCTCTACCACACCAGACCCATTCGTCGATACAGATTCGCGGCGTAGGCGGAAATCTAAAGAGCTGATTCCAAGTTCAGAATCGGTGCTCAGGTCAGAGAGGTCGGATGTGAGCGCATCGACCGACGTCAAGAGCGCGTCCGTAGAAGAAAGGCCGGAGCGCATCAGCGAGAGCCGCCGCCGGAGGAAGCGTAGCTCCACTCTCAAAGTAGAGACGCTGGATCTCCATGATGCACCCTCTCCTGCCACACCAACCGATCCGGTGGACTCTTCGGTCACTGATCAGGGTGTGGATAACGAACTTACTCCGACATTGACACTGAAGCGCCGCGGCGCCCGACGCGCTCAACACTCACCTACAAAAGAACGCGTAATGTCTCTGCCTGCCCGTGAAGTACCTGAAATAGAGCAAGACGCCGCGTCATCTGCGCCTTCCTCGGTGGACCCGCAGGCGATGGAACTCGACAAACTATCGCTAAAGCCGCCGTTCGAGAGCCCGTCAATGCGACGACTCTTTCCATCAACTGGCAAGAGACTGTCGACCATTGTCTCAGTTGAGACTTTTGCGACCAAGATGCAGCCGGCTTCCCCCTCCGACGCTTCGGCTTCGAGGAAAGTGGAACTAGTAGACGAGCAAAGTCGAGGACCTGAAGACGTGCCTGCCTCCGAGGTTGGAACGCAGCTCGAGACATCCACCATCGTCAGTCGCAGGAGCACTAAGCGCAGCAGACTTGCCAGCCACGCGGATTTGATATCAGTGCTTTCCATGCCAAAGGCAGGGAGTAAGAGCATCATGTCCGCGCGAAGCATTCGAACAAACAGAAGCCGCCTGGCTACTGCCTCAACTGGCGACATCATGGATGAGCTTGCTTCAGACGAGACCAAGTATATGCGGGAGCTCCGCACTCTTGTTGATGGAGTAATTCCCGTTCTTCTCAGCTGCGTTCTATCCAAGTCTGATTCTGCTGTCGCCGTCGGACTGTTCAGCCGTTCCGGCGGTACTGACCCAACGAGGGTCACCAAACCAATCATCGACATGGGCGTTTCTCTAGAACGCTTGAAGACGCTTCACAAGCGTGTACCCAAGGAGGACTCGGATGCCTTCCTTGCCTGGGCCCAGAGTGCGCAGCGCGTCTACTCCGACTATATTGCGGCGTGGCGGTTAGGTTTTCAAGACGTGGTCATAAGCTTAGCACCCGCCGATGACGATCCGTTCACACCGGCGAAAATAGTAGACGGCCCTGACGACGGTGCACCATGGGACGAAGGTCTACCCCGCAACGCCGAAGGCTACGTGGTCAACAGCGATGGAGAGCGGGTCGATGTTGCGTACATGCTCAAGCGTCCCTTGGTCCGGCTCAAGTACCTCGCCAAGAGCATCAAGGTTGGTTCACCCCCTGAAATATTCAACTTCCGAATGTTGGCTGACTTGTGACAGGGCATCAATCACACCAAACCGAGCGAGCGTGCTGAAAAGATGTCCAACATCTTCCAACAACTAGTCGGAGATGCGCGGAAACGGTCCAACGACGAGCACGCCCGACTTGAAGATGAAGCAGCCGCAAATATCGATCCTACACGTGCTCGCGACCCTAGAAGTCTGGCCCCCCTATCGGGCGTGCGCGTCGACGTCAACCGCTGCGTTCGAGCTCGAGACCATTTTGATTTACACCTATACCATTCGAGCGGACAGGAGGTTGATTGCCGTGTAGAAGTGCTACTGCGCGATGATGCACCAGGGCATGGTGCGAGCGGAGATATCCTGGTGTGCGAGGTCGATAGCACCGGGCGCTGGCTTCTCCTCCCGCCAATCCAGCAAAGCCACATTTCTGCCCGCAACGGTGACAACAAGGGCGAGATCATCGTCATGATGCGAGGATTTCATGCCGATGGGAAAGAATGGAGCGAAATCCTTTCCCTTACCGGTGACGATGAGCAGACTGGATTTGAGTGGGTGCAGATGTTGGGTCTCAACCCCATACCGCCACAGCTATCGGAGCTGAAGCGCGGCCAAACACCAGAGAAGCCTTCACGACCAACGAGCAGCCACGCCTCTTCATCCCTTGTATCTGCAGCCACCGGCTCCACACCTCCACACAAAAGCCGCACCCCGAGTCCGCATGAGATCGAGATACCGATTGGGGAACAGGCCAATGCTATGTCGAAGAAATGGGCTTATGACACGTCTAGCCGGGGCCCGCAGTCACGTTCCGTATCTCCAATTACGCCACCAAGTAGCGACAATCAATATCCTGGAAGACGTACTGGAGGGAACGCAGTTTCACCACCATCTCCAGTTGAGCCTCTTTCACGCGAGGGCGAAGGCGCAAGAACCGCCTCTCCGCGCCCCAAGAGCCAGGGCAATGACAGCCAAAATGAACGCACGCCCCGCAGTCTCAACGATGCTATGCAGATCGCCGGTAGTGGCTCACCTTTGTCGCTCAAGCGAACGAGAGCGAAGAGGCTCAGTAAGAATCCCGCTTCTCCAACCACTCGACCGTCGCGCCAGATCGTCGTCGATGACCCCATAGAAGAGCCTCTACCAACAAAGAGGTTGTCTAAGCGCAACCGGATTCAGAAGCCCCAGTCTGCGGCGCCTTCGTCATTGTCTCAGTCAAGCAAAGGGTTCAGTGTATGGATGCCAGGTTCTGAAGCAGAGTACTCGGATGAATCCGATGAAGACAAGCGCTCCGAACGCTCCGTGGAAGATGATGAAGAGTCTCCTGTACGGCCACAGATGCATCGCCGGACTTCTTCCGTGCCGACAATGGATATGCCATCTATACCAAAACTACGAAAGTCAAGCGAGCCGACTACTCCTGTTAGAGCGGATGAGCTCAGCCAGATTCCAGAGCCGCCCGCGTCTGCCCCACCCAAGCTCGATTACGCCTTTACAATCCCCGAGGAAGACCCTTTGCAGGATGAAGTTGACGATGCGCCTCCCCCAGTGCCTCCGCATCGAACACCAAGTCCTGCAACACCTAAAAATTTGAAGACGTCGAACACACCCGTCTTCACGCCAACGCAGGCCGCTTTCCGCGGCAAAAGACGCTCATCATCGCCTCTGAAACATGAGTATGAGCCATCCACGTGTACAGAGTCGTCCAGCGAGAGCGAGGAGGAGATCTCCGAAGAAGAAGAAGAAGAGCACATAACCTCCGAATCATCAGACGACGAGCTTGAAGATGACGTTCCCACCCCGCTAATGCCTCTGGGCCAGCTCAGGCCATTACCCAAAGTGTCACCGCCAAGCTCCATATACACACTGCCGAACGGCACGATAACGCCGTCCCAGTCCGCATCGAACACACCTTACAGGGCGGTACCGAGAGCTTCGACCCAAGCTGCGAAAGCTGTTGCATCTATCTTTACCTGGTCGGACGCAGGCCGATGGGACAGCCTACACCCCGACGAATGCAGCATTGTGGTCACTCCTGGAAAGATCGAGGTGTTTGAACTAAGCGCGGCTCATTCAAAGCCCTTAGTGACGGACGGTGACGAGATCATCCAGCCTGGAGGCAAAGCTCCCCTGATTGCGGTTGAGCTAACCCCTCTGGTGCCACTCCGCAAGTCGACTGCCATTGATATCTCGATACGCTCACCGCCCACTGCTGAGTCACGCATCAAGAGCGGAAACAACATTATGCTGCGAAGCCGTAATGCCCAGGAATGTGCGCAACTATATGCGATGATCAACCAGTCGCGCATCAACAATCCCACATACATTGCCCTCCAGAACGCGCGAGGACCATATGGACAAAGCAGCTGGGCTGAAGCCATGGACCGCCAAAACGCGGCGCGTACCAGTTCAGGCTCCGGGAATGGCTGGTTCGGCGGAACACTAGGCCGACGCAGCTCTTACCGCAAGACCAGCACCCGCGCTGCATCCATTTCCGCTGCCACAGAGTCTTCCGTCGGCACAATGAATACAGCTCTCCGCAGCGCGCTCGGTCGATTCAGCTTCGCTAAGAATAGGCGCTTCAATATCAGAGGGTCAACGCTCGGATCTCGCAGCACTAACAGCCTCGAGACGGGCTCCAGCGGCTCTGGCACCAGCACGCCTCTCGACCCTGAGCGCGCACCAGGCGCCCCAGCAGGTATCACAAACACAAAGTGCCGACTCTACGAACGTGAGTCCCTCACGAAATGGCGCGATATGGGCGCGGCCCGCCTTACCATCATGCTTCCCGACCGCTCCATACCCACATCTACGATGCGTGAAGGCAAGGGGTCGCCCGGCATCCGAGACATATCGCAAGAAAAACGCATCGTAGTGATTGGCAAGAACAAGGAAGAAACACTGCTTGATGTCACATTGAGCGAGAGCTGCTTCGAGAGGGTGGCGCGGAGCGGTATTGCAGTGAGTGTGTGGGAGGATCTAGTGGGCTTGGATGGTGTTGTGGGGAGAGCGGCGATTACGGGGGGTGTGAGTGGGGCGAGGGCGAGGGTTTTCATGATCCAGATGAAGAGTGAGAGGGAGTGTGCGTATAGCTTTTCGCTGCTGGGGAAGCTAAGATATTAGAGACGTTGATGGAATGGGACGACGACGTTACTACGGCCTTTACGGAGTTTATCACGGTCTTGATGCGGTGGCGAGAGGTTGAGCGGTAGATAGGGCGGATCTCTTCTCCTCTTTTATGGTTTGTTTTCTTTCGATCGTTGCGACATTTCGAGGAGGTTCGTTTTCTAGTCTTTTTGTGTGCATGCATCTTCGAGGCATTTTGGCCCTTTCTTTGTGTTCAGCGATGGCGCTTTCGGGACTTTGGTCTACTTTTGTCTTTTCTGCGGTTCCTGTGGTGTGGGCTATCGGAGTATATTCCTTGCCACCACGTCAATATCATATCATAGTTATACATCATCTTCGGTCTTGGGCCGAGCGGCCGTCCTATATAATCTACTTTCGAGGTTCGGGATGGAGGATATTTGTTAGGCGAATAGGTGGAGGGGAAAGTGTAGCTAGGATGTGCTACATGAGTAGTTCTATCTTGAGATAAGTAGTATAAGTTAGAGCGTAGTGATAGTAGACATGAAAGATCTGTGATCATCTGTTCTGCTCGTATTGCGAGAAAGGCCGGAACTCGGGGTATGAGGGATGTCTAATATAGCTTCGACGGACTTAGGGTGTATAAGTTCGTTTCTGCTCACTGCTGCTGGGTCTTAGTTCACTGAAATGCCTACCTCGGCGGATCACGGAGTAGGTTCGCGTGAGTGGGACTAAAAGCGGTATGGGGACTAAGACCGGTATGGAAATCGTCCTATGCCTTGAGGTGGGAGAGAGTTGAACGGCATGAGCGCGAGGGTCACGGAAGTTGTGTGCATTCAAAACTACAGAAGCAGAGATCAATGTTCAGTTCGGTGCGGTGAAGGATTGGAAGTGTGTAATAAAGATGTGGCCGGATAGGTCATGGGCCTACTGGCGCTCTTAGTAAGTCAAGATTGGCGGGTTGCAGGTGTGATTCCGCTCGAAGCGCTCATCTACGAGATTGCGAGCGAGATTGATCACACGCTGGAAACAGGGTTGAAAGCCTGCCGATGACTAAAGCGGGCGCCGAAGATGCGGTTTGTAACTTGGGACGCGTTCGCGTTACATCCAATGCATTCGGCTATTGTAAGGAGGCCTCGGTATGCTAGAAGGACGATGGAGTACTCGAAAGCTAACAACTTCAGCACATACGCTAATAGAAATATACAACACAAGGTAAAGCAAACAGAACTCTATCCACACACTCCATCCACCACACAGACCAAATGTCAACTTTACTCTTACCCAAACAATCTCAACCAACTGATGCTGAGTCTTGTGTTACACAATCCCTTCAATCCTCGAACAACTTCCGTCATGCTCCACGAACTCGTCTCACACAGCACTATACCCACCCCGACTTCCCGGGGTCTGCACCGTACTAATGACCTTCCGCCCAAAGTCCTTAAAGATATACGGAATATCGCGGATCGTGTCGCCGTGAGGAAGGAGGTCCCAGCCGCGGGCGCCGTAGCGGTTGTAGTTGAGCCAGGAGCCGAAGATGAGGTAGGTAGCGGTCGCGAGGAAGAGGCTATAAACCCTTTAGTAAATCGTCCGCACGAAAAGTCTGAATCTGTGGAACAAGGGCTTACATGATAATAAACCATGTGAAAAAGCCCCAGGAAGTCGATGCATCCTGCGGCGCATCTTCACATGCGTACTTCGTCCGCCACTCCAGCCGTAGCGTCTTGACTTTCTTGCTGTCCTTTTCTTCGTCCTGGTAGCCGCAGAAGCGCAAGCTGGCCTCAGAATCCTCACACTTGCCCTTGTTGCTGCTATTGTCGTCATCCCTCCGCCTCAGCTTCTCCTCCTTGTTGTCTCCATCCTTATTGTCACCGTCGTCATTCTCCCCATCCCCACCATCATCCACTTCCCCCTTTTCTGTTCCTTCCCTCTCCTTATCGCACACGAACTCGATGATGGCCCGTTGATCCACGCCCTTCTTCTTGTCATCGTATGGATACCGACCGCCGTGTAGCTCCGCCCTGAATCCTTCCCTCCCTTGGTCTGAGTTCGAATTCGATTTGCGGAAGAGCTCGTAGCGCGCTTCGAGTTGGCCTCTGTGAAGCGAAACGTAGTTGCCAGCGATATCGATGGGCACTATGGTCGAGTTGTGCTGTTCGTCGAGGTCGACCTCTTCGCGGATGGCGCAGACTGCAGAGTAATCAACATTGCCCCCAAACCCCCCCATATCGAGGAGAACGTACCTCTTGATCCAGCATGGCAGCTCGGCTGTCCCTTCTTCCGCTCTATTGTGCTGCATAGGTCGACTGTGAAATTATACTTGAACTGCAAGCCCTCTATTGGATCGTTCTCCCAGTGCACCATATGCGGACCCCCGAGCTTCTCCAAATTAAAATGCACACCCTGTGCCGCAATATCGCGGCACTCCAAGCTCGCCCATGATGACGGCACAAGCGACACCAATGTAAGGAGAGCGAGTGGTAGAGACCGTGATGTTCGTGATAGCGCCATCTCGGTGTGTGTGCGGATGTGTGATCGATGGAACGGTCGTGCGGTCGGGCAAACCCAAACGGAGTTTACAAATCAACGAGGAAAGGAGGCCTAGCGGCGAGGGTTCGCTCGAGCGGAGTAGTCGGAATCGACGATGTGAAGGATTGCAGGAAGAGAATGACAATCTAAGGATCCGGGTTGTCGTGGCACGGGGGAGCTGTATCGCGTGGTGCACGGGGTATGGAGATGACCAGGTCAACAGTTCGCAACGCAAGCCGGTTCCGTCATATCGAGACGCGCACGGGTGCCGTTGCCAAGATGTGAGCTTATGTAATGCGTCCCACATCTGGACGTCGAGTGCTCCATCACCATCCCACACTCTCTTGGAAACCAGACCCAAGTTCGAGCGTGTACAAGACCACGGTCCAAGCCCGTGCCGCCACTTACACCAAACGCATCCTCCCGTTCCCAAAATACAACCCCCGCGTGTCTCCACCGTCCCCAAAGTCATCAGTAACGGAGATGAGCTCCCAACGCTCAGACCCCATATCAACCGTTTCAGCTGCTGAAAAATCCCCGAATCCAACTACCTCACGTCTTCTAAGAGTTTCCGTAAAGTTAATTATCTTCCGAGATTCATGCGGCGAAACTGGCGACCTAAAATAACATGCTTCGTCTACTGGTACACGTACCACAAGTCTCACTACGAGAACGCACCGACTTGACGTTTAGACCCTTCCACATTGCCGAGGTGCTGTAACCTTACGCGGCCTTCGCCGTGCGAAGGATCGATCCCTCAAGAGCATTAGTCTTTCAGACAAACCAACTAGGCAGGTTCTAACGTCGAAAGCAAAAGCGTCTGCAGCCTCTGGACGAACAGAGCACTTGCCGACTGACCATCTCACCAGGGCGCCACACCGACCTCTCGAATCCTGCAACACCCGGCTCGAGCCATTCTCCACATCTCCCGTCAAGCCCCCACTTCTCAACATGACATCATGCCCAAAAATGCTAAGATTATAATCTTCAGTGCGAATGGATAGTTTGTAATTTATTTGGAAGTAGTGCTAAGTATTTCCGTTATAATGGACACAAAACAAGACGCTAAGCAATGCAGCTAAAATACAAGAACAGCGTGAAAAGAGAGCAAAACTAGCTAAATGAGTGACAAGGTGCTCTTCAATCCCTACCCTGTCAATCCATCATGTTACCCTTCGGTGGCCAGTCGAAAGGCGGTGGATTGATCCAAGGCGGTCAAGAACAAGACCTGGAGGTAACGCAAAAGCAAATCCAAAAAAAGAAACTCCCGCAAATGCAAAACAAGGCTGAAGAACAATGACGAGTCTATATGCTGGGGGGATGTAAATGAGTGAAAAACAAAGGGGATTCGTCAACCTAATCGGTGGTGGGGACGCCGCGCAATGCAAGTCGTAGATCAGACATCGTAAGCCGGAGTCGCGAGACCCCGTTGCCGTTATACAGTCTAGTCGAAAAAGAAAACCGTGTGAAGATTGTAAGGAAACCGTAAGAAAACCATGTCGAGAGAGAAGTCCGTGATTATGCCGTCCTGGATATCAAATCCGGTCAAGAGACGAAAAGATGTGAAATTTTGAGCGCCGGAGATGCATCGAGGACGAACCGAAAGACTGCAAGGCAAATATCTATTTGCCAGAGCCGCTACCACCCTGCGGTTTCGGCATCGGGTACGGGAACGGAGCGTAGGGTAGCTGGTAGGAAGGGTTGCTGCCAGAGGAGGAGCCGGCAGTGGAGGTGTTGCCGGGAGAGGAAGAGGAGGAAGACATTGTTGCTGAGACTGTGGAGGGTGCGGAGCGAGGTTGAGAATGAGCTCGTATGAGAGAAGCTGGTCGACCGTAGGGAGTTCTGGATCTGCGTGGAGGCTGGGAAGAGCTGCTTCTCAGGGCGTGTCGAGTTGCGAGGGGACGGCCTTGTCGAGAGGAAGAGCTTACTTCGGGGTTGTTTCGTGTTGCGGGCGTCTCGGTGATAAAGATGAAGGGAGCTGTTGGTCTTGGATGCGAGGTGATTGATTGTCTTGTGACAAGTGGATCTGGAAGGGTGGAGAGAGAGCGTAACCCAGCTGTTGGTTGAGGGGTTTCTGCAGAGTCTTGATGGCCGGTTGGATTGTTTGATAGATTTGGAGGTTCTAATGCTGGTGCAGTAGCAGAAGTTACGCGGCGAGTTGGAGGCTCTGGAGATCTTGATGGGCTGGGATTATTTGAAGGGCCACTGCTCATAAGCTGGTAGTCCTCGATGTATTGGAAGATTAAAGTCCAAATGTGTGCTGGTTCTTGTTGTTGCTGTTGTTGTAGAAGGTTGTTTGGTGGTTGTTGATGGTTTCCAGACTGATCTTCCCCAGGCTCTTATATATGTGGTGTATAGGGACGGCCCCCAGTCTCCAGTTAGGCGGCCTAGCGCTTTTGATCACGAAGCCGATGACAATGTAGGACAAGTGCCTGAGGTCAGAAAGATTGAGTCGAAATAGCAGACCGGACATCTGTAATCGTAAGAGTGGAGGCTTGATCGCAGAGATGAGGTACAAGCGCAGAAGTCTACCATAGGGCAGTCCGATGGTCCGAGGCGCAGGACGAATGTCGGTTCAGTCAGTATGTGCTGATTCTGTTGTAGAAGGTCCGAGTGAGGTCACCCACAACGTGCGGAAACGACCGTTTTTAGAATATGGTGTGTAGCGGAAGGCGTCGTGAGCCAAGAGGATATGCAGAACGTAGCCACCACACTGGCAGATATGGTTAGAATGCTGCGAGGCTGCTGTCGTCAGACGCTTGTTCAGAGCCGCATGCACGATGACCGGTAACCAACGCAAGGGTAATCGGGAAGAGCCAAGATACCCAGGGGGACGGATGCTGATGCATACCCCGTGCGTGCTGGCGTTTGATGACTTCCGTGCAGCTAGGGTCAAGATCCTCTCCCAAATGTGCGGTGAAAGAAGAATGGTGGACGACATGCTGGACGGCCTCTTCTACCTATACAACCGAGAAGTTGACCTTGCTGCTAATGTGGTCAGCATCTCATTGAACTTAGACTAGATATCGAAGAACGCCGAAGTTTATCGAAGCGGCACGTATACAACCACCGATGCCTTAGAGCTCATGCTCAAAAAGCCCCAAATGTTACGAATTAGTTCATACCCCGGACATAGCCGAAGAGCGGCCACTTGTCCCCAGAACCAGTATTGCATCGGCAGGTTGTAGTTCGTGCGCTAGAGATGTGAGATCGTCATCTGTAGCGGCCGACGAGCGTTTGCGCACGAATCAAGCAGCTAGAAGACTCTAATATTAGCTACCTGAACACGAGATGAAAATGTGATTGGGATGTTTACTCAGCTGTCGCCATAATTTTGTCGTGGCCCGCGCGTCAGCCATCCCTGCTAAACTGTGAAGTCAAGCCACTGTCAATAGACGATGAAGTCATAGTAGCCATGCTTGAATCTCGAGCCCGCTCATTGTTCCAAATTAGATGTCCAATGATCGTGCGTCGATGAGTATTGCATCTTGACCGGGAAGTTTATAAGCGAGCCCTGTTCGCTTGCAGGATTAGTGAGTAAGCTATACAAGGGTGTGTAGCGTCGAAGGCTGCTGTTTTCTAGAACCCTACCGCATTGAGACTTCCATGGCGTCTGATCTCAGGCGCAGACGCAGTGGTCCTGCAGTAATCTCCATGTGGCCGCGTGTATGTGTGTGCCCCAAGATTACCGGATGTACGGACGTCCAATGGAAAAGCTGCAATGAAAAAGAAAGCCCTACTTTGGACGATGGCGCTGAGGCAGTGCACCGTCTAAGCGAACTTGCATACTGTAGAGGAGATGGTCGGTGCTTATCTTCCCTACCACCACGTTGTGGCTCTTGATGGTTCCCGGTGCGGTCAGAACTAACTTGCGACGGCACAATAAAATCTCGAAATTTCAGGGTGGTGGTAGTGGTAGCTCCGTAAAGATGGTATGTGGCTCGATTGTCCGCTTCCGAGGGAAGACTAAATTAGTCTGCTTAGTATGCAGGAAAGATGGTAAATTAACGGACTTCAACGTACCTTCGTTGTCTTCCACCGATTACACCATGCTGACACGACGAACAGCAATCATCTTCACTGTCATCACGTCGCTCCATGACTCACGCCCCGCAGTCGTAACGTCAATTTGGCTTATTCGACTGCGCGATATAGCTTTTGGCTCGACGCAGTTGTGACTGGTGTCCATGACGATCTTCGATTGTTTGCTTCCGGTAGGCGCATGTGACAAGACTGCTAGCTCGCGACTTCTTCCCGATGTTGATTACCACCGAGTAGTAATACATTCCTAAGGCTGTTCCGTTCTTTGCGCCTGCACGCAGTAGCTAGAATCGGATAATGGGGGCTAAAGTCGCAGTCGTTAAAAAGAAGGCGATAGGCCGCGCACATCGTAGAATCTCTTCCCTCGCGTTAAAGACACCCTTTGTTCATCCTTCAGCAAAAATCGACACTCTTGCAAGTTGCAAAAATGACTGGACCAAACCAGGCTGCCGTTATCCCCAGCAAAGGAAGTCATCTGGAGGTAGTGGACGTAGAAATCAGTCGTCCGGGTACAGGTGAGGTCCTAGTCAGGAATCATGCCATTGCTATCCAACCGCTTGACGCCAAGATGCTGCTCGCTGGGTATGAGGGCGCGGGCGCGCAAAGTTACCCAGCTTTGCTTGGGTCTAGCGGCGCAGGGACGATTGAGGCTTTGGGGGATGACGTCTCCGGCCTTGCTATTGGCGATCGAGTCGTTTTCGATACCAGGGCGTACATCAAAGCGGACGTCAACCGACGAGAAGGGACATGGCAAAAGTTGGTGATCGTCAACGCCAGGACCGTAGCGAAGGTAAAAAGCGGTGGTTGAAAACATCGAATAGCTCTGATCGAATGGCAGATTGGGGACGCAACGTTCGAACAAGCAGTCCTGGTTGATTTTCCGTTGCAGACGGCGGTGGGTGCTCTGCATTTATTCCTCGGAATGGGGACACCAGGAAGCAGTGGCGGAGAAGAAAAAGTCTTGGTATGGGGCGCCGGCGGAGCCGTAGGAGCGTTTGCGGTGCAGTACGCGAAGAGCGTGAGTTGTCTTGGATGTGATGATCTTGAAACGGAATTTGATAACACTAAACACTTTCCAGGTTGGGCATACAATAGTCGCCACCGCGTCTCCCCGGGATACTGAGCGCCAGAAGACGCTTGGTGCCACCGAAGTAATCGATTACAAAGCCGCAGACGCAGTGGATAGACTTCGCCGATTGGGTCCATTCAAATACATCTTCACCGCCAGTGGAGATGCTGCCTCGCAGCAGTCGCTCGCTGCCTTGTTGCAGCCAGGGGGAGGGAGATTCGCCAGTGTGCTTGGTGGGCAAGTCGATCTGCCTTCTAATGTTGAGAGGGTGTACACAGCCTTCTCTCAAGCAGCGCAGCGAGAAGAGCATAGCGCATGGCGAGATTGGTGGTACGGGAAATATCTTCCGAAAGTACTACAGGAGGGTCTGGTAGAGCCTACCAAGTACAGCAAGGTGTCGGGAGGTCTCGCGGCGTTGCAACAGGCCAGTACAGATGTTTTCGAAGGCAGGGTCAGAGGTAAACTCGTTGTCAATCCGCAAGAGTAAATTAGCGATGCGATCGATGCTGATGCGTGGGTTGAAAGAGAATGGCGTCCACATCTCCTGTCGTCGGTGAAAAGGTGCGATTAGTCTTTTGACCAAATCTAAATTGAATCGACCATACATCGATAGATGCGTCCCTGGATGACCTCACTTTTGAAGAATGGTCAGCACCAATTAATCGCTGACAAATTGCATGGAAGAATTCTGTTATGCTCGTATCTGAACACGAGAGAGGATAGCTGATGCTAGCGCACGGCCGTGCTCACGTCAGTCATACCGAGCGCATCCGCATGCATGTAAGTCCCATGATCATAACGCAAAGGGGAGGATTGGATCGCGAAGCTGGTGTGGTGCGCGGTGAGGAGAGGGTGTGATGTCGATGAAGAAACTATCGTCAGGTCGTGTGATTCGGCGTTTCGAGCCCGATGCCATTGTCCCACCAACCACTCATTGACTCCTGGTTCCTTGCTCAGCACCAACACTAAGGTTAGGGACTGCGCTTTGCTAATCTATATGAAACTCTGCTATACATGAGATTCAAGTCACCAGAGGGAGTTGCACAGCAAAAGTGATCTTGACTCTTGTATTACATACAGAGCAGCGCGAAACAAATATGTTCGCGCCGCATACCCTGAACTGATGGATATCATCTCGCTGCTTGTTCGACTACCCGTCGACGCGAATGTTTTAAACAAGATTCAAGTTCGCCAAAGCGGCCATGTTAAACCGATCTTTCCGCTACCTCGTCCATATCGTACCTTCACACGCCTAACGCGGTCCAAAGACTCGCTCATAATCCAGATGGAAGGGATGGCAACCCAATCGGAAATACACCAAAATGCAAAAAAGGAAGGGGAATCGTCGCATACCTTAGAAGACATAAAGAGCCCTCATGTTCCAAATAGCCTCATCGACCATCTCCGACGTCCAGCTACCCGTGAGCTGTCCGACGATGCTCTCACGCTTGTCGCGACTCAGCACCAGGAACCGTTCGATAAGGTCACCGTCAAGCACGCTCTTAACCGGGTTGTAGTAGCTTCGATATGCGAGATGATCTCGCCCACTCAGTGGCTTATCGTCTGTTCGCAGCTGCAGCTCTAGCTGCTGAAACATCTTGTACTGGCGACGAGATTGGAAGGGAATCAGAGCGCCGAGCGTACCCTGGAGCCCTGCCCAGAAGATGACATTTTCACCGCCAGATAGGAGTTGGGTGCGTTGCATCGAGACCGGTATATCGTTTGCGAAGTAGTGAGCAACCAAGTCTACACGCTTGGGGGCGCCAGCTAGAAATTCCTTATCTTGGACGAGGTTTAGGCCGTCCGATGATTCGTCCGAGGCTTCTGACACCTTAGGCGGGCACCGCACGAGCCAGATATTGCCGAACTTGTCTCCGCCTACCGTGGTCTCGTAGTCTAGCATCTCCGTACATGTTGTGTGTCGGGCTACCGTGTCGTCTGCAAAGGGAAGGAGCAAGTTTGGATAGACCTGGTCCTTGTGGACAACGTAGGTTACGGATTGGGCTTGGTCAGAGACGATGAGACGGTTGCCCTGAGTCTTGAGGCCCGTGATGCGGGTGGAAACGCAGTGCGGAGTCATGGCTTTGCGAAGCAGCGAGCGCATGCCGCATTCATACAGAGCAAGGTCCGTACCGCTGCCTACTGCGAGCTTGCCCTTGAAAGCGAGAAGAGCCAGCGGAGGCTCATCCATCTCGGTCTCGTGAACGAACTCGAGCTCCCTGCCGTCAGAGGAGATTTTGTACAGCATGATAGAAGCCGAGCTGAATCGAAAGCTTGGTGAGAATCGCAAGTCCTTCGCAATCCCGACAGCAAGGTGAGTCGCCTCGCCTTCACCACTCTCACTATCGAAGTACACCAGTGCAACGCTCACCGCGGATCTGTTTTCAGTGAGCTCGATGGTCTGCACCACTTCTTTGTCCGTCACCGGAGCCACCACCTGGATGCAGGATGCCCATCTCCCTTGCGCCCTCGGGTAGCCGAACTCGGCCGGCGGCAGTTCGTTGTCCTGGCTGTGTCCATTGGACATATCTTCATCCTCACCATTCGGCTCGTTTTTGATAGCTTCTTTAGCTTTAGCCTGCTTAATGAGATCATTCCTCACGTCGGCGCCCATGGTATTATTCTCGCTCTCGATGACGTAGAACGTCCTCTGTTGGTGATAGCCAACCAACTTGCGAGGAGTGTACCTGAGCGGTATTGACTCAAAGGTCGTATTTTGGTGCAAGTGGTCCAGGGAGAAGATGCTATGCATTCGTCAGCTATGTCAACCAGATATATCTGAGATATGTTGAGGAAGAATGCTGTAGTCAGTAGGAACAATTGGAATGTTGCGTATAACCCTCATTTAAAATCAGGAGATAGTTGTCATCACACAGTAGCAGAAATGAAAGACGTTCGCACTTACCGCAACTCTGTGCCGCTCACGCAGATGATGCCCCTAATTGACGATCCATCAAAGTTCCACGCAGAATGAAACGGTATGTAGTTGAGAGGTGTCAGCTGGAGTACTTTGGTAGTAGGATGTGTGTACGCGAGCCACGGGCTTGACCCCATTGCTAGAACGGCTGGCTCTCCATCCCCCGCAGTGACGCGGGCAAATGTGACGGCTCCGGGCCCAAGGAAACGCCTCCGGGTGTCGCCGATCTCTCCTGTCATATCATCTAGAACCGAGCGAATGTAGACCCCGCTTTCGAGGCCAATGTGGAGGAATTGACTGGATCCGTGGGGTGACTTGTCCGTCATGTAGTTGATAGTGAGGTCGCTCGGCTTGGCGGAAAGACCTTGAACGGATATGCTCCTCAGGATGTTGCCTTCCATGTCCGGGCTCAGGTTGAATATCCTGACCGTTTGATCACTGCAGCCAACGGCCATGAAGTAGGCACGAACACTGCCCTCGGGCACTTCTGGCATAGCGAGACATTTGATGGTCACGTCCAAGGCGACCTCCTCCTCGGCCAAGGCAAGCGAACCATCAGAGTCGCACTCGAAGTAGAGAATCTGACCAGAGCTAAGCGCAATGGCGACTTGGCGATTGTTCGTTGCGCACGCTACGATGGTGCGGTGCGCAGGTGTTTCCCAATCGGTAACATTGACATGTGTTGCCGCATCAGAATCATCGTCCGAAAACTCAATACCCTGGATGTGACGTATGCCACTAGGGTGAATCTGAAGGATACAGTCTTCTCCAAATTGCTGAACGCCGAGAGTATTCGTCTCGACCAGAAAGCCCGTATTGAAAGCCTCGTTGACATCATCAGATATTCTAAGCACCAGCGTCTTGCTGTGTAGGCACATGACGATCAACGTGTCGGTGTCGTCGTCAGCGCGCAGCTTGGTAGTCCACACGCTAGATGCCTCGTTAGGGAGTTCCGAGTCGATGAGTTCCAGAACCTCCAATGCGTTCTTTGTTGTCCTGAAAGAACTTCGCCCGCTTTCGCCACTGACAGTGTAGATTTGCGGTGCATCTAACAATCCGGGGTTGGCGACTTCCATATCCATAATGGGATTAAGGCTCGGAAGGGTGTACACAGGCTTCAATAAATTGAGGAGTGGCCGCGGGCGGAAAAAGGGCGCATTGTAGGCAGCAAGTGGGTCGGTAGGAAACTGCGAGCTCTCGAAGATGGGGTCCTTTGACTTTTCGCCTAGGGAATGGATCTCGTAAAGACTTCTATCTCCAGACTCACAAGCGGCGAAGACAAAGCCCGCTTTCAAGACGCAGATGCTGGTCGCAAGCGGGATGGTATCGAAATACTGAATCTTGAGCTTCTGCACCTCACCATCGGGAGCGTCGTAGGTGAGCTTGAACAAATCGCCGTCATCGGTCTGGAGCAAAAAAAAGGTTTCCCGGCCTTTGAGAGTGTGTCGAGTTCCCGCTACTATGAAACGCTTCCGGTTAGGATCCTCAGTGGCACCTTCCCGACGCGGTATGGCCAGACGATGGAGTTGCTGCTTGTTGTTGAATATGCGTCGATAAGTGATATTGTCCTCGCCGCAGCAGAGAACTCCGCTCGGTCCATTAGCGCCGCCAGGGAGGCTGAAGAGTATGTTGGCGGTGCGGTCAACGGGCTCAGACCACTTTCGCACAATGTGATTCAGGCCGAGGTCCAGCTCGTAGTAAACCAGGTCTTTCTGCAAATCTTGCAGAGCCTCTCCGGTGGGGTCGGCCTCGGCACTCGAGAAGTCCAGCTCGATGGCAGCGAACATGGGATTGTCGTAGCCAACGTCAAGGCCGATAAGGCAGTACATGAGTGTCTGTGGCTTGTGGGCTTCCAAAGGAGAGGAAATGGCGATGCCGCCTTGTGTAGAACGGGTGAGGGTGTAGACCAGCTTGTTCTTCTCCGTCGATGCGACGATGATCGCGCGTCCTTTCGGGTCTGTCGCGAGATACTCGCCCGGCACGACGCGACGGACTTGCGACTTGCCAAACGTCTCGAAGTGGACCGTCTCGAACTCGGGCGGTTTAGAGTCGGGCTTGTACTCATACGTCACCAGGCGACCAGAGTCGGTGGTGATGACAATGAAATCTACAGCGTGTCAACAAATGCGCTCTGTACGTTCCACCGTTCCGTCTCCATGCTCCACGTGGGCGCGGGGGTCGTAGCTGTCGGCGTGCCTTACAAAATCACTATAAGGCTTTGCGCGTCGCGGAGAGAGAAGACGTACCTTTGGTGCTGCCCGCAAGCCGGAATTTGGCGATGCGTCGGATGATGCCGAAGACGTCCTGGCTATAGAGCTCCTTGAAGCCGTTGCTGTACTTGGAGACCTCGTACAAGGTAAGCCGCGAGCCATTCGCCGTGAGGACGTGCCCATTGCCGCTGCCGACAAAGTCACCCGAGATGGCCTCTTGAGTCGCCGAAGGCGCCTTGACCGTCAAGGCGTACAGCGACAGCGTCGAGAAGCTCGTCATGGCGGGCGAGATGGGCGGGCGCGGGCCCAAACAGCAAGTTGTGTTTCTGGCCTTGCGGCGAGCGGTGTCGCGATGCCTAGAGACACGGTTCGCAGGCAAAGGCGCTCTACAGGAGACCTCGCGTTGTTTGCAGCTGCAACGCGCGGGACGTCGCCTGGTTGAGTTGGAGAGCGCGGCGACGGGCTGTGGAGGGCACAAAGGCAGAGACGAAGTTTTGGAGCTCCACGGCGGAGCGGATTAACCGTCTCCGGTCAGCCAATGGAACGCCTCGACGCCCCGCCAAAATTTTACCGCCTCGGACCTCCGCGTGCAATTGTCGAAGTCTCTGAAAAGGAATTTCTTCAAGAGCAAGAATATTCTATCTCAACCCATAATGAAGCGCAAACTCGGTGCTCTCGAGAAGGTCGACGCCGACCTGACCAATCTGCAATATAAAGTGCGCCGCGACCCGCCCTCCTACTTTGAGGACCACCGACAGCAGTACATCCAGTATGAGACGCTGCGGGACCTCCTGCTGCAGGACCCCTCGACAAGCGACAGCACCGGCCTGGTGCGGCTGAGCGAGCTGATTGACTTTGTTGCGCATACGGCCGACTGCTACCCGAAAGACACGGCACAATTTCCCCAGGACCTCATCCAGATCATCTCGCAGCACCACGAAGAGCTGCAAGCCGAGCTGCGCGACAAGATCGTGGCCGATCTAGTCCTGCTACGGAACAAGGAGATCATTGACTCGTCGACGTTGCTGAACACCCTGTTTCCCATCCTCGTCACGACCCCAAGTAAGACGTTGCGCGCACTACTTTTCCAGAAGATCATCTCCGACCTCCGCTCCTCCAACGCAAAGTCCACGAACCACCGCCTCAATCGCACTATTCAGACGGTGCTATTCAACCTACTCACGTCCGACCGTGACACTGCGAAAGGACTGTGGGCAGTCAAGATTACGCGCGAGCTGTGGAAGAGGCAGATATGGACCGACGCAAAGGCCGTAGACATTATGAAGGAGGCTTGCTTGTCCAACAACGAGAAAGTCTTAACAGGCGGCGTGCGCTTCTTCCTCGGCGGTGACAAAGAGCGCGAAGAAATGGCCGACGACAGCAGTGACGAAGAGGAAACCATTGACATGAGGCAGATGCGCCACCAAGCCGGCATCACGAAGAAGTCTAAGAAGAAGGGCCGCGATCTCAAGAAAGCCGCCGCAACGGTCAAGAAGAAGGAGAAGAAGAAGAGTGCACCCCACCCCCTCAATTTCTCAGCTCTTCATCTCCTCCACGACCCGCAAGGCTTCGCCGAAACACTCTTCTCCAAGCACGTGCAGAACTCCAAGTCGAAACTGTCTCTCGACTCCAAGCTTCTCATCCTCCAACTCGTCGCCCGATTGATCGGTCTGCACAAACTCACCGTCATCGCCCTCTACTCCCACCTCCTCAAATACCTCGCCCCTCGCCAACAGCAAGTTACAGCGTTCCTCGCCATCCTCGCCCAGGCAACACACAACCTTGTTCCGCCGGATGTCATCGAACCGCTGATCCAGAAAATCGCGAACGAGTTCGTCAGTGAAGCAGCGGCGTCGGAAGTCGCCGCTGCAGGTTTGAACGCCATTCGCGAGGTTTGCGCGCGCCAACCCCTCGCCATGAATGACACTCTGCTCCAAGATTTAGTCCTATACCGCAAGAGCAAAGATAAGGGTGTCCAAATGGCTGCGCGAGGCCTCCTAAGTCTCTACCGTGAAGTCGGTGCTGAGCTCCTCAAGAAGCGCGATCGCGGCAAAGACGCCACCATCGCCATGAAAGCAGACGACACAGACAAACGCCGCTACGGCGAAGAAGCCATCGGTGAAATCCAAGGCATTGACCTCCTCGAAGCATGGAAAGAAGACGAGCGCCGCAAAAAGCGCGAAGCCGCCGGCCTCCCCCTCGACGCCCCTACCGATGAGGAAGAAGACGAAGCAACGAACTGGCAGAACTGGGACGTCGAATCCGACGACAGCGACTCCGAGTCCGGCTGGATCAACGTCGAGTCGGACGGTGAGGACATCAACATCAGCGACAGCGAGGACGAAGCCGACAAGAAGAAACAACCACCATCTAAGAAGACGAAACTCGACAGCGCAACCCCCGCCCCAACAGACACAGCCGAAGACAAAGAGAACGCACAACGCATCTCCAAACTCCTAACCTCCACCATCCTCACCCCCGCAGATCTAAAACAACTCCGCATCCTCCAAGCCTCCTCAGCCATAACCGCGCATCTATCCGGGCCCAAGCGCGCTGCCCTCCTAGCAGCCCGCCACTCCGACGACGCCATCACCGCCGAGACCATAGAAGCCGCTGCCTCCCTTGGCAAAAAGAACAGCAAAGAGGAGAAGATTGCTATGGCACGCGGTGACCGCGATGAGAAACATCAATCTACGACGGCGAAGCGTAAGGAGAAGAAGGAGGCGGCTGGTAAGAGTACGACGAATAAGGAGAAGGCGAGGAAAAAGAATTTCTTGATGACGTTGGGGAAGGCGAAGGGGAAGAATAAGAGGAGTTTGGTGGATATGCAGAAGACGTGGAGGGGGCATGTGGACAGGGGGAAGAGGGGTGGAAAGAGGGGAAACAAGGGGTAGTGCGGCGTTGGTTTGTAGGTCGAGAGAGATTGGGAACTTGCTTATCGTCGTCTTTGATACCCCAAATATCGAACATGAATCAGATGATTGAAAAAGTGGCCCTTGTGCGATGCTATTTACAGGGAATATCCCACTCGTTCTCTTGAATGTGTACCCAGTTCCTTATCGTTCCATGCTTGCTATGCAATATCCACGGTAGCTCTTACATGTACAGATCGTTGACGCCCTGCCAAATGTCAAAAGATCAGCCCAAACTCCATCCACCGTCTCACGACCTCCCATCGCATCGAGCGTAGCGCCTCCTTCAAGATGAGCCACTGATGTGTCTTCTGGATTTCACTATTCTGTCTCAGCCTGTCTCGCATCGTCCGTGACCACATCTGGGCTTTACTTGGAGGTATTCTCCATGTGACGGAACATGCTGCTCGGCGGCGGCGAAATTCCCCGTAAATCCGTAACGGAGGCATTTCGCGACAAGAACGGAGGCCTGAAACGTACGAACCGTCGCTCCTCGATCCTTGGTTCGGGTGGATGTGTAGTGGGGATTTCTTTTGGCTGCCATGGAGCCTGGAGCTGTGCAGGATGTTGCTTTTCGGTCCTTGCTTTCGATCGCTCTGTAATGAGAATAGTATTTGTCTGTATTGGAACCTGGAGATGTCCAGGCTGTCGCTCCACGGTTTTCGGAGGTGCAACGCCGGAAGACGCATACGAGGCCATATAAGCACTCCCATCGCCCTTAGTTACTTGCTTCTCCCACACACTTGACTCAGCCGACAGATATCGCCTCAGCTCTTCTTCTTTCCCTCTCTTCTCCTGCGCTTGCCTCTGCTCCCGTATCATATCCTCAGTCAATGCAAGCACTTTGCTCTGTGTTCTCGCACGACTAGCCGGTGCAGCACCCTTGAAGGGTGACTTGTGAAGGCTAGGTTTAGGTGCAGTGGCCGAAGAGGTCCTCCGCTTGCGAGTCTCAAGCTCCAGCTCATCCTCAGCAGACAGCCACGCCTCAAGCCGCTTTTCCGTAACCCCTGCAAGCATTGCTATATCCTCCCTCATGCCTTTATGATCCGCCGAGTACGGGTATGCCATGAGGAGCGAGGCCATGAGCTGCGCATGTTCGACCATCTCCGTGAGCTTCAAGTTACGATCGAACATATTCTCCTCTGATACGCCAGTGCTTGGCGTGCTGGTAGCAGATACCTCGGGTGTCTTCGTTGGCGTTCGGGTATCCTTGCGAGTGCGTTTGGTGGCGCGAGATGCATCTTCGTAGTCTGAGCCACTGGTCGCGTCTGGATCGTCAGAAAGGCGTCGCTTCCGGGGGCGTGGACGCGCGTGATCGAGGACGTATTGCACGGAACGCTTACGGAGCAGGGTCTCGTCTTGTTTTGGGAAGACGTAATAGCCATTGGCAGGTGTTTGGTAGAAGGTTGTGTATGGACCGTGAGAGCGGGGAAGGTGTTGCTGTACATATGCAGAACGAGGCTGGTGCCTTGGTTGCACGTGGACTGGCTGATAGTTGTGTTTGCGTTGCGTTCTAGGTGCGGTGGCATGTCTCCCTGGCTTTAAAACAGCTGGGTCTATCTGAGGCGTTGCGAAGCTAGAGCAAGGTGGCGCGGGGACGTCCTTGCGAGCAGCCAGCATCTGATAGATGTCGTGACTCTGATGACCGCCAATCACGCCAGATTCAATGAAAGCCCCATTCGGAGTGTAAATCTTCGGCGGAAGCTTTGGTCTGGAAGGGCGATACTGTAGAGGAAGTGGTGCAAAGTAGCTCGTTGGTCGGTCCCGGAACTTGTGCGGTGATAGCGTTTGGTACGTGTCGAGGTCAATGGGGTTGTTGACGCTACCCGGCTTCACTGTTGATGGCACTGGCAGTGCTGGAGTGTCTGCAGATGGCGTTGCATGAGACCATTCGTGTGATGCTTCGTGTTGACCCGTTGGTTTTCCCGTGGCAATGCTCGTCAGATGGCCAGATTCGGCCACTGGAGTAGCCAAAGTAGCGTACGGTATTTCGCCAGCAAACGCATTCACCGCCTTGGAAGCCAAGTTCCGCAGCTTGAGCTTCAGCCTCGGAGGTTCCTCCGTAGACAAATGGTGCTCAACCGACTCTCCTGGACGCATGACACGTATAGTGTCGTGCTCGAATATCCCTGACTGTGGTGTCGCGACGCCAATTGTGCTCGGGGTGTCAGTGCTCGCGTCGTCTGCGCTGCTCATCTTGTGCTTTCTCTTCTTGCTCTGGGTTGTGCCGTCGATCCGACCTCCGGAGAAGACTTCAATTGCTAGGTTTGACCCGAGCCTGGAAAGTCACGCTTGTACTATAGTGAGCAAACGCTTGTGTAAACGGAAAGACTAGCGTATAAGTGAGGTGATGCGTGAAGCAAAATGGATGCGACGGAGACTGGTGAGAAAAGAACAAAATGAACAACGAGGAGACGGGAAGTATTATGTTTTGGCCGCCTGTGAAGCGTCATATCTGAGGAAGGAGCGAGGTGAGGGGGACGCGTGTGGGCGAAATGGGAAGGCGCGCTTCGACGCACAAACAGTGACGCCGTGAGTACTCACAGGCTTGGCGTAGACTGGGGGCAGTTGAGTGGGGCCGAAAGTATAGCGCAGTGAAGCCTTGCAGTCCCTGCGATATCGTACGGTTACATTGCAAGTACTGCTCCTTGAAGAACACCAGGATCCTCTTCCGAGGAGTGGTTGTGCCAATCATGCCAGTGCACAGTCCTGCACGTCGAGAAACGCCCGCAGACGAGCGAGCTCCTCCATGTCATCCACCTCGTTAACGACTCTATCAATCTTCCCCTCGTCCCATGCGTATCCCAACCAAAGAAGCACGCCTACGTCCCTCATCACAGTCACATCTTTCATTCTTGCCTCCATATGCGGGCTCTTCCTTGTGAGCTTCCGCCAGAAGGTCTCCCTCAGCAAATCCGCACCCTCACGATATCGAAATACCGCCGTTGACGATGAGCGATCGAGGAAGCCGAGAAGATGGTCCAGTCCGTAGAGACACAATCCGAATGGCAACCACTCCGCCTCGGCCCAGTCGATTATACCCGTGATTTCCCATGTCTCTTCGTCTACTAGGATGTTAGTAGGGATGAGGTCGCCATGGTTTAGCACGACGGGATGGTCCTCGATTGCCATAAAGTACTCCAGCGTCTTCTTCGCTCTCTTCCTCAGTGCCGAATCGGGAAGTTCACGGGAGAGTTTTCCGAGCTTGCGTTCGATGTTTGCGCCCACTTTCCCGGTGCACTGCGCGAGCCAGCTGGAGTCGTCGAGCATGGGAGAATCGGCTCGTATGTGTCGCGTCAAGCCGGCTTTGCCTACAAAGGGCGGCCATGCTTGACCAACAAAATTGGAGAGTGACTCTACAAGCCTGATTTGCTTGTGCCATCTGTCCACTTCCGTTCCGGAGGGCTTCTGGGACAGAAGTGTCGACAGCGGGACACCCTTCTTCAAGCTCATCTCATACGCCCTCAGTCCTCCTGGCAGCGGACACGGCAAGGAACGTACATCTGGCGCGATGCCTCCATAAGTGCTACCTGCGTCGCGTGCGATGTCTTCGTCAAGCGCGTGCTGCGGAGGTCGTAATTGGACGATGAAGGGCGACGATGACATGCTCGAGCGGTCACCGTCCGCACTCTTCGGTTGATCCATCGCTCCTCGTACTAATGCTGGCGACACAAGAAGCGTAAAGCTGCAGTACCCTTGCTCAATGTGATCCTCTACCCTCATGCTTGGATACACTTCTTCGATAGCTCTTACACAGACATCGCGATCTCCATCCTGCAACGCCATGCGCAACCAAAAGCTTGCTTGCAGATTCGGCGACATAGCATATGATCATACAATACAAAGGAAGAGCGAGGAAGGATATAATCATGAATTTAATTAGTGTCATGAGGGTGCATCGGGCCAGACTTTGAGTGTCGGCTGGAAGCTCCCAGCTGTACGCCATCATGGACTGCGGCGGGTACATACACAGGCTGGTTGGGCACAGTAGCAAGCGTGGAGGATGTATGCCGAGTAGAGTGGTGGAGGAGGGACGGAACCAGCTGTGGTTCGCTGAATGTTCGCACGTGGAGGACGCCAGTTCTATCCAAGTGTGGGGTAACGTCCAGGCTTACGCCGCCCGCAATCCGCGGTACGTACATAAATTGTAGGGCAATGAGTGAAACTAAGATTACAATAGCGATAGTGATACCTAATGTCTATGTAAATCGTTGGTGCGGCCGTCAATGCAGTTGATCCAAAGCGCTCCCGTCGCCGTCGCCGCTCTTGTTCCCTTTTAATCCGACCCGCGTAATATAAAAAAGGAATATAGACAAAATGAGCGGCGGCAAATATACATGCTCCAAGGGCAGCAAAGCCGAGGAAAGCCGCATCGTGGCCGCGTTCAGGCTCTCACTCCTCAGCTCGATATCTCCATGACTATCGTGAAATAGCCACCCGTGCAGAGAGACACCATCTACAACTCCTTCTTCAGGAAATGCTCCGGCGCATGGTCCGTTTCATAGTCCACATGCACGTACGCTCTTTCCACATCGGGCAGACTCTCCAGCTTCATCTGCAGCTCTTCAGCGACGTCGTGAGTCGAGCGGAGTGACTCTTCGGGATCCATGACGATGTCGACTTCGACAATGAGGCGCGGGCCGCTGTGGTAGGCGCGCACGGTATCGATCTGGCGGACGAAGGGCGAGTGTGTCATGGCTAAATCTGTTAGAGGAGATGATGTGGTAGAGCAGGAATGTACTTACAGATATATGTGATGAGCTGGAGGGTTGGCGTATCCGCTGTCACGCCAATGAGTAGTTGGAACTCACTATAGCCCGTCCTACTCCAGAGGAAGATGATGAGAAGGGAAAGCACAAGTGCGCCCACGGGATCCAGCCACCACTTCAGCTTCGCACCACCCACACTCGTGAGCACACCAAAACCGTTGATGAACAGGTCATTGCGATGGTCCTCCCATAGAATCCGCACCTGGCTGTACTTGTTGCGCAGCGCCCAACAGTACAGAAACAGACAAAATTTGGTCGCAAAGGCGATGGCAACGGCAATTACTGAGGGCAGAAAGAAGTCGTTGGTCTCTTTGGACCCGTTGTGCTCGGCAAATGCGCGGATGGACTCGACGATGATGACGATGGAGACGGTGATCATGAGGAAGCAAAAGAAGATGTTGCCGGCGGTTTCGATGCGCGCTTTGCCCGAGGGGTATTTGCGGCCGTCGACGCGTTTTACAGCGCGCGCGGAAAGGATCAGGGTCAGGTTGGATAGCGGGTCGAACAGGCTGTCAGCCATAGTTGTGAACAACGACAACGACCCGGAGGATGCGGCAGCGTAGAGCTGGAGCACGGCCAAGATGATGTTGGCGACAAGACTACCAATGACGGCGATGCGGTACTTCAAGTGGTTCGCGCCCTCTTCTTCCTTCGCCACCCGGACATGCTCGTCGACGGGCTTGAGGAGGCGCTCAATGTTCTCATTCTGAGCCTCGTAGAACTCCTCGAGCTTCTTAGCTTTCCCCGCCGTCTTGTTCAGCGTGATGGGTCCAAAGCCATCCCTCTTCCTGCTAGTATTCGCGCGGATCTCGTCGAGTTCGGACTGGGCTTTGAGTGCCGAGGCCAGACGGTAAGGATCGGTTTCTGACGTGTAGGCGGGGAGTGACTGCCGCTCGACGTCGCTCTCGCGTGTTGGAACGTGGCGGGCGACAGCATCGTTGCTGTCGTGAGTGGGCGCCGCAGTCTCGATGGCGGTGCTGGAGCCGTCGTATTTGCCTATGGGGCCAGCGCTCGAATTCGAATCCGCCGGTAGAACTGCTGGACTTGTGGCTGTGGTGGGGTGTGGACTCGCATTGCGGGACGAATGTGGCGGGTGCGCATGAAACGGAGAGGGTTTCAATGAGATGGCGCGGTGGAGGTCGGGTTCTGAACTCATCGTGGGCGGCGGGATAGCAATGTGCTAGTACATATGTCTATGGAGGAGGAGAGGTTGCCAATGCTCGCTGCGCGAGAGGTTGGCGATGAAGAGCGCGATGGCGTGTACCAAGGTACCAAGGTCGTCGTCCCATCTTCGCCGAGCAAGCCAAGGCAGGTGAGGGGGAGCCGACAGCAGCTCCATCACGCCTCCGACTCACGATGACAGTCACTAGTAGGACAACACGACTCCTACCCGAGTGTCACCTTTGGTTTCAACATCTGTTCATTCGGCTGGAAGTGCCTTTCTGTGGATTGTCGCGCAATGCCGCAAGGCTACGATGCGCGACTACGAGTACCCAGTCTCAACGGATCACCTTGATCGACACTCTACTAGTTTGCATGTGCACCAATCGTGTCTAACGTCGATTTGAAAATGTAGTATGGCTGTACTGTACCACAGCTAAGACTATGCCTTACCAGATCAGCCCGACAAACAGCCACAGCGCCTACGTGCGGCTGTGTTCAGCCCCTCAGCGATGCATATGAATTGGAATAATACGCGCGCGCATCGACGGCACTGTTATTATCTGTTGTAACTGTTCTGTAGTTGTACATCGGAGCAATCCGATTTCGAATTTGCACGATGCGACTTCTGGACGCACGAACGTTTGAGTTCAAACAAGTCAGCGACCCCCGCAAGATTACCAAGTACGCCGTCCTCTCGCACACCTGGGGCGACAACGAAGTGGTATACAGCGACCTCGTGTCCTCCCTCGCAAAATCCCAGGAACGTCCAGAGTTCGCCAAGGTCAGGTTCACCGCACAGCAGGCACTCGAGGATGGATACGACTACATATGGGTCGATACCTGCAATATCGACAAATCCAGCAGCGCAGAGCTGTCTGAATCCATCAATTCCATGTACAAGATCTACAAGAATGCCCAGGTCTGTTACATCTATCTCGCAGATTTGGTTGAGTTGCCTCCAGCCGGTTGGACAGATGACGGCGAAGACGACGATGCTTGGACGAAGGCGTTCGTCAGCGCAAGATGGTTCACCAGAGGCTGGACGCTTCAGGAGTTGATTGCACCTCGAAATAGCGTCTTCTACACCAGCGATTGGCGACGCATTGGGACGAAGCGAGGATTGCGCCAGACCATTGCGAGACACACTGGCATCTCCACGCCGATACTTCTCGGCGCAGACTTCAGCAGGACCCTAGTAGCCGAGCGGATGAGCTGGGCAGCAAAACGAACGACGACGCGAGAAGAAGACCTAGCCTACTGTTTACTCGGCCTGTTCGATATCAACATGCCCCTACTGTACGGTGAAGGCGAACGGGCATTCCTCCGCTTGCAACACGAGATCATCAAGAAGACAAACGACCGAAGTATCTTTCTCTGGACCGCAAAAGAAACATCACATACTTCGTTTCGCAATCTCTTCGCCCGCTCGCCCGCCGAATTTGCGTCCTTCACACAGTACAATCTCTATACTAACTACGGACGCTTTGAAGTGACGCAGAGAGGTCTAGAAATTTCCGCCCCTTTGATCGAAGTGCCTGGAAGCCCCGGTCCCGAAGTTTTCGCCGTGATCGTCGAAGCTGGGGACTGCTTCCACTGCGTCCGGCTACGACAGCTTGATCATGACCAGTACGCGCGTGTAGATGCGGATGAGATCTTCCAGATACTGAATCCCAACTATGTCCGATTTGCGACCAAGACTCACCGCGCGAAGGCGGACTGGATCACGGTGCCCAATACATTTGATGAATTTGGCTACGAGGCGCACATGGACTATCGACTTGGGGGTTTCAAGGTCGAGTATCATCCTATGGAACTCCAGATTATCAAGGTCGAGCCGAGTTGTGCTTGGAATGAGGAAACACAGACCCTTATATTGGATTGCTCCCAGGATCCCGATTACATTTCAGACCCGGGGCTCAAGGTAATTTTTGGTGAAGTCTCGCATCCCGATGAAACCTACGAAATCGATCTTGTGGAGAAGATGCGGTATCCTGGTGGCATGACGACATGGGGCCCGTCACCAGCGAACGAAAAGCTCGGGTACATCGTCCGTATGAACAGACAGTTTGAGGGGGATAAGATGATGAATGTGGTCAAGATTGACTATCAGATCTTCCAGGATGGTGAGTTGTTCAAGTCACGTGTGGAGGTTATGTCGTTGACGAGCTCTCGCAGATGGTTGGAAGGTGTCTAGCGACAAGAATCCGTTGCCGGGGAGGTACACTTATTACAGGACTTTAAATGCTGAAGATTCTCGCGCGTGGTTTTCAGTATGGGAAAAGGAGCAG
>Ga0247803_1000279_pt1 | contig 30285 bp, 28 predicted proteins | sample UWRJL014104B1_FD_180928 | JGI IMG/M metagenome (GOLD analysis project Ga0247803, IMG submission 180928) | Plant litter microbial communities from Arlington Agricultural Research Station in Wisconsin, United States - UWRJ-L014-104B-1 | ecosystem: Environmental > Terrestrial > Plant litter >...
TAGCTCGGCAAACCTACGTGTAATGCTCGGACGGATAGGGAGGCCCAAAGTTTGGATTGCGCCGGTGCTCTCCTGGATCGCTACAGCCGTAGCCTTCTCAAACTCTAGCGATAGATCGAATGTCGCCGAAACGCATATCCACAACATTAGGTCTCGGCCATAATGGGTTGGAACGGGGTGAGTACTCCTCACGTAATCGACCCAGGCGTCGACATTGTCCGCGATAGCTTCTTCATTCTTGAGCTCGTAGTAGTCAACGAGCACGGCGATCTGCGCAAGCATCTCAAGGGTTATTTCTTTCGAAACCTGACGTTTGCGAAGGTGGAGGATGTTGAGGAGTGCCAGAAGAGCTGCTTCGTCCCATTCGGAGGCAGGGACGTGCAAGTAACCATCGCTGAGGGGTACCGCTTCTCGGGAACCAGCAGATCTCAAAGCTCGCTTGAACCAGGGCGAAGGGAGGGTCAAGTGGCGTGAAGAGACGAGGTAATGTATGACCTCTTCCTCAGTATGTCCGGCCGCGTCGGTATCTTCGCTGCTGAAAACGTAGTCGAAATTGTGGGACAGTTCCGTGACTACGGCTTGCGCCGCTCCACTAACCAAGACAGATGTCTTTTCACCCTCGTCCAAAAATGAACCCTTCCTACCCTTCCTCTTGCTATGCTTTCTCTCAGTGCTAATCAAACTTCCCCAGTCTTGATCATCGTCATCATCTTGCTTGATGACTAGCTTCCCTTCTGGCTCCCGCTGCAGCTCCGGTGCAACGTGCTCTGGAATATCGGCAGTCGGATCCCATGGTGCAAAATTCTTGCACGGATCTGTCAAGACAATAATCGTGTCATATTCTGGGTCGATTACGTGGATGGTGGGCGGCATGGCGAACTACCTGGTACGTGAATTAGTTATGTGTCGGAGGAGTGGCCTTTTCTTTGGACGCGGGGCAGAGTGCGACGCAGCAGTTATGAGTTCATGTCTCGGTAACGCTAGTATTGCAGTGCAGGCACTGCATGTTTACGAGCCTGCTCCGGATGCCCTGGACTGGGCTGCCCGCTACTGTTGTGTAACCTCACCCATCCAACCAACATCAAACACATTCTGGATTCATCGGTGCGCATTCCAATCATGCTTCCGATCGATTTCTCCTATTTCCGACGTATCGGCTGCACTGTACAGCCATGAGAAGTATGTGAAGAGTACTGCTCCGGCAAATCATGGACACATATCCTTAAGGGCCATTACCTGCGATCTCTACCTTTTCGTCTTGAAACTAGTTCAAGTACCTTTACTTCCATGTTCCGAAAAACTAAAACATAGATTGTTCCCATTATAATAGTAGATTATGTGAATCGAGTCAATGAGAGATGGCAAACTACACAAGATAATCGCAGGAGTGACCGCAATGGCCTCAAATTAAAAGCTAAAGCATGACTCTACAGTTGCACACACTCAAAGAAGGCAACAGCAGGAGGAGGGTACTTGATCCACAATTTTTGGACAAAGTGTAAGGAGGGGTAAGAAGTAAAAAGGGTACCTAATGCTACATATATCCATGGGAAATGAAGCCAAGTGCATTGATCTTTCTGGCCTCTTCCTCTGATGTATCGATATGTTTTACAGCCTTTGCTATCGTTAGCCTGCATAACCGCATCGCGCTACAAAGGCAACATGCAAAGTGCATGAGGACAATAGTGTATCAGACGGCACAAGATAATTCAGAGTGAAATCCGTCCTAGTTGTGTGCTCTACTCCGCTCTTCTCCACTCTACGTATCGCTCTAAGCCAGAGGAATGAGACGCTAGACGGTGCTCGAATTCTTTCTGCCCATCGTTCTGCGTTGGTTGAAGCTTTAACGCGCTTGGCCATGGCTCAATGATTGTATTTGTTTTCTTCATAACAACACCGAGAGCTGTTGATATCGTGTCAAATTTCTGCAGAGCCATAAATCTAAGTACCTTATCAGCATCTATGAATGTAATGGTCTATATTTCCATGTTGTATTTTTCCCCTTTCAAAATATTTCTCACGATCAAGTAACAGGCTGCGAGCATCCCACATCCTATACATAGCTGCATCTTGAGGCGAAGAGAGAAGAGCCTCAAGAATCTCTGGCAGATATATTTCACCAGAGGCTCCATATTGGGCACCTGGTCTTTCGGAGAACTCATCATCAGAACTTGCATAGTCACGTCGAGATATGACGTGGTTATAGTAGCGTGCGGATTTTGTTGTGGTGTCAGTGTCGTTTCTGTTCCGACATAAGCCGGACCGGAATCGGTGATGTTGGAAACCTAGTATGTTAGACAAGGTGACCGTGTATTTGCGGGAAAGCTTTTCGGTGAATGCACGTACCTCAATTCTATTGTATCTCTTCTGTTTAAGATGTGGAGATAACTCCCTGACGTCAAGACAGCACAGCTGGAAGTAAACTGAACAGTATCAAGACGATTGAGAAACTTGCTAAACTCAGCACGGAGATAGGTGAATAGTTTTCCGTACAGGTCAAGAGTAGCCCGAGATGAAATCTTGTTTACATCTATAACGCACCAGCCATTGAGGGGATCCGCTTTGTCGTCCATAGGCCAATCATTCGGTGTTTGGAAGAGTGTTCTTCCTGTGGTCAACTTCTGTGTAGTTACAAGTTGTGGAAAGTAGAGAACTTACAGCTTCAGTGAAGTGAATTCGAATCGAGGATGCCCAAAAGGTAGAAGCAAACCATCCTAGCGAAATCGATGTTTTGCGAGGCGCATGGATGGCGTCGCATTCTTGTAGTACCATCGATCTCGGTAGTCCATTCGCTCAGGCGCCATTATCGTGGCACAGCGTACCTTTCTGAGTTCTTCGAGCCCTAAACCCCCCGGAACTGGCAAATACTGCTCAACTCGAAGCCATTCTTGCCTTTGGAGGTTCAGAGAAAGAATGTTTCTCGAATGGAACCTCCAAGTCTTCCGATGGAGAGTTCCTGGCGTTTCTTTGTCGATACTGGAGCACACAGTGCTTATGAGAGGACCGAATCGGGATTGCAGGGCCGAAATAAGGCTGGTGGGAAGAAATGTAGAATACCAAATGTGAATAAGACCTTCAGCTATTTCTGGGATAGGGCGTTTTTCCGAAAGTGAAGTGAACGCGAAGAGCAACAGTATTGCGTTCCGTGCTACGACCTCAAACTCTCGGTCGTCAATATCGACTTGAACTCTGCCTGCAATGTTTTCTGGGAGATTTGTGATGGTTTTGACTACGTTCTTAAGGTCTCCCGAAGCTACTAGGTATCAAATGAAGTCATTCTTTGGTATGCCGAGGAACGTACCTCAAACAGTAGAGCAATGCGATCTGCGTGTTGGTTACCTTCGTTCTGCCCCAACCGAAGGATGTCAATAGCTGGTACATTCCCCCACAGATACTTGTCAGTGCACCCAAAAGGGTTGCGAATTTCAGTGGCGGCATCTCCCTTGGACCATGCTGGGGCCCGATTCTCGCGATCCCAGGCCGGACGCCAGCTAGATTTGCTGAGTGCAGACTTGCAGGCTTTCTTGTTATCCAGCCAGTGAGCCTTCTGACACTCTGGTCCGCAATACTTGGGATGTTAGTTCAAATCATTTTCTTATACGGCTGAGCACCTACCAATACTAGTTTGCAACCTGCACACTGAGCGGAGCCTTTCCTAGTGCAGGTTATGGTACCGTCAGTCCAATTTGACATGCCGTTGGTATGACCGGTGTTGTCTGCATTGGAAGTGAGTCGTCGTCGGTCCGAAAGAATAAAAGCTGTTGCGGATCATGGTAAAGAAGAAGGATAAGAGTGAAGGAAATTATATAATCGCAAGTCTTCTGCTTCTTGGCGACGCCGTGAGACGCCTTTTGGTATGCGGTGTGCCTGCTAGCCGCTGGCCACAGGAATGTGTTGTGAGGGCAAGGAGAGGTTGCATGCAGATTCGTTCATATGTGGAGGGGGTCTCCATTCATTCCCATGACTAGATGACCCAGTGACATGCAACTGGAATTGTACTCGTCAATAAGAGCATGAGTTGGGCTAGGCTGCTAGATCTCGGGGAGTGAAAGGTATGCATCAAGGGATTAGGGTACCCGTTACCAAGCGTAACTTCGACGTGACCCCCGGTCACTTGCAGTGAGTGAATAATTGTGACGAGTATGTCACTGATTGGCCAGCTTTCAGCCACGGGCTTGTGCCCTCGATTTCCCAGTCGGACCTGAAGTCAGTGCAGATTCAAAACCAAGTGTTTTATTGACTTATTTGTTCGTAAGAATACTGAATTCTGTAGAGTTTCTGCAAAGTCGTACCGGTAAAATTAGTCGTACTGCTCCTCCAAATCATCCTGTCGTGAGGGCTCACTTTCCATCCTCACCCTTCCTCCAGAACTGGCAAATCCACCACATCGCACCGCTCGACTAGTCTCCTCCAGACCAACCTGATGTCATCGACTTCCACATCAATCCCTACCCCTGTCAGCGTATTCTTATTCCCAATCAACACAACACCAGCCCTCGCTCGTGTCATGACTACATTCAACCGTCGCATATCTGTCAGAAAGCCCAAGTCGCCGTAGGAGTTACATCGAACAGTGACGAACACAATGATATCCGCTTCACGACCCTGGAAACCGTCGATGGAGGAGACTTCGATATTGGGAATAGCGGTTGCGAGAAGAGTCTTTTGGCGTGTGTAGGGTGTCAATATGGCGATGGATGGGGCTGTATCTGAACCTTTCGGGGCCATAGTTGCATTAGTACTAGGCGGTGATGTCGTGAGAAGTCGGATAACTCGTTTGCAGACATCGACTTGGTCGCTGTTCGATTTTGATTGGTGGCCCAGGTCTTCAGATTCGCGGCACTCGATCCAGACCATACGGTTCTTCTCAGGCCAAGAAAAGAGCGATGGACGCAGAGGGCGGGCGTCATCGGCTTCGGCAGTGTTTAGTTTGCCGTCGTAGAACTCGCAAGAGCTGAATTCGCAGATAGAGTGATGCATGCGGTACTGCGTGTCTAGCATAACCTTCCCAATACCTTGTCTCGGTGGTAAACTATAATGGCGTTCAAATAGCGAGACGTCGTAGCCCGTCAGCACGGCATGTTGCTGGACGATGGCGCGGAGTTGGACGTGGTCCCCAACCAGTATCGCACGCGAACATCCTTTTACGAGAGGAATTAGGGTATCGGGCTCTGTGAGCTGGGAAGCTTCGTCCACAATGACGACATCAAAGTCTTCGTTGCGAAGCAAGCCTAGCGCAGCACCAGTGCAGGTTGTGAAGATGAGACGGGCATCTTTGATGCGTTTTTGCGCTTTGCGGCGGGCTGGGTAGTTTGCACTGAGATCTTTGCCCAACATGGCGTCGCACGTGTACGCACGTAAGTCCTGGGCGACTTTGGAAAACTCATCCTGATGTTAGCACAAATGGCTACTACGGCTAAGATGATGATGCTTACCTGCGTTGACACCCTGACCGGAACAACCCCACTCTTCTTCGCATCGGAGTTGGCAACAAACCTCCTCAGTAAGTTGTCCACTGCATTGTGCGTTGGTGCAGTGATAAGAAATCTTGACTGGGGAAGTTCTTTCAACAATTGGGTCATGATCACAACGATAGTATGTGTCTTCCCTGTCCCTGGGGGGCCCCAAATGAAGGTCAACGATTGCTTCATTGAAGCTGTCAATGCAGCATTTTGGCTTCGGTTCAGCGATGGAACAAGAGTCACGGGTAGCTCGACACCGGATAACTTTATCTGAGCCGCTGGTGGTCCCAGCAGCATTCCATAGATCCTGCAACAAGCTTCGCGCTCGGTGTAGAAAGTAGTCACGGCATCGAGTGCGGTTTTGCTAGTGACGAAAGACGCACACTGTATAATGCTCCATGCGCACTGATCAAGATACGATGGTGGATGATGGAGGCAACGAAACGTAGCTTCGCCAGATCCAGCAGACAACACAACAGCATCCATGGAGAAGGGTCTTGCGATTGGAGCGTTCTTCGGTGGTTTGGATGCCGTGAGCCGAACATGATCATCAACTTTGAGGACCCCGCTTAGGAAGGAATCGACGCGGAGAAAACACTTCACCACCGCGTGAGAGTCTCTATAACCGTCCATGCAAAGCTCGAGAAATTCTTGCTCTGGATTACGACGGCTGGATGCTTCGTCTATGTGATCAAGCGCGATACCGAACAAAGACGAAGTGAATTGTCGCATCGCGATCGGGCGTTGCACGAGAAGTCGCGAGCTTTCAGGCTCCAGGATTCCTAGTAGTAGGTCCAAAGCAACTTCGGCGGAGCGGACCGTAAGCGAAATGAGCTCGACGATCTCTGCAAAGTCTTGCAATGAAATACGTTTCAACTCCTGTAAAAGGAGCAAAAACGGATGCCGAATGAAATTGCCCATCTCGTTTGATAAGAGAACAAGGCGTTGCAGGAGCGTAGGTGCTAGATGAACGAGGGTCTCCTCCAGCACCGTTTTGTAAGTCTTCCACGTTTGAGATTGCAGGTAAGTGGGGATGAGATAGACCGCGTCTAGCAGGTACTTCAGTAGGGTTGATGCTACAAGAAGCCGGTCTAGCAAACAGGATGAGCTCGCCGCCAGGTCCAGAATGTGAGAGAACGTGTCCCGCAGCATCATTTTCTCGTCGTGTTCCTTAAGTAAGTCAAGAATGGTCCGCAGCTCCGACACCGAGTCGACACGTCGGAGGTGAGACAAATTCTTGTCGCGGACCACTGCCACTACTATTTCGGAGTAGTCCGTCCACTTCATAGAAGTCAACTTGGGGACATTGTAGTCCTTATCGAGCTTCTCGAACAATGGTAGAACCTCGTCGGTGTCGATGTAATTCAGCCACTCGTCAAGGACGCGCATAGAATTCACGTCTCGATTACTGATTACGTAGACTTCCTATATCCCATCAGTTTTACCGCAAACGACAGCGAGCTCGTCATAGGGAGCGCTGACTTACCGCTGCTAACACGCCATTCTGCTGTACCCTGCCAATATGCTTCTGAATATCTCGACTGACTTTATCCAAAGCAATGCTAGCTTTGCAGTCAAAATTGGTTCCTTCTTGCACAGTGCGCTCCCTTTTCCGGCGTCTGTCGCCTTTGTTCTTCTCACTTCGGTAGAGTGAATCGTCACCTTGGGGTCGCCGCAGGAAGATCCATGTGTTGGCCCGCTTGCGCTCGTAAAGTTGAAAAACATGATCATCGCAGAACAGCCTGTAATTGACCTTTGTAGGCAGCACCTTATAGTTCGGCGAGTGCGGCCCCTGGGAATGTGGGAGAGCGAAGATCCTAACGCCGTCATCAACTTGGACTTCACTTGCTCTTGCGATCTTCTTTGGTACGTAGATTGCAAAAGTCAGGCGTTCATCGACCGTCAAGAGGATCAGTTTCTTGTGGAAGGTTTCTAAGACTCGAGACACTGTAGGCAGAAAACTCCCCATGCGGTCGGTAGATGATCTGAAAACTGGCTTCCAGTGCTGACGCGGCTGATCAAGTCGAAATCTGCGCAATTCCTCGGGTGTGACCAAGTCTGACTGAAGAAGCCCGTTCCGTACCAGACTCGGCGTCGTGGCTGAAGGTGGCAGGCAGCTCAGAAACCAAATCTGCTGCTCATCGGTCAGGGTACTGAAATCGAGGAGATGACTGTATTCTAGGACGTTGTTGCCACTACGCTCACACCAGCGTAGTACGATCTGCAGCAACTCAAATTCAGATATCGCAATTTTGTCTCGTGTGAGGAAAACTTCCATAACGTCGATATCATCGCTGCTACCCGGATGCATGTTGGCGACCCGGTGAATGAATTCCGAGGAAGCAGCATGCAAAACGTCCAGGATAAAGGGAGCTACGCTGAGCTTGGGGTTGTCAGGATCCTCAAGCTTTGTAAACTCTTTGAGGTTTTCCGGGACCCGGATGTGGTTTCCGTCCACACATTGAGAAAAGAGCCGGTTGAGCTGCTGACACTGTGGGCTCATAGCATTTCCTAGACGCGCCCATTTCATGTAGAGATTCTTGACTTTTCCCAGCGACGCGTTTGTATACCGGGCAAAATATTCAGCACGGGAGTCACCAGTCACTTCTCCAAAAGTGACAAGCTCTTTGCCTCCAGGATACTGCGCGGGTTCCGCCATTGTTCGCGGGATGATGTCTGGATCCCAGGTGACGAAGACTATACGTGCTGGTTGGCAAGTGTCAAATGGATGCACCAAATAGCCTTACATTTATCCCCATCCAAGTCGCCGCCCGACATGAGATCAGCACTCGGTCTGCTTCCTCGAGTTGAAAAAACGATGCAGTCGACTAAATCAGAAAATTCTGGTACATGGACTGCTTTGAATTTCTGCAAGTCGCCTGGATGCAGACAAGGATTTCTTGACACCATCACCTCTGTATTGATGATGGTACGCTCTACCCCATCCTCATGGGTGATTCGTAAAAAGCATTCCCCTTCGTTGAGCTTCCCCGGCCCCCCATTCTTGCTCGAAGGGTCGCACACGCCGAAAATAAGTCGTGAATCGGGAATAAGTATCCGGCATCTCTGTTCGTCTCGCTTGTTCAGCATTTTCGCGTATTCTTGACGAATCAAACCTCCCAGCGTTGGACGGACAGATTCAATGCCTTCTAAAAGAAGCTTCTCTGCGAGATCAATCCTGTCACAGTAGGACAGAAACTGAAATACTGCCCTGGAATCACCTCGACTAACATTGCTCAAGAAGTCTAAGTGCTGCTGCTGCTTTCGAAGAAGCATCTCTTCGGAAATGCCTAGTGTTTGCAAGAGCACAACCACCTCATCGTTAAGGCTGCCAAAAGCATAAGGCTAGGTCAAGTTAGCTCAGCTCTTAAGTAGCAGATCGAACGTCCGACCTTGGAGTAGTCAACAACCGCAAAACTATGATCAGAAGCGTCTTTGAACTTCCTCATAGATTCTCGAAACTGCACTTGCACCTGCCCACGAAGGGTACGGTCCAAGGTCAATACACCCTTGTACCCACGATAACGGATCTGAAACACAGATGGGTGGTAGCGTTTATTGCGAAAGATTATCTTGCATCTCTGTTCTAGTTGACGCGCGAGCTGAGGAGAGATCAGACCACATCCGTCGGTGAAGATGTAGTCATCGCGTTTGACATCTTCGATATCCTCGCAGCGTTCTGATGGAAGTTCAAGGGCCATCTTCGCGCTCGAGAAGAGGAGTCCAATCCGCTTGGCTTTCTTGCCCACGGATTTGAGTTTCGAAAGATCTCCCATCGCTTCGATGTTGGTTGAGATCTGCTCTTTCGAAGCAGCGTATAGAAAACAGGATCTGGACTTCAGTTGGCTATTCGAATGACCAAAGAAGTGATACTGAAACCCGTTCAACTTGACACCAGTGGTAAGTAGCCTTGTAATGTAATCGCCGTTCTCTCTGCCAGTAGCCAAGCGTGGCGGATCATCTGGTGACTTTGCGGGCCATCGTAGGCGGAAGTCGGCGAGAGTCACCAACAGAAGCTTGTCCAGCGGTTCCTTGCGCGTAACACGGTTAGAAGACACGCTCTCAAAGCGCAGGACAATTTCCTGCTTCGCATTAGAAGATATGAGGGAAATGCACTTGACTAGTCCGGCTGCATTCGTCTGCTTAGCTTGCGGAAGGTTGCGGATGGAGTAGTTCCATGATGTTATGTCGGGGTCAACTTCGCGCTGAAGAATATGGCGATATGATCGCAAGTTTTCCATTGCGGTAACTGATAATCTTGTGCAGTATTGCGAAGGTACTGGCATTTGAAAAGCGGGGTGGAGGCTGTGACGAGCTCATGTGTGATTCGTGAAAGATCCAGCGTGCATACGCGAAGTTACACGAGCGCGCCACAACAGCGAAGTGGTCTGATTTCTGATAAGAGTGATGCCTGCCTTGTACTCTTGTTGAGTCCTTAGCATAAACAGAATGACAGGAAGTCAATGCCTCTACGTCATCGGCGCGCAGTGTACCGGAAAGACAACGCTGGTCAACGCACTTGAAGACAGGTTTTGTCGAGGGGAGGAATTCTTCTCGGCACAAGGTTTACTTTCAAAGCCAGGGGTCATCCGAGAGGTCGCGCGTACGGTGTTGAGAGAGAAGCAATTCACCCGCGACGACATCAAGACATCACCTTCTCGAGCGTTACAGCTGCAAAAACACATAATCGATGCGCAATTCGCCGCCGAAAAGGCTGCGATCAGTCTCGATACTCCCACAGCATGGTATATTTCTGACCGCTCCGGCCTTGATCCTATCATATATGCGCAGCTGTTTGTCGGCGAGGAAGCGGCAGGCGAGATGCTGGCATCGGAGAACTGGAAAGAGCTCGAGCGTCGTATGAAGGCGGGCATCGTGATTTTGTGCGAAGCTGGGTGCAGTTGGCTAGCTGACGATGGGACGCGGTTGATGCCAGACGGGATGGAACAGTGGATGCGCATCGATAACGCGTTCCGCGAGCAGCTGACCGCTTGTGGCATTCGTTACACAGTGGTTCCGAAGGACATGGTCAGTCTCGAAGCGCGCGTTCAGTTGGTGCAGAAGTGTGTGGTCAAGCCGGGCGGCGAGTGATCGATGGGAGGTGAGACTTGGGGATGCGAGGATGTTGGGGCGCGAGAGAAATTAGCGAAGTGGAGGATCGGGCATTAGGGCTTAGGACGATAGATCCAACAGGGTCGTAGTTATTGCGAGCCCGAAGATTATGCTGTCGGGCCGTCAGTGGGTAGCGAGATGGTGCGGGCGAGGCAAGAATTGTTCATTTGGTGTTTGGCACACAAGGAAAGCTTCAAATACGTTATTTCACACCGTGAATTTCCTTAGGGCATACTAGGAGCGGATACGAGCTCTCAGATTGATTGGTAGGTCGTACGAGGAATCATCGTGATGTCGCATTCTTGAGTCAGTAAAGCTCATCGAGAGAAGTCTCCACACATTCTGCCTGATATTGGCGATCACAATACCTTACAGCAATGACCCAAACTCGAGAACCCGACTTGATCATCCTCGTGCAAGTATGTCAAATCCGTGACCAGCGTCCATTTAAAGTCCGAGCCGTGCCTTCAACCCTTGATGTGCAAATACTCCTCATAATAGTTTGCAGGTGCCCACGATATTTCTCCGTGGATGTCATCCCACTCTACTCTTCTTTCCTCCTCAGGCGAGACAGCACCAAGCCGCTTGCATAACCGTAGTCGAACCCCATTTCTAACAGCATGCGCCCGTAAAGCCTTGTCCAACTCTTCACCTGAAGCTGCTCCCCAAAAGGAGTATACTGAGAGCTCTGCGAGATAGGGAATCATGCTGGGTTGTTCCTCAAGCAAGTACGCAATCGCCGACACGCAGACCCTTTCTGGATCTGGATTCATGTCGAGTATGATGCTGAGTCGTTGCATGCCCGGCGGCATCTTTTCCACCATCTTTGTTGCGATCACTTCAATCTGTTCCAAATGCACGTCGATGCCGGAGAGCAAGTATCGAATGGACAACATCAGACACTGCAGGTTTGGCAGTCTTCGGAGATCGAGAAAGTCAGGTTGGGCCGATGCAAACCTTAGGTTTGAGGCTTGGGGGAGACTCAATGCGGTCAGTGTTGGGGCGTGTATGGCCAGCGCTGACACAAGCAAAGTGAAAAACATATCTCCGTAATAGTGCGAGTGTGCAAATTTAAAGTCGAAGCTGAAGGTCCGGAGTCCTTGGAAAGATAATATCAGGTCGCATAGAGAATGAAAGGTGTGAAAGCCTTCCCGAATCTCCAAGTGCTCTGCCGTAGAGAGACGGGTCGTGCTCCGACGATCGATGACTTTCTTCAGGTACTGCAGGTGCTCTGACATGTCCTCCTGTCTCAAGGTCTCCCGTTCGCTGTCGAAGCCGTATAGGAAGACGCGCTTCAAGCTTGGCAGGCGGAACCATGGCTTGTGCAACTCTGCCTCAGAGTACGACGTCGGCTCTTGCAAGACAAGCGCCAGATTTCTCAGCTTTCCCAGTAGTCTCACTGGTTCAGCAGAGATCTGTTTCATTAGCCACATGTAATGCATGCCAGGCATGTCCTTCAGACTCGTATCCAGCGTGTTCAGATCCGGCAACGCATGCAGAAAAACCGCGAACAAGGCCTCTTCCCTATCCCATCCAATGACATTGTCCGCCCAAGCGCGCTTGCTCTTTCTGTCCGCAGTAAGCCGGTTAATCGCACGCTGCAGTACGGGGTGCAGATTATCAATGCGACAGCCTCGCCCCGCGTTCCAAGCCCGCTTCCATTCCCCACGGATTGTGAGATGCTGCACGTAGGCAGCGAGTTGTGGCTGCTCGAGCAGCAGAATCACCAGATTGAAAAAGATCTCGTAGTGCCTGTATTTTGGACCGCAGAAGATGGAGACATGGCGGTAGAGGTGTGCAGTGGTGATGCGGTTGAGCTGTTTTGACGCGAGCGCGAGGTGGAAGAGGTCTGCCGATGGCGAGACATGGGATGCGACGACTGAAATGAGCTCTTCGGGGAGGCTTGTAAGAGGGAAGGTGGCTATTTTCGCAGTCATGGCGGGAATACTCGCGTCGGGATCAGTTGACGCGTTGTCGTTGTCGGTGGCGGGGTAGATGGAGAGGGGCTCAAAAATAAGCAAATGACATAAACATGAACGAGCCTCGTCAAGGGTGTGACAGGAACAGGCACCACGGTTATAGGAGCGCCCACATAAAATTCGTCCGTGATCTCTATCGTCTCGCGGGGGGAAGCAGGCTTCAACGCTTACGCCGCGCTGACGCGAAGAACCTCGGAAGTGGGAAGGTGGTGCATGCGGCATCGACCAGCGACAGTTGTATGTTATTATCTTGATTTGTACTCCTAATACTTGACTACACTTTATCCTTTCTTTTTCCATATTGCAGTAAAGCCTTGAGCGGTTGCATAAAGACCCCTATTCGCCGGAACATTATCAGTCGCAAAGCGACGTGCATAAATAGGCGACCGCAACATCGCTCGGACGCCTTCATCTGAACCGTTCCACGCTCAGCAGCTTACCGGCGAGTATGGAGTCATCTATACCAGTAAACATCGCTCTTGATTTGGCGCGACACAATCGACCTTCGGAACAACTGAACGAGGCCGACTTGTGCAATACTTTACAGGGCGTGCTGGCCGGCACATTCACCACAATGGGCATACGACAGCTACTAGGCTACTTATCAGAGATAGACAATAGCGATATCCCACCAGCTGTTGCAAAAGACCTTCAGTCCCTGTACACAGACGGCCCGCTCTTGTACGTGGATAGGGATGAATTTCTAGTCTACAAAGCTTGCCCAAAGACAGCGAGTCAGCTGTGGTCGATCTTACAGGTCATTTCATATCAACCACTACTAAGATCTAGCTACTAATTCTTCTGGTAGGAACCACTGAAATTGTTCAGTCAAGAATCAAGACCAGGTTTGAACATGCGGGAGTATGAGCGGCGCACCTTTAGTCGCATCATACGCCTTCGATCGATACCGCCAATCATAGCTCTTCAGGTTCTGACCTCTCTCTCAAGATACTTGAATATAGAAAGACTACTCTCCGAGTTCGTCAGGGGCGGGCAATCCGGCACATCCATTCCAAAGTCATTGCGAGACCCTGATCTCGATTACTTATGGACCTTTTCCATCAAGTACTACTATCTTAATCGCGGCAAGCCAGAGGTACATCACGGTCAAGTCGCAGGTGTTTTCCATGAAAAGGACAGTGGACTCTTCATCTGCCGAGGGTCGGCTTTGGTGAGCTTGAGTTTCGATACCAAGATCAACTTCAACGCCCCTTGGACACTTGTCGTCCTATCATGTCACGAAAAGATGTATGAGAACGTGGACAAACTCAACAATGGTGTGTCCGCATTTTTCTGGGCAATACATCATGAAATTACGCACACAAGAGCGAGCCTGGAGGGTGTGTCGGACGAGATAGCTTCCCTCGCAGTGCCCTCCGTAAGTAGACACAGGCTCGACTGAACAATCTTCAATCACAATGTCTGATAACAACAGGACGATTTTCTTTTCGACAACACTCTACATCAAACCCTTCTGTTTGAGGACGAATCCTACACGAACACGCGAATGTACTTCTGGGCGCTCCAGTCACTACGAACAGTGAACGAGTGTATTGCTTCAATTATATCCACTTGGCAAGACTATGACAAGTTTTCGCTTATGCCTGCACATTCTCGGCTTGATACCGATGCACAGATCAACTCTTACATATGGAAAATCAACAGGCAGATCCAAAAGCTGATTGAGTTGAAGTCGACCAATAACAAGAGGCAAGAAGATATAAGATCATTACGTGATGGGGTTAGTCGCAAACATCGATTCCGAGGTGCCACTGCCATAGGCAGCAAGCTGACCATATCAAAAGGTTTTCAACGCATCTTCCGTTCTCGAAGCTCGGACCACAATCGCGCAAGGGAAGAACGTCCAACTGTTGACATACATCTCGCTGGTGTTCCTCCCAGCGAGTTTCGTCGCCTCCGTGTTCAGTATGGGCATAATCCCACCAACAATCGACACCAGAATCTTCGCTGTCACCTTCAGTCTCATCTGCGGGGCCACCTATACCACTATTCTACTCGTGGCCAGTGGGGCAGTCTCAAGAGTCGCAAAGAAAGTTAAGCGAAGACAAGGACGAGCAGGTGCGGACGAAGCTGTTGCAGGCTCAAGTTCGGTGTGGCGGAGCAAATCAAAGACTGCGCAAGACGAAGTGTGATGAGACTCAACATGTATTGCCGGCGACATGTCCATGGCATCGCTATCCACACGCTCAGTCAACACCTTTCCCTCCTCATGAGCTGATGCGAGCTGCCAACCCGTTCCGGATTCCAGCCGTTCATCTCACCTTGCGATGAAAACGACTCCCTTCTCATCTCGTGGGAAGCCGCGCAGACAAGCCCCTGAACTCGCCAGCTTTCGAACCTCTCACCAAGTGCAAGACTAACACCGTAGAAGAACTGTCCCAAGACGAACACAATCTTAGCGTATACTGAACTAATCGGTAAGCAACGCGGTGTAAACGAGAGCGTGACTATCACCTTGTGTAAAGGGCTGCTGCAAAGTGGTGCAGTCTTGAGCAAACGGTTCGGATCTTTCCCGTTCGAACGTTACTCTTCGAAGGTGGGGGACGTGGGTGTGCTCCAGCGGCAACAACACGACATCATAAGCTGACGAAGCAGTTTCTGAGAGGGATAGAAAGGGCTATGCGCAAGGCCAAGTAATTCAGGGCAGTTGTGCAGTTGCCCGTGAAGTCTCATTCGCTTGCTAGATGCCCAACCATCGAAAATTCATCATCGATGGCTCAGGACTCTCAATCAATGTCCATTCACACCGTTAATCTGATTCAATCCACCCACTCCATTCAACTCCCCCTCATCCCTCATCTCCTTCTGCCATGGCAACGGCTCCTTCGCCGCCTGCGCCGGCCCCAAACTTCCTCCCTCCTTCCTCCTCTCCGCCCACTCCTCAACATCCTTCTGCTCGACGAAATTTCCATGTAGGCCCAGCCTCAGCTTGACCGGTAGATGAATCGCTGCCAGCGGCCCTTGTGATATATTTTGCGCATCGAAGATGAGGATGTCGTTCCGCAATACATCAAGGTGATTCAACAACGCTATGAGGTAGCCCTCCCCCTCAGCCGTGGATCCCGCTTTAGGTACAAAAATTGGCTCTTGGAAGGTACACGTTGCCCCCGCCCACCATGTATCCTTCTTTCCAGAGTCCCATTCAAAGTGGCCAAGGACATTAAATAGGCCACCAGCGGGAGGTCCACATTTTGGGAAATCGTATGGTTTCGAGGGGTCGATGATGCACTGCCAGAAGTGATTGTAGCGTTTCGTGAGGACGCGATCGTCTATGCGCGAGAACTCGCCGTTTATGCCGAATAATTTGGCGGGTTTGACGTGCGTGTGTGTAGGGGTCTTGGGGTCGAAAACCCAACGGTAGGTGTCGGAGACGAGCTTGTTGCGTTGGAGGAGGGTGGTGGGCGTGTTGGCTTGTTCGTCTGGTGGAAAAAAGAAGAATACGTTGTCCGAGGCTACGGTTAGGTCAACGACTATATGGCCATTTTCGTCTTCGTAGGAGCCTGCTACGTGGCCGTGGAAGCCTTGGAGAGTCAGTAGGTTTTCGAAGTCTTCACATAGAAGGACATGAACGTACCATTGTCGGCACGCAGCCACACGATGTCCTCAGGCTTCCCATTTCGTCGTGGGATAATGCCGTACCATTGGTCTTCTTTCGGGTCCCATGCAAAATGGTTGCCGCCTTTTTTAAGCCTGTCGGCATTGACTTTTATCGGCGTGAGAGGTAGGATGAGGTAGTTCTTCGTGATGGCGCAGTCATGGATCATGCCGCAAAAGGGGGCTTTGTACCAGCACTCTTCTGTCTTCTTGCCGTCCTTGTCGATAGTGTAAACGACGATGTCGCAGCTCGCATCGTACCCATTGCCTCCAGCTTCGTAGCCGTAGCACACCATCTCACCAGTATCAGGATCGAATTTAGGATGTGCAGTAAATGTCGGTGATTGCACTTGCCCATCAAAGTCGTACCGTCCTATCGTCTCTAACGTCACTGGGTCCATAGCGAACGGTGGTCCGTCTTCCTTCATAGCCAGCAACACACCTCTCCAGAAGACAACATTGGTGTTCGATGCAGTTCTTATTATGCCCTTGACCATCTCGTTATCCGTGTACGGATTCCTGTATTTGCCCAGCAACGATTTCCGCGCTTTCGTCTCCGCCTTGAACCGGTCGGTATGCACAAAACGCTGCTTAAAATCCACGTGTCCATTCTCAAATCGGAATGCTGACACCGATCCATCACCATTGAAGTGTATATCTTCCTCAAACATTGGCGGGAACCGATGATCCGGCTGCACACGGTAGAAGGTGCCATTGATATCTTTAGGAATGGTGCCGGTCGTTTCGAGCTCGAAGATATCAGCTTCCAGTCGCGACGGCTTGTTAAAACCTTGAAAGAAGCCAGAATCGGGAAACTTGACTTGATCGCCTGAGCGATTACCTTCGTGGTAGGCAGGCGTTAGCGGAGCAGCGAGCGAGAAGATGTGCGCCATGTTGGAAGCGGAGCCACAAGGAATCAATGTTGGGAGCTCCTCTTCCGATTTTCGTATATAATATCGAAGCTGTGCTGGTAGACTGGTGTGTGGTGGTGTGACAGGATGTACCGCGGTACGCATCCGCACGAACGATGTTCCTCTGCAGGCGATGTGGGGACGGGTAGCGCGCGGGGTCGCGCGTTCGCTAACGCGGGGTGCAGCAGGACATCGGCTTGATGGCACCGACTGGAGATCCTGTAGGGCTGTGGGGGCATCCAAATGGGGCTGTGGCAGTTGTGATGGAAGGCAGCTCTACCGGGTACAGCTCGTGCATGCAGATCAAGCATGTGCGTCGTACACTTAGTGTATGCTCGGCAATACGCCGTGCATCAGGACTTGCATCTTGGGTCAGGTCAAAGCTTCTATAGTAGTAACATTGCTGCCGGGTGTACTATCTCCTTGCGCGCTCAGAGAAGCGCGTTCTCAAGTGGAACTATCTTCAAAGAACCACCATCAGACGATCCCTACCCTCAAGATACAAGCAACATGAAAGGAACCATAGCAGTCGAGGAGGCCATCATCGACCAAGCCGGGGTCGAGGCTCACACCTTTGCTCAATTTCAAAGTTTGATGCGGCCAGGAAGCGACGAAACATCCGGACTCTCAGCTCACGAGAAACGTCTTCTTGACATCCACGATGAACGTCTGAAGAAGATGGATGAGCATGGAGTGGAGTACATGCTACTTTCGCTCACCTCACCCGGTGTGCAAGGCGAGGCCGATGCAGAGAAGGGAAAGAAGATGGCGCAAGTCGCAAATGATTACCTCGCGGGTGAGGTGAAGAAGAATCCGAAACGATTCGGAGCTTTGGCCGCACTATCGATGCACAACGCCAAAGATGCTGCGGAAGAATTGAGGAGAGCCATAAAAGAGTTGGGAATGTTTGGAGGATTGGTGAATGACTTCCAGTCGAAAGGTGCCGAGGCATACGAAAAGGTGTACTTTGATACGCCAGAGTACGAGTCGTTCTGGCAGACTGTGCAGGAGCTTGACGTACCGATTTACTTTCACCCCAGGTATGCCATCCCGCAGGATCTGGCAGCTGGGACAAAGTATGGTGATCGGAGACATCTGCTCGGTGCTGGTGTACAATTCCATCTTGATTTGAGTTGGCATTTGTATGCGATATGCTCGTCGGGCATCTTTGATCGGTTCCCAAAAGTTCAAATCGTCGCGGGACATCTTGGAGAAGGGTGAGTGCCACAAAGAGGACTAGGCTCTAGATCTAACGCAATCACAGCATACCTTTCAATCTCTGGAGAGCAAGCCATTGGATCAACCATCCGTTCAAGCGCGGATCGAGACCGATGAAGCAGGACTACAGCTACTACTGGACCCACAACGTTTCCATTACAACTTCAGGAAACTACAATACTCGTGGGCTGAAATTCTGTATCGAGGAGCTTGGGTTGGACCGGTGTCTGTATGCTATTGGTAAGTGCGATTGTTAAATGTCTTTGGGATGCCGACTGACCTATACTAGATACGCCATACGAAACCGTCGAAGAGGGTCAAAATTGGTGGAAGTCGGTGGATCTTCCAGCGAACCAGAAGGAGGCGGTGGCACGGACGAATGCGATCAGGCTGTTTAAGCTGCCGCTGGAGGAGTAGATAGAAGCTAGAAAATCAGAGTACAAGCCCCACATAAAGCTGATTTTGCCAGCGATCATCGACGAGATAGTGTTTACGTTTCTTTTTCCCAGGAAAGTATAGTGTCTGACAAATAGGAAGTAGTGGTCAACTTGTGACCAGGCTACAATGTGTGTGATCTGTGAGAAGGGGAGCGTCACGAATGGGAAGCAATGGTGTTTCTAACCCTTGTTATATCTTATCTACAGACTATGCCTCAGACGTTGGCTTGCTGAGCTTCAGTGCAGGGGAACTAGTGCTTGCATCTTGTCCGTACTCGGGCGCGCGCAAGTCATCGTCTGCCACCGGCTCGCCCGTGACGGGATGCTCGTAGTGGAACGGCACCACACGCGTGTCCGGCCACAGCATTGGATGCTCGCACAGCTCACTTGGACCGTTCGGATCGTCGGGATAAGTCGTCGACAAGAACGGCACATAGTTGGGCTTGGTGTGCGACCAACCCTTCTCAAAAGTCGCGTGCCAGAAGGGGAAGTACTTCAGGCGAAAGATTTTCCACACGCCATCCTCCTTGATGTACTCGTTCTCGTAGATGCCACCCTCCCACCATTGCACCAGGCCCCGCGGGTGTGTGTCCTTGACGCTCTCATGGGTGCCCGCCGACATCATGCTGCGGAAGCGACCTTTCGCGCGAGTGCCCTCGTCGTTCACGTCGATGATGCCCTGGATCTGGGGGTGATCGAGCAGGAAGCCGTGCACAGGGCCATTACGGCCGGCCACGAAGGCCTTGGCGAAGCGATTGATGTAGAGCCGCTTCACGCCCTCTTTGCCATTGTAGCGGCCACCGAGGAACTCGACGCACGTGTCCGGATGATCGGAGTACAGCTCAGCAACCTGGTATCGTCAGCAAAGGGTGATGGCATCGGCCACTGGGCGTCCCACCTCCTTGTACAGGCACTTGTCGAGATAGTAGCCGTACTTGTACTGGAGCTTGCGAACTTCCTCTTGATCTAACACCAGACGGTTAACTTAGCGTGGCGGAGAATGACTAAGCGGACCGCTCACCACTCAGACGCGTCACCTGCTTTTGCAACTGTGCAACCACCTGCTTGAGTTCTTCGACTTCGTTGCCCATGTTTGATCTTTTTCTTTTCAGATCGTTCTTGGCCATATGTAATGTCCAGAACATGTGCTCTTTTAAGATACAAACTCGTCGTCTGACTCGCCGCCTGGATGAGCTCCAGACACCCAGGCGCACTACTACGCCCTGCATCCAGCTGTACCCACATCCCAGGTTTACTATTGGGAAAATCAACTCCCGTTCCGCGTGAGCGAATGGCCTGCTTCCATTCTGCCGGCAATCAATATTTGAAGCTGCAGAGCGCGCGGGCGCATATGGCCGATAGTACACGTGGCGGGGTAGCTTGCTCCGCGACATGTGGGGTCTGCGGCGAAGCCACGATCGACCTCCACGCCATTTTCGTATGCACCGGATCAAGCGGGTCTCTTTGGGTACGCAGAGGGAGCTTTACGGCGGAGCGCTTGGTTCCCACATCTACCCCACGCACGACTCCGATTGCACACGGTGGTCCGAGTCTACGTCAGGAAAATTGTAGAAACTAGCAAGTTATATTTGCTATTTCAACTAAGACGCTGCTGTGAAACGCTGTATCTTTGAGCTTGTTATTACTACCGCCGCCCGCCGTCTGCCGTCCGCCATCTTGACCGACCGCTGCTGCCTTGACCAACTTCCGCCGTCTTGACCGAGCGCCGCTGCCTTGACCAACTTCCGCCGTCTTGACCGAGCGCCGTTGCCTTGACCAACCTCCGCCGTCTTGACCGAGCGCCGCCGTTGTCTTAAAAGCTGTCTCTTTGCTTTGACTTGTTGCAAGCCCATCAAGAATAAATTGCATCTACAACGCACACAGATCCAATCCTGCTGCTTTGTTTCACATAAATTACTATAACACAAGTTTCAATCGGAGACGACAATGGGCCTCCCTGAGCACATCGAGACGCGCTTGTTCATCAATGGAGAGGTACGTTTCCAATTAAAAGTTAGCTGCGTTAGCTCACGTCTTCCAGTTTGTAGAGTCCTCCAATGGCAAGACATTCGACCTCACCAATCCTGCCACACTGAAGCCAGTCGCAAAAGGTACATAGCACAGCAGTATACGAGTTTGAATACGTCTGATAAGTCTCCCAGTACACGAGGCTTCAGAGGAGGACACGGACCGTGCAGTAGCTGCAGCCAAAGCAGCCTTCCCGTCATGGTCGGCTCTATCACCAGACCAGCGTGCACCTTACTTCAAGAAGCTAGCAAAACTGATCCGAGAGAGCAACGATGAGCTGGCCGCACTCGAAGCAGCCTCCATGGGGAAGCCCGTCAGTGTATTCTTTGATGCGCACGTATGTGCATCCAAATGGGAGCATTACTCTGAAGTGGGCTATGATGTCCAAGGGACAACGAGCGTGCAGACCCCAGGGTATATCAACATGACCCTACGCCAACCTTATGGCGTAGTCGCCGCCATCATACCCTGGAATGTGCCGCTTCTGTTCCTCGCTGGAAAGATGGCGCCCGCGCTCATTGTCGGAAATACGGTTGTCTTGAAGAGCAGCGAGAAAGCACCCCTGACAGTAAGTTAATTTGCCGAAACACCGCGCATAGGTACGTCGCCGCAAGAGCCTCTCAATCTGACAATCGTTTCTGCAGTCCATCAAGTTTGCCACTCTTGTCAAGAAAGCCGGCTTTCCAGCCGGCGTCATCAACGTCATCACTGGTTTCGGTAATGTGAGCGGTTCCATACTAAGCCATCACATGGATGTTCGTGCATTGTCGTTTACTGGCTCGGGCCGTACCGGTCGCATTATCCAGGCTGCTGCTGCCAAGTCGAACCTCAAACAAGTCTACCTCGAACTTGGTGGTAAATCGCCTGCAGTGATTTTTGAAGATGCCGATATCGAGAAAGCGGTAAAGGAAACCGCCTACAGTATCCAGACGAATTCGGGCCAAGTGTGTATGGCCAATTCGCGCGTATACGTTCAGGATTCCATCTCGGAAAAGTACATCGAGTTGTTCAAGGAGCGCTTTAGCAAGCAAGTCACGATGGGCGATCCTTTGGAGAAGGACATTAACCATGGCCCGCAAGCAGACGAGGTTCAGCACAAGACCGTACTACGGTATCTGGAGATGGGCAAGCAGTCCGGCGATTTGGTCATCGGTGGCAGTGCTCCTTCTGATCGTGAAGGCTACTATATCCAGCCTACCATCTTCACCAATACCCCAGAGGACGCGCCCATCATGAAGGAAGAGATCTTCGGGCCAGTGGTCAACATCAACGTGTTCAAGACCGAGGAAGAGGTTCTCGCCAAAGCGAACAACACCGAGTACGGGCTGTACGCCGCTGTCTACACCAAGGTATGTTACAGACCACGCTTTCAATTCAACCGTTACTGACGTATCGGAACAGAATATCGATCGTGCGTTGCGATTCGCCAAGGGCCTTGAGGCCGGTACTGTCGGCGTAAATTGCACAAGTCCGGTGACGGGCCGAGACATGCCTTTTGGAGGGTACAAGTCCAGCGGCTCAGGACGAGAAGGAGAGCCTCATTACTCCCTGCACAACTTCCTCGAGACGAAGACAGTCCTCATCAAGATCGATTAGTGTAGTGGCTTCCAGAAGGCGCGTAAGCCCCGACAGTGTACTTAGGCCATGCACCTTTGCTCCACAATGTTCGATGACCCCAAAAAGAATAATAAAAGAACACCGTTCTGCGGTTCCAAGCCGTCTGTTGATTTTACCCGCTCCTTTCATGCGTTGGGACGAAATAAGCTAAACCGTGCCTGCGTTAGTGGCCCCCCACTTTACGAAACACATGGAGGGAGCTCCCCCGCATTTCTCCAACTCTTAGTTTTTCCTCACCCCATCGCAACGGGGCGGAGCATCTCCCTATCAACGAAGTCCCACATTACAGCGCTCTGCGTTGGCCCGTCAGATTGTGACTGACTAGCACCCTCCGACCGGCTCCAGTATTCCGGACTTCGGCCGAACATGGCCGAGGCTTCGGCTTCATCGCACCTGGGTCCATCGCATGCACCGATCCGGGGCCCAGGCAGCCACCGCGTGCACAGTAGCTGCGATAGATGTCGGAGCAGGAAGACAAAGGTAGACCATCTTCCCTGCAGTGATCCCTGCCAGTCCGTTAACCGTCACCGTAGTGCATCGACCCAAGTATGTCGGACCGATCTCTATTGGGCAAGACGCCGACAATGTCGGCCAGAAAGCTAACCACCATTAGTCCCGGGACCTTGTCGATACTGCGCCCGCACCGGCGCATCATGCCAGATAGCCACACCCCGCAGGAAGCGGCCGTACTATCATGTCACCGAAGAGGAGTACCAGTGTTCGATGCGCATTCTGGAACACTTCTTTCCTGACCGTGAGCTGAACTTGGCTACCCTGAGGGAGATCGCCAAAGATGTTGCCGATGGCAAAATTGCGAGCCCAGCCTCTGAACAGACGCACATGTCGGCAACTAACGAGGATGAATACCCCGACGACGAAGAAAGTCCTGAGGATGCCGAGCCTGCTGCGGAGGCGGTCAATGATCTTCACGAGCCCCTCGGATGCTTAATGAAAGACTCGCTTGGCAAATTCAGTAGGCAAGCTTCCATCCGATCTTCAACGCGATGCTGATCATATAGGATATGTTGGCGCTCATTCAGAGATACCTTTCAACGCGGCCGTCTGCGCAATGGGCGTCCAATCGCGAAGGAATCCCAACATCATCCAGTCTCCAAAGGTTGGGTCGTACCCTCCAGCGCTGCCCACCCCAGCGCCGTCTACGGACCCGGACTTCAGGAACCGCTTCTACCTTCCCCGGAGAGAGCTGGGCGACTTTTACATCTCGAGATTCCTGGAGGATGTCCATTGCACTCAATGGCTCTACTCGATTGAGACGTTTCTTTATCGAGTAGACAACACCTACGCTGGAAGGGCCCCGACACCTTCCAATTCTTGGATGTGCTCTCTGTATGCCATCTTCGCCATTGGTGCAGCCAACTACGAAGAGCCGACAGGCCAGTCGCCGTTGCCGGCCGGGTCTCCTGCCGCCACGGATGACCGGGCATCCGCCGACTACATTACTCTGGCAAAACAGCTGATACCGACCGTATACGATGAAGCGGATCTAGACAGTATACGAGCGTTAGCTATTATGGTGAGACGATTCCCTCGGTACGGGTCCTGACTAATGCAAACATATAGAGCATCGCCATGGAGAATCTCATGTCTAGAACAAGCTCATACTTGTACATGGGTGCGAGCATACAAATCGCATATTCGCTTGGTTTACACCGTGATCAAGCCCCAGAGTCAGCTTCCTCCATGGATCGCGAACAGAACCGCCGCATCTGGTGGACGTTGTTCATGCTGGATCTAGAGATTGCCTCAAGAGGAGGAAGTCCGACCTTGATAGACGAGAGACACCTGAAGATAACGACCCCACTTCCATCTGAACAGGTAAGTGCCGAATCAATGAGGGCGTATTCATCAGAGCTTACATTGGACAGATATTGTACCCTGGGATGCATACACCGCTTGCTTGGCAGGCAACATCGGTATCTCTATGCCGGTTCAAGAGGGAAATCATCCAAGCAGTATACACAGAGCGCTCCACGAACACGCGCACTATATCCTTCTCAACCATATCCAACCTACTCGTCTCCTTGCAGAAGTGGCTCCAACTGATGCCGCCCCACCTGAAACACGATGTCCCTGCCCCACCAACCCACAAACGCGCTGTCGCAGTCCTCCATCTACACTACTGGGGCTCGACCATACTGCTTTGCCGACCTTTTCTCCTATACCTTGTCCTCAGACATAGCACTCTCGCTTCGAGCAAGAAGATATGGTTCGAGCGCATGGGCAAGACGTGCATCGATGCGGCGCAGAAGAGTATCGCGATCTTGCAGCAGATGGCGGACGACAACGTACTTTCGAGTCTAACTGCATTTGATAGTACATGTTTCTTGCGGATTGTAATGATCTTTATTCTCGCGTACGCACACACGAAACTGCCCCAATACCGGACGCACATTGAGACATCCATAACCCTTCTTCGTGGCATGGAGCAAGTTGGTTTCTGCAAGATGTGCGCGGAAGAGACGCCATTACGGCTCACCGATCTAGGCATCACCTTCACCCCGGTAGATAACAAGGAGACTCCAACGGGCGTTCTCCTTGATGACGACTTGATTGCCCAGATTTGGGGCAACTTCGACCCGTAAGTGTGGGCGATATCTAGGTCATAGGTACTCGATTAACCATATCAAAGGAACTTCATGACGCCTCTACAGACCCAGCAAAGTCTCGATATCGCATTCGATGACAACAGTCCGTTCGATATGATGGAGTTTACCAGCTTGGACGATTCAATCGTGATCGATCCTTCGCAGGTTTACGCAAATTACGACTTCCGGTGAATAGCGATGCGCAACACCTTGTCAGAAGCCTTCAACAATTCCTCAACGAACTAGAATCTTCGACACCTTCGCCATCGTTAAGCGCGAACTACTTTGACAGCATCAGCCGGGCGGCTTTTGAAATTATGGTCGGCGCTGGCACCGTCCAATGTTGAATGAGCTCAATGACTACAGTATGAAGCTAGAAGTCAGTCGGCATTCTCGCTTGGCAAGTGTATTCGCACATCTGCAAATGCACTTTACAGCGACATCTAGGAGAGAGAGTTCGTCAGGAACGAGCCAATGATGAGTTGCCAGAATTGCAAATTTTCGCATGAATGTATGGCTCATTCTAGGCTTGCGCACTATATGAGTGCACGTCAATCAGTCTTTACAGTGGTAGGATGGCAGTTGAATACCTTCGATAGGGACGTTGGAGTTCCATCAGTCAACCATCAAACACTTGCGGGGACTCAACACGGGACTAAGGATGTCCATTATGCGAAGTTGGACATATAATGATGTGCAGCCACTGGCATAGGCGACCCATTTACTGGGTACTTGGCTTTTACGCCCAGGTCGGATCAAGCGCTCTCGAACATAGGAAGTGTTTGATTGCATACACGCATGGTCATTACAACAGGGCATTTGTTGACAGCCCGGCTATATTGTACATGCATCCAACTTGGAACGTGTTTCGCAGGCAACACTGTTGCGAGAGCAATGATATCTGTTAACTTTACAGCAACCAATCCGCTGTGCCGCTCCCCTATCGTAAACTACTAAGCAAGCATCCAGGCGACACTGACACGACACCTCCCAACAATAAAGCACTTGTCAAGACGGTCGCCACCAGCCCCCGATGCTGGGCAAATGACTTCGTACAACCGCATCCGGCACTGTAATCTCCTCGCGTCAGCCTTCCTCGTTTTGATTTGCCGGTCGCGCTAGGATGTACGGATCGGACGTCGAACCGCCCCGCTAGCCCCCCGGCAGATATCGACACCCGTAATTCCAGAACGTCAACACCACTCGCCCACGAATCGTACCGGCAGGGATGCAGCATGTATTGAGTATGCGTATACGGTGAGCGCTGCAGGAGTGCGGGGGTGGAAAGGACGTATAATTCGAGTTTGATGGGTTGAGGTAACGTTGCGTATTTTCGCGATATTTGCTTGGTGAGAGGAACGTGGGTGGTGAGCTTACTTATAACTGTGGTGCGGCTGGTTTGCTTTGGAGTGGTTCTTGACGCTTGCCTCACGTGTCTTTTGCTGCTTGGATTGAGTGACGAAGTATGGCGCTTGGTATTCTCGAGCCCAGGGCTGCAAGCGAGCAGCCTCCCGGTACGGAGTTTCTGGTCGATAATGCGCAAACCGCTGAAGAACATGCCCTCGAGCATGAAAACTTCAAGCATGGGAAGGGAAAGGTATGGTCTCTATGACTTTTTCAACGCTTTACCGGTCGCGTACTAACATTCACCTGCATAGAAAACAAATATCATACTCATTCCCCAACCATCCGATGATCCGAACGACCCCCTCGTAAGCTATAGCAATTCAGCATCTAAAAGGCCATCAAAGACGCCAAACTAACCTAACCCATAGCTCTGGCCAACCTGGAAACGCGAAATAGCCTTCGCCTTCCTCTTCTTCAACTGTATCATCTTCGCCGCCTGCCCAGGACCCATGATCGCCCCCGCGACCGTTGCGCTCGCCCTCCAGCTCGAAGTCCCCGTAAAACATGTCGCCGAATTGTCAGGCTATCAACTCCTCATCGTCGGCGCGCTTGGTCCCATCGTCTCCGTGCTCGCGCAAAAGTATGGAAAACGCCCGCAGTTTCTCTTCGCGAGCGTATTTGGCGTCATTGGAACGGGGATTTGCATTGCAGGTTTCGATCAATCGGATTTAAAGAGCAGTTATAAGGTTTTGCTTGCGGGACGCATGGTGCAGGGAATTGGTACGACGGCGTACGAGAGCTTGAGTGTGGCGGCGATTGGAGACATGTTCTTCTTGCATGAGCGGGGGTTGCGGACGGCGCTGTTGGTGCTCACGCTGGCCTGTCTGGCGTCATTTGTGTCCATTATTGGCGGAACAATGTTCGAACATCTGGGTGCAAGGACGTTGTTTGTTGTTTTGCTTCCCATCCAGATCTTCGGACTGTTGGGGACGTTTTTCTTCTTGCCTGAGAGTCAATTTCAGAGGGAGGAAGTATCCGAGTCGAAAGTTGCGGCTGACAGAAATGAGAGGGAGAAGCATGGGGAACTTGCTGCGGCACAGGAAGCGGATATCGTGGGAAGAAGTGGTAATTTGGCCGCGAAACGAAGCTTCGTCGAGGATTTACGGCCGACATCTGGCGTCACCTACACGCAAACTAGCATGCTTCAGCTTCTTGGCGAGATCTTCGTTCACTTCCTTAACCCAGCAGTGATCTGGATTCAAATCGTCAGCGCCGTCCTAGTCGTACGTCCCCCTTCCTACCCCCTTCCTAACCCCCAGCTCAACCCACTAAATCTCCACCACAGTCCTTCTTCGTAGGCACAGCCTATACCCTCGCACAAATCTTCACACCACCGCCCTACCGCCTCAGCGTCTCGGAAAATGGCTTCTTCTTCACCGGCGCCCTCGTCGGCGGCCTCCTAGGCGTCTCCGCCGGCCCACTATGCGACTTCATCGCCAAAAGACTCGCTCAGCGCAACAAGGGCGTGTACGAGGCTGAGTTCCGGATTCCGGTTTGCATTGTGGCGGTTGTGATGTTTGCGGTGGGGTGGTTCACGTTTGGGTGGGCGTTGGATCATCCGGGGGATGGGAGGAAAGTGTATCTTTGCAGTTTTTGTTATGGGTGTGTGTGTTTCGGGACGAGTGTGGCGAGTACGAGTGCGGGGTTGTATATCCTGTGAGTATCCATTTCTTCCATTTCTCTTGTGTCGGTTTGTGGCCTGCTTGTCTCGAAATGGGGAAAGTTCTTGACTTCGGGATTACACTATTGCGGTCAAAAGACGAGGCACCGACACCAGCTTCGACGAAGTGTACTAACATGAGTGCAGCGACGCCTTCCGCACCCAAAGCACGCAAATCTTCATCCTCCAGATGATGATCAAAAACTTCCTCTTCTACGCTTTCAGTACCTTCGTCAACGAATTTGTGTCCGAGAACGGCCCGGGCCATATGTGTCGTGTCTTCGGGACCGTCACATTGTGTGGATTTGTAACTTGTGTGCCTATGTGTAAGTTTGCTACATTCTACTTCCATCCGACTACTTCTTTGGACAAGATGACGAGACGGAGGAAGGCGGAGATGTGCGAAGAGGGAGAAAAGGCGGCGTCATCCCTACAAGTGCATCGAGATTTTGATATTGGACTGCTAAAGCTAACGTAACCGAAACAGACATATTCGGGAAGCGAAATCGCGTCTGGGTCCACGCCATGTGGCGCAAGTATCTCAACGAAAAGACGCAGTGAAAGCACCGGCTGTCATCTATTGCGGTAAACGGGCACATAGAAAGTAATAATAGTGCGGCGGAGTAAACAATACTAGCTACTGCAAGTGCCACCATACATGCTGTCTCCACTGTAAAACAATGTCCATGACCGCCTTTCAGTCCCACGGTCTGGACGAAGCATCTGTCAAGCCCTTGTCCACACCACACCAACACCTAGCAAATTCAAGTATTTAATAAGACAAACATCTCAACATCTGTAATTACGCAAGTCTCACACCTCGCCATATCTACAATTACAATACACATCTACTAACCCCCAATCCCCTTGACAAGAACCCGTTACCTCACCCCGTCAACCCTCCAGCTTTCCTCCACCGGGAGCAGCAATCCAAAGTCCTGCAAATCATCCCCGCACTAAACCGGCCTTAACAGCATAAAACCACCGAGCAAGAACCACCGACAGGATATCGCAACACTAACCCACTCGACGCAAATTTTCGAGCAAGAAGAAAAACAAAATGAACGTCTCGTACAAAGGTGTGTCCACAAGAAGAATTCTACATCCCATCCAACCACTACTTAATAAGGAGCCTTCCCAAGCCCGCTTCCATCCCCCAATCCTCCATCCCCACCCCCAACATCAATACTGTCCAAGAACCCACTAAAATCAGGCTTCCTAGTGTTAGACTTCCTCGTAGACCCGATCCTCTCCCCCGTACCATCTCCAAGGCCATTACTCCACCCCCTCGACGTACTCCGCTCCCCAACACTCCTCTTACTCAGCGACGCACTCCGACTCTTCCTTGTCGATAGATTACCATTCACGTTCCCACCAGGCGCGGTTTTGGGCCGACCAGCTGCATTGGTTCCTGGGGGACTGACCGATTTCTCGCGCAGGGAGTCGGGAATCGGAGGCACCGGTGGGACGCCTTCTGCCGAGTAAGCGGATTCACGGGCGGCGTATGCGTTGTTTGGCACAGGAGCTGACGGTGTGACTGGCTGAGATCGAGGTGTGAGTGTGGCTGCAGGTGCTGTTGGTGACTCGAGCGGTTGAGCTTGTTGTGGGACGGTGTGATCTGCGGTAACAAAGGAGAGGTCTGAGAGGCTGTGCATGCTAACCATCGACTCGGACGCCGACGAGTCGCTAGAGGGTTCCTGATGGCGCTTGGTAGGTGGACGGATAGAGTATGAGGTGCGCGGCGCAGACCCGGACAATACACGCTTCAGTTCATCAACACGGACGGTAGAGCGGGCAGAGGATGTGCTGCCAGGTGTTCCGGATGGGCTGCGGTTACGATGAGGAGACGATAGTCGTCCAACGAGGCCGTATGCGGTAGATGGAGGGCGGCTGTGAGCGCGTCTTGGTGAGGCTAGGGGGGTATTGTTGGCACTATCGAGGTTGCCGTTAGGAATAGTAACGCCGAGATAGTTGTTCTTCTGTTGCGTGGAGGCAGCAGTACGAGAGCCAGTGAGGGAGGCGGAGGAAGAGTCCTTGGTGTTGGTCGAGAGGCATTCGTCCCTTGTCCAGTCGGCGAGCAATTCCTCCTTGACTCTGTAAGGAAGCTGAGGTGTGGGCTTGAGTGTCTGTGGAGCGTTGAGCGCTATTGACATCGATCGACCTGGCGAACCTGGCGGACTAGAGGGCGGCGAGTAGAGTGACGTAGAGTACCCGTCAGCAATCCTATCGACGA
>Ga0247803_1000280_pt1 | contig 30214 bp, 34 predicted proteins | sample UWRJL014104B1_FD_180928 | JGI IMG/M metagenome (GOLD analysis project Ga0247803, IMG submission 180928) | Plant litter microbial communities from Arlington Agricultural Research Station in Wisconsin, United States - UWRJ-L014-104B-1 | ecosystem: Environmental > Terrestrial > Plant litter >...
GGTAGGTGGTGGTGGTGGTGGTGGTGGTGGGGTTGTTGGGTAGTGCAGTGCGACGCGATGTTAGGTACTGCGATCCGGACGATGTGTTCGATGTAGACTAGACGCTTTCTATGTAAAACTACATATATCATGTATCGCAGTCAACTTATTCCAGGAGTCGGGGCTTTTCCTACTATCTTAGTACCACCGATCTTGTAGAATCTCAATAGGACAATACTGCGATTAAAGTCTGTTGAACGCGGATGACCGGGTTTACTCTAGGTTGCACCATATCTTCCTGCCGTCCGATCTCGCTTCCAGCACGAAGTCTTCAATCCTCCATGTTATTTCTTGCAAACCGTGTTCCGACAGTTTCTAAAATTAAATCACCACTTTGATGCAGAGCATTCTACCACATCAGTAGATAAAGCGATAAATCTGAGATTGCCATTAGCGCATAGCTTATGATTAAATATAAAACTTGCAAAGGCCACCGATGTCTTTCAGCTCCTGCTCTATAGTCGAGAACGTAGTCAAACTCGGTGATGGTAGGCTACTCTTTCAGCTGAAGTGAGGGGAAAAAACGAAGTGAAAGTCTAAGGGTGACGGACTTCATAGAAACGACTGACAAGGTGAATGCAATGATATTCATCATACTACCCGAAGTCGATGAAGTGATTACCTTCACCCAAAAAAAAAACTCCGGCACATTACGTGCTATTGCAGAGCCGCCTCTATCCCCAATTCTGTGTTATACAGAGAGAAAAAACCTTCCCACAGTAGCCCGGTGTTAGTACCCATATACTCCAGTATAGTTACACACACCACTGTCGTATGAATTATCATTCTCCTCCCACTCATGCCTTCCCACCTATGAACGTAACCGATTCATTCGAGGAAATATACGCATGCCTAATCCAGACCCTCATCCGAACCTGTACTCTTCCTCTTGCGCGGCTTCCGCAAAGGACTCAGCAGAGCAGCATCCTGTTCCACCTCCCCGTTCTCATCCAGACCACGACCTTCAGGACTGCCATTCCGTGAATTGATAGATATTCTTGTTTTCTTCGGTTGTGACTTCGGCGTGGTCTTTTTGCGGCTCGGCGTGTCGAAGTCATCTTCGTCTTGAACTGCAGTAGTGGCTTTAGGTGGGGTGCTCTGAACAGAATCTCTGCTCTTCATCTTGAGTTTCAGAATCCTGTGGACTGGGCTAGTAACGACTGGTTTTTGCTCCGACTGAGGTTTCTGCTCCTGCTCCTGCTGCTCCCCAAATTCAGTATCGGAGTCGTCTCTTACGAACTCCTCGGACAGGGTGTGCGACTTTCTGGGCTTGCGTTTTTGTTTCTCCGCCTTTGGTGCTGTGTCGCGTACGCTTGCCTCTTTCTTGACTTCCGTGACTACCTCCTTCGCTACAGACTCTTCCTCCATTTCGAAGTCTTCGTCTTCCCGAACGATGTTCTCTGAAGGAGCGGACTTCCTTCTTGCAAGTTTTCTTTTTGGCTGCGCGCCCTTAATCTTGATGGGCGATCTGTAATCCTCATCCTCATCTTCTGATGTCTTTTTCCAAGCTCGACCTTTGCCCTTATAGTGTCTTCTCCCGGCATACGACGACTCTTCCGCCTCTACAGCAATGGTGTCGTTTTCTGGGTCCAGAAGCATCTCGTCCTCGTCCTCCTCATCCTCATCCTCATCCTCGTACTCATGCTCACGCTCACGCTCACGCTTAGGCTCAGGCTCAGGCTCGGGATCCGGGTCTACAACTTCAGGTTCTGATTCTGGATAGGACACTTGCGCAAGTTTAGTAGGCTTCGGCTTTGGCGATTGTTTGGTCAATCCCTCAGTCTCCGGGTCAACCAGCAGCTGCTCTTCAAACACTCGCGCATCCTGGGAATATGGTCGCTGTTGCGCAGCCGTTCGGGCCCGTAGGCCTCGCCTCGAATTTACCGATGAGGGAGCGCTCTCGGGTGATGCAGTAGCTGTGTTGGAACTGACGCCATCCGGAGGAGCAGAATCATCGTCGTCATCGAGAGGTATTATTTCTTGAGACTGCTCCTTGTTAGACATTCTGTAAAATCACTGCGTGCTCGAGCTGATTACCAAATGTTTCTTGCGCGGCTTCTTAGCCGACTTCGTCTTTGGGGTTTCAACTTTGACTTCCGGAACCGGAGTGTGATGCTCTATTTAAAACTCAGTCAGCGATTTGGAATTGATGGGATGGCGATGTAATCTTGTGCCGTGGGCATTCTGGTGCAGTGGAGCGGGGCACAAGCCTGACATTTGCGCTTGAGTGCAACGTACCGAGTGCGAGAGCATCGAAAGCGTTGACCGCATCTGTGGCCGCAACTGCGACTGCATCGACTGAAATGACATCCGTATCCTCATCTTCAGACAAGACTATCTCTTTGGACTGTTGGGATTGAGTGAGCGCCACGTCAGCACACTGGATAAATGATGCTTACAAGGAACATCTTCTTACGACGTCCACCCGATTTGCGACGTCCGTTAGCAGCAGCACTTAGAGGAGGTGACGATGGCTTTTCAGTGTTGGCGACCTGGACAACCGGTGTTGCTTCCTCGATGTCGTCACTGTCGTCCACCGCGATAATTTCCTGCGACTAAGACAAAGTCAGCTGTGCGCAAAAGGAAAACACGAAGAAACACTTACAAGGTATTTCTTCTTCGGCTTCCGTCTCTTCTTGGCAGATCCCGTCGGCTCGTCAGATTTCTCGCGCGATGTCGATTTTGAAGTTTTGGTGGCGCGCCGCATTCCGTGTCCGTTGGTGAGCGGTTTCTTCGGCTTCCGCTCCGGAGGGCCACGCAAAACAAGTTTGGTCGCTTCCAGATCAGATCCCTCGTCCTAGAGCCATCAGCATGATGCGAAGGTAGAATTACAATAATTCAATGACTCACGCTTGATGAAGGCTCCTCCCAAACATCTAGAGCTGCGTGCCAGAGATACATGCCGTGAGCGTGGACAGACGTCGCCCACTCTTCATACTCAAGATCCGACGGCGCATGGTCTTTCTTGTACACGGCATATTCTGCACCTCCGTAAATTTCGAGCCAGGCCTGAAGCGACTGGAAGCGAGGACGCGAGCCATCGTAGCTGCCAACATCATTGCTGGAGGGCGTCGTTTGTGCAACTGGAGCCATCGTGGTAATGGAAGATCGTGATTGAACAGCAGATGCAATGTGAAACGAGCATAGACAGAACAAACACCGAAGGTGGTGAGCAAAAATGGCCAAGGAATGCGTGATTGAGTGTAGGTCTTGCACGTGGATTGTCAGCAAGTCGCGCGGAAAGTCGCGCGCGATGTTGTGGTTGGTGGTGAAAAGGTGGTGGAGTGTGAATTGGCAGAAAGAAGGTTCAAGTCGATTAGAGAAGATCGGTGTCTCGTGGCACGTTAGCTCAGAACCGAGAATACGATGGAAAATGAGGACGAGAGCGCATAGCTTACCGGCACACAAAATAAGTTCTACATTAGCCAATAACGCGTCAAAAGCCGTGCAAGTGTCGAGTGGAGTGTAGGTGGAATGGAAGATTTGGGCGCAGGTATTGCCGAGCACTAAGAAACCATCATTGACAATTTCAGCTCGGCCGATCGGGCATGGCATATAGATCAGATCATCACTGTTGCGCAATTTCAGAAGTACGCTTCCCACTCGGCAGAGACACAACGCATCATTGTTTGTCTGGGCAGGTCCAGGATATTGTTCCTGTTGTTGCTTATCATGATGCTGCAGCACTTCCCTGATCCGCTACGGCGTCTCTGCAGCGGATGATTGCGGACTTGTCGAAGCCAGGCCGAAACACAGTAAGCTGCGAGACAGATTTTACTCCGCTAAACACGAAACAGTGCGATTAGCTTCACAATCGCTCCATAACGTTGATCTGAAGCTCTTATTGACAAGTTACGATTACTTCCGGATGGAAACTACCGCTGCGGCCTATCGTTGGTATATACAAAATCACGAAAGCCCATTTCCGGTCCTCAACCACCACCGCCACCGTGTTCCGAACGATGATACTGCAGAGGTACCTAAGCCATGGGTATACAACCACAAACTGAAACCAGACCGCCCATGGCACCTCAAGTGCAAACGCCAGAAAACGAGGATTGAGAAACGCCAGAATCGCGCGATAGCCTTTGGAGATGCGCCGAACCCATAGCTGTGCTTCGAGGGAAAACATCCATCAAACAGTGAACTGAGGAAAGAAATGAAAATATGATTAGAATCGGACAGTGAAGGAGTGGTAGAAGCCAATGTGCAACAGATAAGTGATCCAAGAAGCCAGCGCCTGACGCACTCTTCCAGTGCTCAATGTTGAGATCGAAAGTTTCAAGCAATGCGCGCGTCTTGGAATCCAAATGGCGCGAGAAGAAGGAAAGTTCAAGCAGCCAGGATACTCTCAGGACTTATCATTCCCACAGCGCTGCCATCGTCCTTCTCTGGCTCGGTGACACCTTGATTTTCCTTTTGGGCAGGCATTTCGAGCTTCAGCTTCCCAATCGGCTTGCCAATTCCTCTAATCAAGTTACCGTTGGCACCTTGATTGTTCGCGCCATCTTCGTCCCTTCCTTCGTCCAGCTTCCGCTTCTTTCGTGCCATCTGTTGTTGTTCTCTCAGTGGGCGCTTGCGAGGACTAGAAATCTTGCCGGTTGGAGGAAGACGCGGTTTGGGGAATCGCTGCTTCGGTGGCAGGTCCTCGTCTTCCACAAGCTCTTCGCTGCCAATGTCTTGCAGTTTGGCAACGAGCCAATTCTGCATAAGACCAATCTGGTTCCCGACATTTTGCTGCGTGACGGGTTCGAACTTCGGTGGCTCTTCCATGAGGATGCCAGTGGTAGTAACGTTGCTGGCAGGTTGTTAGCGATAGCGGCTTAAAAGCGAAACGGAATACATACTCGGTTTTCCCGATGTGAGCGTTACGCATCCTGTTCTGCAGCAGATGCAACGGAACACTGAAAGTAATACCGAACTCCTTGTCAAGACCAAGTTCTTTGAAGCCGAAAAAGTCTTCACCAATGTCTTCGGCAAAATCACCGCCAACGAACTGCTCACTTCCATCGTTGAAAGCACCCGCACCACCGTCGCCGGCGGTGCCGTCTAACGCGGGGCGAAGAAGCTCAGCGTAATAGGAGCGCATCCGGTCATGCAGGCCCGCAAGCTTAGTACTCAGCCGTTCCACGTCTTCCTTCACGTAAACCTCAAGGGATTCCAGCTCGACACCGTTCGCGTACAAGGAGTGTAGTATCGCCTCCTCTTGACTGAACCTAGGAACCCAGCTTGTTGTTAGTCCATCCGGGATCGCGACAGGAATGTCGGATTTCATCTTAGGTGTTTCTCGATATAGACCAAAACTCGCAACAATCTTCTGAAAGAAGTCGCCCGCGACGTCCGTAATAGCCTCAAGAGCAGATGGTTGAAACTCTTCGAAGCCAGCATGGTAGAAGATCTCCCCAACGCTTCGCTGAAGAGCTGCGCGGCAAACGTACGGAGCCATGACGGGGCCTTCTTCGGAAACAACCATGGGTTCAATGTCCCGTTCTAGGAGGGGCTGAGGTTCGTACTTTTGGAACTGGTTTGTGTACATCTGTGTTGTGTTAATCAAGGCAAGGCGCATGCTAGGAAAGCTAAACTTGGCATACCTGTGTCTGGAGCTGCATCTGTTTGACGATGCCGATCTTGGAGCAAATCTTTCTGGTCTCCTGCATCTGCCGCATATTCGACCCCATTTTCTTCGCAAGCGAGCTGTCGGGTGCGATGAACTGCCCCCTGGGTACGATGCGCATATACTCTTCAAATTGCTGGATGACGTGACCTTCAGAATCTTCGAGCCATTGGAGGCGTTCGTTGAGGTCTGGTATGGCGCACACGGGGTCGTAGTAGTCCGGTATCTGGCGTTCTTCTTCGCCTTCGATGCCTTCGGCGAGTGATTCGCCTGCTGTTCCCTGCACGCCGTCTTTGCCATCAGCCGTGGAGACGGCGACACCCCCCACAGCCTCCTCTTCGCTCGCATGTTTCTTGTGCCGAAGCCATCGCCTCATTCCTGCTTTCGTTCGTAGAATGGCTGGCTCCTCCACTTGGAGTTGATCGTCATGGAACAAACGATGTCGCTCAGCCGCAATGGTTGCTCGGTCTTTCTTGGTTACTTGTTTCCATGTCTTGAATTCTAGATCGTCCAGGTCAGCATCTTCCTCAAGCGTGAAACCGCTGACTGAAGCTCCGGTGCCATCGGCATCAGAGACATCTGCTTGGCTGCCGCCGGCGCCGCCTCTGGCGGTGCCATTCAATCCTAGAGGGGTGAGCGTTCCTGGCGGTGGTGTTGAGAAGCCGTTGACGCTGCCCTCCATCTCTGAGTCTGCACGGAGAAACTCGTTCTTCAGGTTGGATACGGCGTTGTTCAAGGACGGTACACTAGGCTTAGTCTCCGGACCTGGTGTGCTTTCCAGACCAGCTGGAGGTGCCTTCCTTGCTGTGCTTGAGCCCTTTCCACCTTTGCTGGGTGCTTTGCGTCCCCTCGAAGCCATGATGGGCTCTTCATCCTCGCTGTCCTCGGCGCCATCAGCATCGGCGTCTCCATTTCGCATCCTGCGCTCTTCGGCCTCCACCTCAGCACGGTCACGAACTGTGATCTCGGGGATCAAGGGGACCAGCTTCTCGGTTTCTTTCCGCATATAAAGGGCTTTCTTGCGGAGTGGGTGGGCTGGATCGGAGTTGTACTTCAGACAATTTGCCCAGATGAGCATCAGGTCATCCACAAAGTCTTTCTTCGACTTGTACACCAGCTGCTTGAGTTTCTTCATCATAGTTCCAATGTCCATGGGTTGCTTGATGATGTTGTAGTAGTCGGGCGCTTCTCTCTTGTTGACGCGCTGCAGGAATGGATGGGCGTGTTCACAGGCTTTGAGCTCCATGAGGACCTTTTCTACACTCTCGTATAGCTCTTCCTGCCCGACGCGGTCTTCATTTGCCCACTTGCTCCGGTTCTTTCGTACTTCGCTGATAAGGCTCCGTAGTTGCGCATCGCTGGCGTGCACTCTGTCTCTTTGCGCATCGATGCGCGAGATGAGATGCTTTAAGGTAAGGCTGGAGGCACCTAGATTGGTGGTGCTTAGCGTTCCCTGTTGAGGAGCCGCAGGCACGCCAACCGCTGGAGCGCTTGCAAGCTGTCCGGACATCTCCGTTTCCACTTGGCGATCTAGTTCGTCAAGCTTCTGTTGTTCCAACATGGCATCTCGGTCGCTTTCTAGGGTATAGAAGAGGGTGTGGAAACTGCGCTTGGCGGCATCCTCAGCGGCCTTTTTGTCCTGCTGCAACTGCTTCCGCACGTCGTCGGACGATTTGGTTGGCTCTGCCACTGGCGTGTTTGTGCGATCCATGGCTAACTTTAGCTGTGATGGGGGCAGAGATGAGGACTGTATCCGGAGGCTTGGCAGATCGAGAATGCCGGCGACGATACCGTTTGAGGCGCTCTTCGAGTAGAGTGGGGAGGTGTTCGCGTCGTCTTCGTCGGCGTCGTCATCATCGTCGCCGTAGTCATCTTCGTCAATGGCTCGGGTCGGTTTCTTCGGTGTCGCGATCGGGCGCGCGTCATGTGCTGCGGGAGCGACGTCGGCGAGGGGCTTCGTCCCAGCATCCTCCGCATCAGCATCATCTTCTTGATACGCGCCACCAAGTACGGCGGCGAGGCGCGCTTCGGTGCGGAGGTATTGCTCGCGCCAACGCGCAGCCCGCGGGTCCTCCTCCGCTACCGTGTCTACCCCCTCCCCCAGCGTGTTATGTACGGACCCGTTTGACATGGCCTCATCGCTCAATGCGCCGTTGGGCGTGCGCAGTCGGATCGCGTTCAAGGGCTGAGTAGGCAGACGTGCATAGTGCGGGCGTTCTATCGATGATGGGCGATGTACAGCGCGCGACATGTCGTCGCTGCGTGGGGACTCTTGGCGGGGACCTCCTCCCTCACCACGCTGTGAAGCCTCTCGGGCGGCCTCCGACCTCGTGCAGGTGTCGCGACGGCCTAAAAGCAAGCATGGAAGAAGCCCGGCGGCGTGCGAGTCGAATGGCGATGGTTTCGAGATGGAAAATGCCGATAATGTGGTGGCCTCGATGGCCGAGTCGCGGTCGGTCGCTCTTGCGCTGTTCGTTGCGGAGAGGCAGTAACGACCGGCGGTTCAAGTAAGGTTAACCCCGCTAAACCCTTCCCGGCTGCACTAGCCTGGATCGTCAACCCCGGCATATCAACCACCCCCACACTCTCTGTTTGAGAATTGGAGATGCGATATGTCGTCTGTCATGATCTTGCGTTAGTTGGATCTCAGTTGCAGCGGTCTCAATCCAATTCTACCAAATAGAGAAGGTTAAATCAATGTCTTTGTTGCGTGGAAGCAATACCGAACTTGAGGATGAGTCCGTATGGCTGTGTCTCGAGGGTGCGAGGAGTATCATAACTTGCACAGCCGTACAGTCTCTACTTCATGAGATGGTTTTTGCAGGGCCTCTAGTTCGAGGCCTGCAGACTTGTGCCGACTTAACGGAAGGCTTCTCTGGTGGAGTTTATCGAGCGCTCGCTACAGGGATCATACTAGATCTCGAACGTGAGAGAGATTTGTACATAAAGTTTGTTCCATGACGAAGGTTCTGGGGCTTGTTTGCTCGGCCTTTCGCGCAAATGCACAGCGGCAGCTACTGACCATGTGACCTACCGCATACACCAATTACTATCTTGTGACTGCGAAGGCTACGTGTTGTGCTATATGGCAAGCAACAGAACACTCCACAGCTTTGATCGCGTGAGATCATCATCAAAGGCACTCGAGAACGGGTCTGTGATGGTCTCTATGCGCTGGGATGATCCGCCCTCTTACCACTAGCGCTGCCACCGAGGCAGATTCCAGGATCGGCTAGCGTGCGTAAGACAGGGCTGTCGCCAACACGAAGAACACCAAGACATACGCAAGTCAGCGCTCCAGCCAACTGTCCAATCCTCCCAGATCCCACCATATCATGCGCCACTTCCGATAACACACAAAGACTCGACTATTGAATATGTTGCGCATTCGGAAGCCCTTTGCTGGTACGTACAAGCTATGTCGTCATACCCGGCATTGCGCTGCGGTGCTGCCTGAGAGCTGGCAGAGCTCTGCACGGTCTGCTTCTTCGACATGGGATGGGCAAAGCTCTACAGTATAGCTGACAGACCACCCCAGCGGCCTTCATCGCCGTCATCCTCATCTCTGCCGCCGGCGGCTTCTCCAGCCCCGACTACAAAATTCCCACCTACGGTCAATCCGACAAAGCACTCCACTACGTCGCCTTCTTCGCGCTCACACTCTCCTTCTACTGGATCCTTGAGGCTACGAGAAGGAAAGTGCTGCAGCTTACTTTCACGGTGTGCACGTTGGGGCTGGGCTTTGCGAGCGAGATTATACAAGGATTGTTGCCGGTGAGTTCGCGTGGCTTCTGATGAATGGGATGGGCTTATACTGATATGCGTAGATCAACCGCGAGTTCGACTACTATGACATTCTTGCGAATGTGTTAGGGTCTATGACCGCTATCGCGATGTGCAATTGGTACCACAAACGCATGCTGGAGCGCAAGCGGGCTGCGAGAGGCTATGGCGCCATTGCCGATGATGATCACGATCTAGACGTGGAGCTTGGGGAGGGTATCGGCGAGCAGGAAACGGGCATCGAAAGACCAACTGTCGAGCAGGAACTTGAGCGATGGGACGAAAATGCAGAGGATTGGGACACTACCGAACCAGGCGATGCCTCAAACACACAAGCTGCCAGTGGAGATTTGGGTGACGGCAAGAAACGGAACGATTGAGGGCAGTAGCACACAAGAGGTGGAATCGAACGATTCCAAATGATCATGACTGGCGCTCGGTGATTTCTGAATACCTGTATCAACAAGCACTGTATGTTTCGAGGTTTGGTTATTTGCTTATGCATGGTCCTTTACGATCATTCTCATCTTTTGTCGCTTGATGATGCCTTAGTACACGAAGTTGCGCGATGCTTCGTGATCCGATCGAGGCTTCACATACGATTACAATGGAGACTTCGCTTGGGATGCATATCGATTTGTAGTTTGTTTACAAGCTCGTAGCTAGTCCCCCGGTGTTCATGGTATCCCGTTCAAACAAGCTCGCGACCATAAATCGTCATATGGCCTGCCTTTTTCCCTGGATTCATGCATGTTTCGCAGTATGAGATTCCGAAAGGACCCGTTAACCCAAACCAAGCGCCATGACTGATTCACCGCTCCCTAACACATCATTCCTCTATGCCGTCGTGGTCTTAGCGGCCTGCTGGTTGGGGTTGACCTTCTTTCCGTCCTTGTTGTACCTCACACGGGGTGGGGGGGCACGGTTGCGGCGGCCTGCGACCGAGCGGACACTATTCGGTAAAATCAGACAAAGTCCATGCAGCCAAGGGGGTATTCAGGGTGGTGCGTACCGAACGATCTTGCCGTGAATGGCGCAGGACACGCAGTACTGGAGCTTCAGGTACATCTTCGGGACGGTGTACTCTGGGAAGACAGAGGCATCGGAGATATCACCTGCCCAACGCGTTAGCCTCTTGGACTGGATCGTAGTTTTTCGATGGCGAATGTTCGCGGAGCGGAGCGTGGCAACGTACGGATGGCGGCAGACTCGACCATGTTCCTGATGGTGAATCTCTTTATTGCCTTATCCTTGGGAGTGCATCGCGAGCAGTTGGAGCAACGGATCGGCTTGACGTGGCCGCGGCCCTTCTTGTTGCGACCGCTGCAGGCTTGTTAGTCTTGCTACGCCTGCGGGGGGCTCGGTTTTGCGTACTTGGAAGCTCGCTTCTTGACCATGGTGGGCTGATTCTGTTCCCGTTAATTTACTGGAGGATTTACGTCGAGGGGAGGGTGTGCGTACCAAAGATGTGGGATCTAGGAGTCAGTGGTTGAGGTTGGCGATGTGTCGTTGTCTTTCTCGAAGCGCCAAAATCCAGTGTGCGAAGCGAGGGCCGACTGCCGATCCGGGCTATCTTATCTGATCGCTTGGCACAGTCTTCCATTGACATACACTTGCCGAAAAGCTGTAACACCAAATGACCTCTAATGGTTTTAAAGCGTGCTCTGAATACTCCGGAGACTTTGCTTGCAGTATGTCATCACGTCGCATCACGGTGAAGGCCCTTGCGCGACTGTGCACGCCGTGTACAGTAGTCCCAGGTGCGAGAGAGACCTGAGAGTGGCATTGTCCGTGTGCAATGAACTACATATGCTATTGCCCTCCCATGCGAAGTTATCATGATTACCTTGGAGTGGCAATACTCCCAAGACTATCGTTCTGTCGAGCGTCGAAGGTCAGCGCATGTCCTTGTGACCCGAGCGTAGAAGGCGCTTTACCGAACGGGGCCTGCCCGCCTTCGCGTTGTTGTCCGTGTTTGGTTGCTACGGCGCCAGGATCTTCTGCGACTCGATCCGCATCTCTTTTACTGGCTCCACCCACGAACATCTGTTCTCCGACCGCAACTGAGGCCTGCTTCTCTGTCTTCGTCTTATACCGCAATCATGTCCCACACCGGCACCTTCAGAGGCACCCCGAAGAACCGCAACAATGCTCAGGCTCAGGCCCAGTTCACCAGCAGTCCAGCGTCCGCCATCCCGCGTCCCGCCTTCGAGACGCATGCGTCACAAAGCGATGCCGGCACCTCTACCATGAGTGCCAGCCGGCAGAAGATGTCAAAGAGGGATGAGGTATGGTGTTGAAGCACCTGCGTCATATCCGACCCCCCTAACGAAACCCACAGGCTATCCGCCGCAAGATCGAGACTGATCTCAACAAGAAGTCGAAACCCGGAGGCCGCATGCGCCAGTCGAAGAAAGCTCCGCCCGGCACTGTTCTCGCCCTGAAGCCAAGTCAGGCATTGCAGATCAAGCCGAACACGACCGTCGCCGAAGCCGCGCAGCTCATGGCAGCAAAGAGGGAGGATTGTGTCCTAGTCACAGACGACGACGACCACATTGCTGGGATCTTCACTGCGAAGGACTTGGCCTTCCGAGTGGTTGGTGCCGGCATCAAGGCACGAGACATCACCATCGCCGAGATCATGACGAAGAACCCCCTCTGCGCGAAAACGGATACGAGCGCGACAGATGCTTTGGATTTGATGGTCCGGAAAGGTTTCCGCCACCTGCCTGTCATGGATGAGAACCACGATATATCTGGTATCTTGGACATTACAAAGTGCTTCTACGATGCCATGGAGAAACTCGAGCGTGCCTACAGCTCCTCGCGCAAGCTCTACGATGCGCTGGAGGGTGTGCAGGCGGAGATGGGCTCAAGTCAGCCCCAACAAATTATTCAATACGTTGAGGCCATCCGACAGAAGATGTCTGGGCCGACCCTGGAGTCGGTCTTGACTGGTCTGCCTCCGACAACCGTCTCAGTCCGCACGTCAGTCAAGGAGGCGGCCGCGCTGATGAAGGAAAACCACACCACTGCGGTCTTGGTGCAAGACCAGGGATCCATCACTGGTATCTTCACCAGCAAGGATGTCGTCCTCCGCGTCATTGCCGCTGGGCTTGACCCCGCTACCTGCAGTGTCGTGAGAGTAATGACACCACACCCCGACTTTGCGCCCATGGACATGAGCATCCAGGCAGCTCTCCGCAAGATGCATGGTCAGTAGTTTGCGAGCATGTATAATTTTCCTTGCTGACCAGTTTGTAGATGGCCACTACCTCAATCTGCCCGTCATGAGTGATGCCGGAGAAATCGTTGGTATGGTGGATGTTTTGAAATTGACATACGCAACTCTCGATCAGGTACGTCGCTCATCACGTTCTCGAAACGCAGTCTAACATGCTCATAGATCAACAACATCAGCACGCAGGATAGTGAGGGTCCCGCGTGGAACAAGTTCTGGATGTCGCTAGACGATGGAACTGAGTCGATGATGTCCGGAGAAGGTGGAAGCCGTGTCCCGGGCACGCCTGATCACCGTTCAATGATGTCGCTCGAACATCAGCGGCCCGGAATCCATGAGCGCGGGGACAGTGTCCTTCCCAATGAGTCCGCGTCGATGCACGGCGGCGAGTCGCCGCCTGCTTCTGCCCTGGGTGGCGCACCACCGGCGGCATTGGAAGATGCGCCGTTCGCATTCAAGTTCAAAGCTCCCAGTGGACGTGTTCACCGTCTTCAGGTCATCGCCTCTTCTGGTATCGAAGAGCTCATCTCGCATGTCGCTGCGAAGCTTGGGTCTGAAGTAGATACCATCGGTGGCGCTCCGACTTTCGAGGATGGAAAGATTTCCAAGGCAGGCTTTGCGCTGAGCTACCTCGACAACGAGGGTGATACTGTTTCCATCACCACGAACGACGACCTCAATGAGGCAATCAGCTTGTCGCGCCTTGCACACCGCGATAAGGTCGATCTCTTCGTCCACGACCCAGAGAAGCCACCGCTAGCGTCAACAGTCGAGCCCCAACCCGCGCTCGCCAAGCCTCCTACACCTCCGGAGTCCGTGCTCCGCGAACGCAAGCAATTCTTCGACGATGAAGAGGAGATGGCACGCCCAAGATCACAACGTCAGCCTTCGGCAGTCGCCAAGCAGGAGGAACTCATTACCGGTGTCCCCAACGACCTTCTCCTACCAGGAGCGCTGGTGGGTCTCGCAGTCGTCATTGTTGCTGTGTTCGCTATGGGCCGTGCTTCGAGCCGATAGAATCGTTGATGATGAGTTTTGGGTATACCATGGTTTGTACACGGAGCGTAAGATTGGCGCATTGCTATTTCTGCTTCGATATCCTGCGTTTTTGTCTTCTTCGCGCTAGCACCGGTTGTGTATTGTAGACCAACGTATAGTAATTTTGTATTGGGTAGAGAATGGAAGGTGTACTTTCAAATGTTCGGATGAGACACTGTAGGACCGAAGCGCCGAGTGATTAACGAGGATGTAGACGTCAAACAGAATACCTGACAAAGCGAGCTCTATAGCCGGCTGACGTCTCTCTGTGATGATTATGGTGTGCACATCGAGTACCCTAAGTTCAAGGTACGGAAATGGGCATGAAATCGACTGTTGGAGCGAATCAACTTGGCCAAAGAATCATACGTTTCTTTCAGATCCAGAGAGACAGGGAAAAAATGCAAAGCATAACTCCCCATCGACCTGGGCGGTATTTGACTTGTCTGCTTGTGTTGTCGTGGTGGAGCGAGCTGACACGCTACCCCGGTCGTCGTGCCTACATTTTTTCCCAGAAGCGCGCCCTCGCGAGCACACCCCCACCAAAACAAGTACTCCACCAATTTTCCGCCAAACGCCAGGAACCCGCACCCTGCAGCCTGCCGTTGACGTGACAGAAGACACTCACTTTCTAGCCACTCCACGCCATTCCAACGCCTCACCCTCTCTCCGTGCCCCCACCTCACACCCGCCGCCGCGCACCCCACCGCCATCACACAACCCTTGCCTGCGCGTGGTGCAGAACGCCGCCCACCAAGCGTCGGGGCCACACTCCAACTCTCCACGACCAGGGATCAACATGGCTTCCCTACCCGAACACATTCACGCTGCCCTGACGAATCTGCTGCGGGGGCTGCAGTCGCCCGACAATGTGGAGCGCACCGCCGCGGAGGAGCAGTTGAACCAGGAATGGTTCGCACAGAGGCCTGATGTGCTCTTGATGGGCCTATCTGAGCAGCTTGACTTCGCGCCAGACTCTCCGGTCAGTATACACCTTTCTGGAACATGCTAGACACTTCAGCTCACGCATGTCCGCGCGCAGACCCGCACATTTGCTGCCGTATTATTTAGGCGGCAATCCTCGAAACCGCGTAAAGGGCCCTCTGGCGAAACCCAAGACGCCTTTTTGACTATCGGCCAACCCGAGCGAGAAAACATCCGCGCGAGGTTGATACAATGCTTGGGCAAGGAGGCGGAACCCTCCGTGAGGGGCAAGATCGCGGACGCCCTGGCGGAGCTGGCGCGACAGCACACTGAAGAAGGTACTTTGCAGCCTAATACAATGTGGCGATATGGGTACTAATGGATGCAGGTGTTGCGTGGCCGGAACTCCTTGGAGCTCTATTCCAAGCCAGTCAATCGAATGACCCGGGGCAGCGAGAAACCGCGTTCAGGATATTCTCCACCACACCCGGGATAATAGAGAAGCAACATGAAGATGTTGTTATGACCGCGTTCAAGGGTGGATTTGCGGACAGCGAGACTTCGGTAGGAACCACACTTCACGGATTAGGCCCAGATGCTCACACCAGTTTAGGTCCGCATCTCTGCAGTGGAAGCCTATGCGTCCTTTTTCCGGTCCATCAACAAGAAGGCGCAATCAAAATACTATGCGCTTATCCCTGACATCCTCAACATCCTCCCACCAATCAAGGAGGCTCAAGATGGAGAATTGCTCACCAAAGCCCTGGTCTCCCTGATTGACTTGGCTGAGGTCGCCCCTAAGATGTTCAAGCCTTTGTTCAACAACCTAGTCCAATTCAGCGTTTCTGTCATCCAGGATAAAGACCTTGGAGATACGCCACGCCAGAACGCCCTCGAACTTATGGCGACTTTTGCCGACAATGCGCCCCCGATGTGCAAAAAGGACCCTAACTTTACCAACGATATGGTGACTCAGTGCCTGTCACTGATGACTGACGTTGGTATTGACGATGATGACGCCGAGGAGTGGAATGAGTCGGAAGACGTAAGTACTCCACCAATGCAAGAAGTTTGTATTCTAACCAACCGCAGCTCGACCAAGACGAGAGCGATTCAAATCACGTTGCGGGCGAGCAGTGCATGGATCGTCTAGCCAACAAGCTCGGCGGCCAGGCTATTCTACCACCGACCTTCAATTGGCTTCCAAGGATGATGACTTCTTCAGCATGGCGAGACCGACATGCCGCCCTCATGGCTATCTCCGCCATCTCTGAAGGCTGCCGCGAGCTCATGATCGGTGAGCTTGACAAGGTCCTCGACCTCGTGCTTCCCGCTCTGCGAGATCCCCACCCGCGAGTGCGGTGGGCAGGTTGCAACGCGGTCGGACAGATGAGTACCGACTTCGCCGGTACAATGCAAGAGAAATGGCACCAGGTGGTCCTCCCGAACATCATCCCGGTTCTCGAATCATCCGAACCTCGTGTGCAGGCGCATGCCGCGGCTGCTCTCGTGAACTTCTGCGAGGAGGCTGAGAAAAATATTCTCGAGCCATACCTTGACCAGCTACTCAGCCACCTGCTCATGCTACTGCAGAGTCCGAAGCGATTCGTCCAAGAGCAAGCCCTGTCGACAATTGCCACAGTTGCAGATTCAGCCGAAGCTGCTTTTTCGAAATACTACGATACCCTGATGCCGTTGCTCTTCAACGTTCTGAACGAGGAGCAATCGAAGGAGTACCGTCTTCTCCGAGCCAAGGCTATGGAATGTGCAACGCTCATTGCGCTTGCGGTAGGCAAAGAACGTATGGCTGGCGATGCTCTCTCGCTCGTACAGCTGCTGGGCCGCATTCAGAATACCGTCACCGATGCGGATGACCCACAGTCGTCATACTTGCTGCACTGTTGGGGTCGCATGTGCCGAGTGCTAGGAAAGGAGTTTGTGCCTTTCCTTGGTGGCGTCGTTCCACCTCTTACTGAGCTCGCCGCTGCCAAGGCCGACATTCAGCTTCTTGACGATGAAGACCACGTCGCACAAGTACAAGAGGAGGAGGGCTGGGAGCTGGTTCCTATCAAGGGTAAGATGATCGGCATCAAGACGAGCACTCTGGATGACAAGCACATGGCTATTGAGCTCATTGTGATATACGCGCAAGTGCTGGAAGAAGCGTTCGAGCCCTACGTCAACGACATCATGGATAAAATCGCGTTACCCGGACTCGCCTTCTTTTTCCACGATCCAGTACGAGTAGCGTCCGCCAAGTGTGTCCCAGCACTCCTCAACGCTTACAAGAAAGCACATGGACCCCAGTCAACACAGCTCGGCCAGTTGTGGGAACGAACCGCTGAGCGTGTTCTCGAAGTCCTGAGCACCGAACCCGCCATTGACACACTAGCGGAGATGTACCAGTGCTTCTATGAATGCCTGGAGTGCATCGGCAAGGACTGCTTGACTAGTACGCACATGGCTACATTTATCGAGTCTGCTCGAAGCGTCCTCGAGGACTACCAGAAGCGTGTGGCGGAACGTCTCGAAGAGCAAGCTGACAACGAAGACGGCGAGGAAGCAGATGAAGATATTCTGTTCGCCATCGAGGATGATCAGACTCTTCTTTCAGACATGAATAAGGCTTTCCACACCATTTTCAAGAATTTGGGTACCGCCTTTCTGCCGCACTGGGAAAAGCTCATGGACTTTTACACGATGGCTGCTGCCAACCAAGACCCCACACAGCGCCAATGGGCCATCTGCATATTCGACGATGTCCTCGAGTTCTGTGGGCCCCAATCGTGGTCCTACAATCAGCAGATCATGCAGCCCCTCATTGACGGTATGCAAGACGACGTCCCTGCGAATCGCCAAGCGGCCGCCTATGGAATCGGTGTTGCAGCGCATCGGGGTGGGGATGCATGGTCAGACCTGGCGGCTGCCAGCTTACCCACATTGTTCGCAATTACACAGCGGCCTACTGCGCGCGCAGATGATGACGTCTTCGCTACCGAAAACGCTTGTGCGAGTATCGCGAAGGTCCTTCACTACAACGCTGGTAAGGTACCAAATTGGCAGGACGTTGCTACCGCCTGGGTAGATACGTTGCCGGTGGTCAACGATGAGGAGGCCGCGCCTCATGCATATGCATTCCTTGCTTCGTTGATTGAGCAGTAAGTTCTTGCACCTTCACCAAACTCATTCTTACACAGATGCTAACAACTGTAGGCAAAACCCTGCCGCCGTCGGTCAGCCTGGCAAGGTCTTTGTCTCGGTTGTCCAAGCCCTTGAGGCTGAAACCCTTCAAGGCAAGACCGCAAACCACGTCGTCCAAAACGTCAAGGCCCTGGTGCAAGCAACAAACTTCAACCTCGCACAGGTCGCCGCTAGCCTCACTCCTGAGCAGCAGCGGACTGTGCAAGTATACTTCGGTTAGAAGCTGTGGTATTCTTGTCCGCTTCCGATGGATGTAGTAGAGGCACGGCCGCTTACGACTGGGATAGCCTGAGATTCTTTGGCGTTGGCTGGTTTCACTAAGCGAGTGGGATCGAGGGTGAGACTGGAATGGGAAGGGTATGGGCAGATACAAGATGTGCTGCACGGTAAGGAAGGTTCATATCGAGGGTGTGGAGGACATGGTAGGGTGGGCATTTTATACAATTTCCTCTTCAATGTGTTTTGTTCCGTCACACGATTCCCCCCTTTTCCCATTTCCTCTTGCACCCCGCCGTCTGGTTCTCTTCTCATGGGATAGAGGTGTTGGTGTAGCTTAGCTTAGCTCAAATTCAAGCAGATATAAGCCTCTTTGTCGCGGTTCGGGTTTATCGTATAACAACTTGCTGCAATCCATAACGCATCGAACGGGCTCAGCCTTGCTTAGAATCGTCTCTTATGTATTCTCATGCTGCGTCATTTTACATTTGTAGTAGCAGCGCACCACCATCCTACCCTTCCAAGCCCATTAAACGCCGGAAAATCCGCCTTTGCCACCAAGGTCCGCTATGCCACCGAAAGAAACCTGGAAAAACCACCGCACACAACCATAGATACACCCATTCAGCGCAACAATGCGTCCCACATGGATAACTACGCTCCCTCGCTACCGAACTCCTGCGTCCATTCCGAATTCCGGTTGAGATCTTCTTTGCTGACCGTAGGTCGCGAGGCCTTGATGGCTCTGATGAAGTCCTTTACGCGGAGGGGCGGCTCGGCCAGTTGATCGCCGTCGAGGTCGGTCCACGACATTTCTTTCGCTTCGGGGTCGCCGGGCGAGCAGGGTGTCCACTTCGCCTCGCCTTCGACTGTGATCTGAAATGTGTTAATGGCCTGCTATTTAATTTGGGGATACTGCTTAATGTACCGGCTTGTAGTGTGTCGCTGTCTGAATCAACCGCACAGGCTGCATCAGCGCATCCTGCACCGCGATAGCAATATCCGAGCCAGAGTATCCCTCGCTCAGCTCCGCAAGTTTCTTGTAGTCCGGTTGGGATAGTTCGCACGGTGTGTTTCCGACAGCGAGTTCGAACATCTTCATTCGCGCGGGGAAATCGGGCAAACTGATGTGTACTCTTCGCTGGAAACGTCGTCGGATAGCTGCGTCGAGTTGCCATGGGATGTTTGTTGCGCCGAGGATGAGAACACCGCGAGAATCTTTCCCCACACCGTCCATTTGTACGAGGAGCTCGGTTTTGATGCGTCGTGAGGCTTCTGATTCGCCTTCGCCTCGGGGGCCGCAAAGGGCGTCGATTTCGTCGATGAAGATGATGGAGGGCTTGTTTTCGCGGGCCATGCCGAAGAGTTGCTTTACCAATCTATGCCTGTTAGTTTTATGCGTTTCCATTATGGTATGAGTATCTTACCGCTCCGACTCTCCCATCCACTTGCTCACCAAGTCGGAACTCGACACACTGAAGAAAGTGCTATTCGCTTCCGTTGCCACAGCCTTCGCCAGATAACTTTTACCCGTACCTGGTGGGCCATAGAGTAATATACCTTTCCACGGTTGCCGCTTACCGGTGAATAGATGTGGGAATTTGATGGGTAATATGACGGCCTCCTTGAGCGCTTCCTTTGCTGCCTCCAGACCAGCCACGTCTTCCCATCGGATGTTCGGTTTCTCAGAGAGGATGGCGCCAGCGAGTGCGCCGCGGAGCTTCTTGGAGTCGGCATCTTGTTCGTCATCTTCGTCGCCCCTATTTCGCCGAGACCGCATTAGCTTGCAATTTCATGTAGGCAGGGAGAAACGTACTTTCCGCCCTTGCCACTTCCTCCATCTGCCTTCCCGTTTGAGCCCATCGCCGCGGGTTTCTTGCGATTCGAGGCGTCGTCTTGGTTCAGGTGGGCTTTGAGCTTTTCGGCGCGCTCCATGTACTCTGCGACCTTGCCCCGTATCATGTCCTTCGACTTGTTGTTCTTCTCCCCTAACCATCGTTAGTGTTGTTGCTTGGAGATGGCAGCGTGTGCCGCGTAGGGTGGGGTGCGATTTGCGACGTACATTTGAGGGCGAGCATGAATAGCTCGACTAAAGAGTGTTAGTCTACATCCTGTTAAGTTTGAGTAACATCAGTCCCACTCACGAGCACTGTAGTACATCTGGTATGCCTTTTCATAGTCGCCAGCTGTGTCCGTGTCTATGGCCTTTTTGACCTGCTCAATGGCGCGGCCCAGAAAGTCCGCGTTGCTCATTGTGCACACTTATATCCACAGCACAGATAAAGAGTTTCCTACTACCCTGCCGTATACTCGTCGCGTAGGGAGCTGTGCGAACGGCCGAATCGGTGGGTGCAGGCGCGGGGCAATGACTCGGCGGTAGTGGACACCCGAGGGTGTGTAGCAGCGGTGATGGAAGACGAACGTGTCGTCGCAACTACTTGAGAAGCGGGGGATGTGTATCGGTGTGCGTGCTTTTGCGAGCAGCGGGCGGTGAATGTTGTAGCGGTGACAGATGGTTGCTAGGTGCGAGCCCACGAGTGTCTCTGTCCAACACCCCGCTTCCACGCTAGCCCCGAGCTAGACATCCCGCCTCCACCACGGTAATTCACGAACAGCTCTCCAAACTTTTTGACATCCCTTACTCAGCACCACACGGACATGAGCGAGGCGCAGAAGAAGCTCCAGGAGCTTTCCGACAGCTACCAGAAGCTGCAGGGAGGTGTGTGAACCTCCCGCATTTCCAGCAACTGTGTGCTAACTGGAAGCAGACCTGTCCACCAGCGTAGAGGCGCGCCAGAAGCTCGAGTCGCAGCAGCAGGAGAACTCCACCGTCAAGAAGGTTAGGAACAGTGCAACAGCATGTATGGCTGGCGTTGACTGATGTGGCGCAGGAATTCGACCTCCTCGACGACGATGCGAACATCTACAAGCAGATCGGGCCGGTGCTGTTGAAACAGGACAAGATGGAAGCAGTCATGGGCGTGAACGGGCGATTGGAATTCATCGAGAAGGAAATGTGAGACAAGGCAGGATTATACAAATGAGATTGGAGGTGCTGATTCGGTACAGCAAGCGCGTTGAGGTGCAGATACAGGGTGTACAAGACAAGAGCGAGACCCTCAAGTCGGAGGTATGTGGCGTGTCATATCTCAAACACAGTACCCAGTTGGCTAACGATATCGATAGATTATCCAGCTACAATCAGCGGCACAACAGTCACAAGAGGGCGCGGCGGCATGAGATGGAAAGAACATGGTGCTCCGCAAAAACGATACCCTTGATGAATGAATATTGCACACCTAAACAAGACTGTCTTCTTTTACTCCTCAGAGTATAGTTTTGATTCAACAAGACTGGGTGACTGATATAACCAGAGTAAACGGGCTGTGTATAATGCACCTGTGCAAACTGCAGCACATCATATCCCCATCCCTCGCTCGTCAAGTGGCCCTGCAAGTAAGTACCTTTCAAGAGCCAAGCACTACTCCTCCATCTAGTTTGTGTTACACGCTGTGTAGGATCTGCACAGAACGAGCGCGTTGCCAGCCCGGAAAACCTTGCCACCATAGGGCGATGCTCTCAGAGCCACGAAGTCAGTGTTTGACTGATAGATAGTTGTACAACGGCTCGCTAATTCCGAATTCGCTTGAGAATACCAGTCAAGCTCTCTGAAGCTCTCCGGCGGCGCCTTATGGGTATTGTACAGTCGTTCGTTTCTTCTGAGCCAGTTGTATTAGGTCTAGATGGTTCTGACGACGTTCCCTCCGCTACGGGTTGACAGGATGCACTGTCGGCTCTCAACGGACCGCTCAGAAGCCGCTCTTTCATACTCAGCTGACCCAACTCCGGATCACCCCTATCTCCCCAACAAAGAGGAAATTTTGGGCTTTTACCAAAGATGACCGCACCGCCGTCCTCCAATCTTCCTGGATTTTGATCGCTCTTGCCTTTTCCTGAAAAGATCTTCAACTCTTCGAGAAAGGTAGATGGTACTAATACTTGAACGGGATCGTCGTGGTGTTGGCTTGTGCTGTCGGCCGTACACCGGCAGGCCGCAAAAAGCGTTTCGGGAACGTACCAGTAGATACCGTCGATGAGTTCCACCGCCGAAGTGACAGTATCTTCTGCATAATCAGTGATGATCTCTCTCAATACCGAGGTCGGAACAACGAGACAGTCGCGTCCTGTGGGCACGCTGGTCCAGGGAGTGCAAATTGTCGTTTCATGGGCAGGCTTGAGGAGCTCACCAAACCCATTACCAAATAGAGTAACAGCACTGATGGCACGATTGAAGTCGACCCAGCTTTTCCCCTCGGACCGCAAGGTCACCACCCCGGAGCGAAGTGGAGCTTTATTGGAAACGAGATCCTGGAACTGGAAGCCTTCTAGTTGTTTTCGAGGTGAGAGCCTGATGTTGAAACCAACCCCATCTTCACAAGCAATGTCCGCTTGGTGGTCCATAAGTTGCTCCAGAATACTGCACAACTCTTCAACTCGGTTCTTGATACAGTACCACGACTGATGTTTTTTGACGACTCTTTTGATCGTTTCCTTGGGTATCGCGTCGGCAGAAGTAATTTCTGTGACTGTTTCTTCAAATTCTTCGATCTCATCGGGGTTTTTGTACAACCGAATGTTCAAAAATTCGTTGTCCCTTAAAATCTCAATGGCGTTTTCGCATGGTTGGAGCTTGGTTATATCCTTGACACATTGCTGGACATCACATTCGGAGTCGTGAGTGAATTTGCCAGCCTGTTCCTTCTGAAGTGATGCTTGCACAAGGTGTAGAAGTCCGCTCGCACCATCAATCAGCCAGGCACGATGAGCGGTACCGTCATACATGTTGATGAAACCTTTGTCGATACCTTTCAATCGTGTGACGTAGTGTTCATTCCGGACATGCACAGGCCTGTTCTTTTTACCGATAGCAGCGGAGGCGCTAGCGGTCGCCCTGAACCCCGCGGCTATGGTGACGCGATCGAAGGCGCATTTGAAAGGAATCTTGTCAAGCCTAGCCCGTCCGATGTCATAGTTGGCATCCGTAGATCCTGGGGCCATTAGGATACAGCTCTCAGTACGAGAAAATAAGGGGCGAGTATCAGTAGCTTCGACATTATGTAGAAACATAGCCGGCAGGGAAATGTCGTGCTCACCTATAAACCACCGGACATCCCGGCACCAGCCTATCCCGTGCCTCATCAACCCGATCCATGATTCAAAAGTGCTGATATCTTCCAACTCCAGCGGCATGACCTCCCGCACTCTGGGATCGGAGTACCGGATACGAGACCCATCTTCGTTGAAGAGATAATGCCATTGGCATGCTTCGTTCGTTTTTCTTGTCAGGACCAACATAGAACTGAATCCTTTGAAGAACAGTCTGCTCCCGAATTGGGTAATCCGAGTCGCGCCAGTCAAAGTTGCCATCAAGGGAAGTGAAAGCTCCAAGCCCACGATGTCGGAGTCAGGTACAGGATATCCCGTAGCCACGATTGAATTAAGGAACATGTCTTGCCAGCAGTACCCAGGTGTTGTTGTTGTTCGTAGGTCCATCGCGGGCTGCTGATTGAAAACGCAGTATATGTTGTAAGCGACTTTGTCTTTTCTCGAAGCCGGATTGCATGGTACGATGTTGACAGACGATTTACAGTGCATGACCTTGCAGTGTTCTGTAGGCGCCCTCAAGGCACTTCCCAGCCACGTCAGAACTTCACCAATCTCAGCTATCCAGTCCACAGAACCGAAAGCGTAGAAATTTACGAATGGTGATCGATCTAGGAAGTCCTGCAGATGCAGACTGTAAGGCGCGTCTAAGTTATCTAGAACCTGATTTAGTGCCCATTATCGATTTCGTGTAAAGAGACTCACCACATGTGCCGAGATCTTTAGTACACTTTAACGCAGCTAACACTAAGTCCGCCAAGTGCGGCCAGCATTGGTGCAGGTATTCGGAAACTGTTGTGAATTGTGCGTACTTTCCCGCTCCAATCAGAACAACAGCCTGCTCGACGAAATCATCATACTCAACGTCGTAATCATGCTGCTCGTAGAAGGCCCGCGGGTTCCAATCAAGTCGATAGTGTACTTTGATAGGTTCAAGAGCTCCCCATTTTTCGTGCGGACAGAGCTTTTGCAGAATTTGTTCCAAAACGCTGGAACGGTCGAAATAGCTCCCTGCGGTGGGCTCTAGGCGAACAAAATATAGCTCAAAATGAATCTTGGTAAGCCAGTAATTGCGGGCAGTACTAGAAGTCATGGTCGCTCGGTATCGACGGAGATTTTCCTCCAAATCCACAGACCGGTTGGCTTGCTCGTTGACATCTGAAGAGGCTCCAGCAGAAGGTCCGTAATCTACAGTTTCGTCCGCAGATTCTGCATTAAGCCTTGGAACGTGAGGTTCATTTAGCGCTTCTCCCTGTAAGCTGTAAGGAGATTTGATTTTGAACCCAGAGGCAATTGTAGCGGCAATTGTGCTACAAAGGTGGTATCAATAACTTTCCTACAGGGCAAGTCGAGGAATCACATACTATTTGTGCTGGTTGATGATATTCGAGTGAGCCAGAATATCCTCGCTGGGCTCAAGCTGTGAGAAAGTAGCGAGCCTGATGGCGAACCTTTTCAGAATGCAAGGTAGTCTCTCACATAACCGAGATAGTGCGTGCTGGTTGTTCTTCAGCTCGTCCAACGGTATATAGTGTAGAATAACATTTACGGTCTCGGAAATGTACGCCCGGAGGTCTGTTTTGGTCCGCAATAGGCTCGATGCTTCTTTTCCCGCGACTGGTGATGTAGTTATCGAATGTGCAATTTTAGTAGCTTGTGTAGGTACATCAAGATTGCGGCGTTCGAGATTTGATAAAGAGTCAGTATCATCGACCATACAATTGCTACAACGTTGAGCATTGCATGATAGACAAGAGCTATACCAGTCCAGGCACGGCCCATCGCCACACTGACAACAATACCAACAGATCTGTGTATGGCCCATCGCCACACTGACAACAATACCAATAGATCCGTATAGCGTGCTTCGGCATTGGAACAATCGCAAAATCGATCGCCAATCATTTAACGAGCGTACCAAAGTATTGTTTGGCCTTTTAAAGAGAATGGAAGTTCAGCTTGATCACCGCCGCTTCTTCTATCTGTAAAGACTAGAAGAGAAGCAGGAGAAGGAGCGAGGAGATGTAGAAAGGGAATCAAACACGAACAGACAAGCGAAATCTAGTCTGAAGGCGAGACTTCTGTAAATAACCTTACGCATCCCTCCTCCACCCGCGGCACCAAAACTCACCGGCGACACCCCAGGCTGAAGGCCTACACACAGCCACCGGTCGCCTCACCGGAATACCGGTCGTGGGAACAAGGTGCGAAAGCCAGTAGGCTCACTGCACTAGTAATTTGGGTGTTGCGTGCATGCATCGGCCTGTATCGACCAATGAATCGATTGAGAATGAGGCGAATACGACGGGTGCCACTTGGCTAGCATGCATATGTGCCTGATGAACGGCTTCAAGGCATCATATTAGTCAATGCAAAGATTATGCAATGCCGACTTTCTAAGGCTGACAACGAAATCACGTCATAGTGTAGCTGCCTACTCTATTCCATTTTACTATATTCTTTTTCCTCGTGCCAAAAGTTCGCTTATGTTTACTTGATAATATACTCACTCATCTAAAAGTAAGGTTATTATAAAGACTGTAAACAATAACATTAGAGGAAAAGCTTAAAGAGTCTATTAGGTTAAATAGCAGATATCTTATTAATCAATTTCTAGCTTTAGAGGGACTCAATGGAAAACTGACCTGCGACGCCTTGCAACCCATCGCCTATCTAGCTAATTTTAACGTGTCCTCGGCTGACGCGAGAAGGCTGAAGACCAGTAATACTGACAGGAGGGCAAATCATTCTCCGTCACACAACCAAGTGGCACCGGGCTTGCAGCCTCTTGGAGGCAGTAATGCAGATATACGACCCAGGACGCCACGCTTCCACCCGCCACCTCGTCGACTGAGATATTGGAGTGAAAGTAGAGAGCTCCGAGTGATGTGTGGAGATGAAGACACATTTGCCATCCCAAACATGCTATGTGAGAAGGCGACCACGCGCGTCTAGCTGTTTGGAATTATTCAAGGTGCAGTAGAAAGAAAGATATCATTACACAGCTCAGGCGTACAAAATTTGCCGTAAAAGCAAGAAAGTCAGGGAGTTCTAATAGAAAACAACTTTTACTAAAACCCTTTTGAATATGATTTGCAAAGTGTGAGCTTGTGCCGGACCATTCGTGACGAGTCTGGGTACCTTCTGTCTCATGCCACGGTTCGTACATGCTTCCATTACTTTCACCCCTTCTTTCCCTCATGATAGAGGTGCGAAGCACCGGCCCAAGGGTGTTTATTCAGAGCCGGACGTTTCTGCACCATACCGACCGCCACATCCGCAAGCAATTCTTTCGAATAGCCGCGAATGTGCTGCGCCCACGCATCGTGCTCAGGTTTTACGTAAGCAATGTCCACACAAAAGTCAACCATAAGGCGCCGGGCTGGCGAGCCATCCAGCGTCCCGCTATAGATGATATTCATGGTTTGACTAGTTGGGAATAACTTGGTCTCAACTGCCTTAGCGATGATGCAATCGATGACGGCGTCTTTGAATGTAGTGTCTATGACCTTCTCGCCAAAGACGTACGCTTTCGCCAGGAAGGGATAAATGTTGACAACACTACTGTTGGGCAGCGGTAAGGGGGGATCTTGGCGGTACAACCACCGCACATAGGCTTTCACGACTTCAAGATTGTCGTCTTTGAGGGTGATGGTATCCGGGTCTTCGCGTAGCTCGCACCATTCGCCTTTGGTCGCTTTGGCGAAGAACTCAGATGTCTGGCATAGCACGTCCCTGTGCACGTTGATAGTGTCTTTGTGCCTGTTGCTAGGTACGTTTTCGACCCCAGTGTCGGTATTGGTGCCGGCATCGCTGTCCGTATCGGAGTCGTCGCTCACTACCAGCTTGATGATGCGTTCGCAGACACTTGATGCTATTAGCGGCCGTACTGACAGGAGATTCGCAATTGTTGAGACTAATATCTGGCATGAGAAAGCTTTACCAGACAGCTTTCATACCGGTAGGATAGAGAGGTGATTGGACTTACTTCATCACACTTGCGGGCGTAGCACTGCCTTTGGCGGCCTGTGGCTGCGTGCTGGAGTTCGTAGAAGATGTCATGTTGGTATCGGACAACCTCATGCCTGATTGGTGGAGGGCTGTCCTCAGATTGATCTTATAGGCTTGATGGGCTTGATGGGTGTTGTTGCCACCGTGGCAGGCTGGATTGGATTTGGTAGAGATATGGGATCATACAAATTAGGTATAATCACATTCCGACGCTCACCACTGACAAGGCCCCTGCTCCCCTCCAAGCTTCAATCACTCTTGCAGCAGAAACGACCGACACGGCCCTCAAACATAATACTCGGAGCTTTTCGCGATATAAATTCGAATCATTTCCTACTTATACGAACGACATGGTGCTATTACAAGTAAAGTTACCACCCGTCCACAAGATGAGCGCAGTGTCCATGACCAAGCCATAAAGGTGAGAGGTAACGCACTTCACAATCTGCATATGTCCGAAGTTTTCAATGCCCATAACCGGTCCTCACCCACGCAAGGATGCAAAGCCCTAAACCCCATCGCACCAATCCATGCATTCATGAGAAATCGTGAACCAGCGCACCATCCATAAACCATCGTGAAGTCATATAGTTCATCTCCCCCCCACTTCTCTCACTGCCTCCTACTAAACCCCGCCCTCGTCAGCCTCCTCCTCAACTCCATACTGGCAGTCGCAGCCCGTTCCCCCGCCCCAGACATATTACTATCCTCGCTCAACTGCGACATATCAGGCAGATCCTGAGTCGACAGGTCCATCTTCGGTAAATCCTGCGCGGATGAATTCTGATTGACAGGCTGGCCAGCAGCCAAGAAGGGCGATGGCGGTAGGTCTTCCAAGCTCGTCGATTGCGTTCGCGGTTGCATCCCATCCATAAGCGCGGGATCCACGGGCATCTGGTAGTTGTTATGCTGGCTGTGGTAGTTGGCGAAGGGGTCGTGGTGTTGTGCGGCTTCTAGTTGGAGTTGATTGCTTGGCGAGTCGGCGCGGTCGAGAGAGCTGGATTGTTGTGGAAAATGTGGCCCCGGCGTGGATGTGGGCATGTGGCCGGGAGATTCGGACGTTACATAGCGTGTTTGCTGAGCCCGCACTGCTGATAGGCCTTTGTTCATCTCGCTGCACTCGGGGCAGTTGCGGATCACCTGACTGACGGTCTCCTTGATGCGCACCCAGTGATATGACTCTGCGATGGAAGCCGTCGTCTTATTGATACCGCCGTGTGACTTGTGATGGAGTTCCCGTGCAATCTCGTATTGGCGCTGAGGATCTGAAATCACCTCCTTACCCTTGAGCATGAGCCGCTCCGGTTCACTTCCCGTTCCGCCGTAGAGCTTGTAATGTGTGGCAGCGGAACGCAAACGACTCTTCTCTGCGCGATCGGCGCCGTTAGGGTATTTACCGTTCTTGAGATAGAAACGGATCTTGTCGAAGCGCTCTTCGGACACAAAGTCATCGTCTTGGCCAAGATCTCTACCGTAAATGATTGCGTCGACGAGCTCGCCTGGATATGATTTGAGGTTGCCACAGCCCTTGACACGTCCTAGTCGCTTGAACCCTAACGCATCCCATATCCGGCAAGAAGCAACGTTAGTCTCGTATACTAGATTGAAGACCGAGTATGTGTATCCCTGACCACGTTAGCTTTTAATCTTTGTTCTTGGGAGACTGTTGCCAGGCCAAACGTGTCCCCACGCATGTACCAGAGCGTCTAACTCACCAGCTTCGGCGCCCAATCCAAATAAATCTCCCCCATCAATCTCCCTACCCCCCGATTCCTCGAAGCATCCGTAACAAGGAAACCCCCATCACAAACATGACTCGACCTTCCCGGATAGTTCGGCTTGATGTAAAAGCTCCCCAAGCACTGCCTCTCCCAATCACACCCCCGCCTTGCCATATCATGTATCTCCCTACCATCTTGAATCTCTCCCAGCAGCATGATAGCGCCAAAGACGCCGAACCAGTACGGACCGAATTCTGCGAGCGGCAGCGGGTCAATCATGGGGTATGTGTCGCCCTTTTCGATTTCCCGGCCGAGTTGATCGCATAGGTAGACAAGCAGGGTGAGGGGCACTTGGTTCGGCGCGGAGAAGGGAATGATGGTTGCGACGGTGACTCGGTCGCGGAGGGTGACTTGACGCGGCGCGATGCCTGGCGGGAGGGCGCCACCAGGCACTGGGAAGGGCATTGCGCCCGACGCGCGGTGCGTGATGGCCGCCGAAGCATTCTCGAGCATCGCGGGCATGGTCTGTGGCAGTGAACGGTGAGGGTTCAGCTGCTTCCCTGATGCGGGGGTCAGTGTTGAGGAATTGGGATCATGGCGGCTGGATGAAGGCGTGCAAAGCACGCCCGGTGACGCGCCTAAACACGGCCATGGTTTGCGCGCTGCCCGAGCATGCAGTGGGATGAGGAAGATGGAGCAACTTACTCGTGGGTCTGCTTGAGTACTTTTGAGCCCGCTCCAATGCCTGCTGCGGGATGAGAAATTCGGACCGTGATAGAAAGATTTGCTGCTAATCCAGTTTTACTTACTAAGGTAGCTCTTTGGCTTAAATACTGTAATTTGATTGGACAAGAGGACTTGGTAAAGTATTCCGCTTCCATGGCGTGTGTTTCCATACGTCGCCGAGTCAGGCGCCAGGGCTCTTCCGCTTCCGCATCCATTGTTTCAATGAACAATGCATGCTACACGCCCTAGGCTCTTTCGTGAGACCTGGGAGGACGCCCTTCACGCCACCGAGGAACATCACCAGAATCCTGCGAAAGAAGGCGCTATAACACGGCATTGCAGCCACATGGCCTACACAGAACACCATTGAAATATGTAAAGGTCCTGTTATTACCTATATATATGCTAGTACACCAAGGGATCAGAAACGCCGGGTATAATATATGCACAAGAAGAAAGAATAGCGAACCCGCTATTCGAATCACCACCGTTCAAAAATGTCCACTTCTACCGCTCTCCGCCAAAACGCCGTTGGTG
>Ga0247803_1000282_pt1 | contig 30168 bp, 27 predicted proteins | sample UWRJL014104B1_FD_180928 | JGI IMG/M metagenome (GOLD analysis project Ga0247803, IMG submission 180928) | Plant litter microbial communities from Arlington Agricultural Research Station in Wisconsin, United States - UWRJ-L014-104B-1 | ecosystem: Environmental > Terrestrial > Plant litter >...
AAAGCCTTCCAGTTTCATACGTTCAAGCACATCTCGCCAGCGCGATAGACGTGCAGTTGGATTAATCTGTGGTTGTGCCTGGTTACCTACCCACAAACCAGCGCTGTTAAAGCTAAATACAGGCTGTAAGTCAGTGCGTTTATCAGCGGTTTCAAGCTCGGATACTAAACTGTCCAAAATCAGTGGAATTGAATTAGGTTCAGCATAATAACCAAGCACCATATGTGCTTGAAATATTTTACTGCTACTGCCGCCAATTTGTGCTTTTACATAAATTAATCGCAATTGTTCCAGCGGTACGCCCAAGCGAAGTAGTGTGAAATATTTGGCGATGGTGTAGTCCTCACAGTCACCTGCGCCACTGCCAAGTGTTTCGATAGGGGTCGCCCAATAGTCGCTTTGCTTCCAGTGAATAATATCGTCAGCAAAGCGCGTGTTTTTATTAAAAAAATCATTCACGGCTTTAATTTTTTCAGGTACGGGTGTGAGCTGCTGCTTTTCAACTAAAAGCTGCCATTGTTGCAGTTTGGTAACGCCATTCGCACCAAAGCGAGTGTTCATGGAGTTTTCAAGTTTATCGGAGTTAAGGTCGGCTGCGCAGAACAGCCCATAGAACAAAATGCAGATGAATAGACACCCGCGCAAATAGCGCATCCAGAAAAGTCTTACCCAATAAAACCGCCTGTTATATGGGTGAAGGTGTAAAGGAGGTGGGGGCATCAATCTGGGTTGGCCAACCTGAATCTAAAGATGCCTTGATTATAGTCAAACTTTTTCATCTGGCAGGTTTATAACAGCGGCTTAGAGAGCAATTTCTAAAGCGGCCAACTGGTTAATTCAATGTTATTTTTATCGGCAACAATTGCCCAGCCTAGATCGTGCCAGTCACCTAATACGATGCGTTCGGCAGCTTTCTCATTAATGTTCAATACATGCCGTGCGGGGCGATGAGTATGCCCATGGATTAAACGTGCTACACCCGCAGTTTCCATAACGCGAATAACTTCAGCTTGGGATACATCCATAATATCTTCCGCTTTTAAACTGTTCATCGCTTGGCTTTTTTCACGCAATTGCGCTGCTAAGGCGCGGCGTGTCGCAAGTGGTTGCGCAAGAATATGTTGTTGCCACTGAGGTGAGCGAACTTGCTGGCGAAAGGCGATATAGTCTTTATCGTCAATGCAAAGATCATCGCCGTGTAATAGAAGGGTGGGGCAGCCGTACAAATCAATAACCGTGCCTTCTGCAACTAATTGCGCACCCGCTTGCGCTGCATATTTTTCGCCTAGCAAAAAATCTCTATTGCCATGCATTAAAAAAATCTGTGTGCCCGTGCTGCTCAGTTGTTTCAGCTCAACTGCAACTTCTGCGTTTAAAGCGTTGTCGTCATCGTCGCCAACCCAGGCATCAAAAAAATCGCCCAGAATATAAAGCTTTTCTGCACCTGCTGCTTGGGTGTGCAGAAAATGAAAAAACGCCCGCGTAATCTGCGGGCGTGTTTCGTGGAGATGTAAATCTGATATAAACAGCGTGGACATAATTATTCAGCAGAGTCGCTTTGGATTGTTACAGTTTGAATAATCACAGCTTCAACCGGTACATCCTGGTGATGGCCTTTGCTGCCGGTTTTTACACCTTTAATTTTGTTCACAACATCCATACCGGCAGTGACTTTACCAAACACGGCATAGCCCCAACCTTGGTTGTTTTTAGCGCTGTGGTTTAAAAAACTGTTGTCTTTTACGTTAATAAAAAACTGTGCGGTCGCACTGTGCGGGTCGCCAGTACGCGCCATCGCCAAGCTGCCCACCACGTTTTTTAAACCATTGTCAGCTTCGTTTTGAATGGGAGCGTATTTCTCTTTTTTCTCGCTCATGTCTTCAGTCATGCCGCCGCCTTGAACCATAAAGCCATCAATTACGCGGTGAAAAATCGTACCGTTGTAAAAACCTTCTTCAGCGTATTTTTTAAAGTTTGCTGCAGTATTGGGCGCTTTATCGAAATCCAATTCAATAACTATGTCGCCGTAATTTGTGTGTAAAGTAATCATGTGTAGCTCCTAAAGCCGATATGACAGATAGAAAGGTGTAACAGAAAAGGTATGGCAAGAAGTCAGTAAGTCTGAAAAGCGGGTATGATACGCGCTCAATGAAGACGAAGGAAACCTTCTTATTCGTTAAAATGTTCTGATCGTTAAAATAACGAATTCAAATGACATAAATAGATAAAAGCGAGATAGATTCATGCTGCGCGGTAAATTTCTTACGATTGAAGGTACAGAAGGTGTTGGCAAAAGCACCAATCTCGCGTTTGTGCGCGATTGGTTGCAAGCTCAAGGGATCGAGGTGGTTGTCACCCGTGAGCCTGGCGGCACGCCTTTAGCGGAAGAAATTCGAGCATTACTGCTGGCTAAACGTGAAGAAAGTGTTAATGAAACCGCAGAGTTATTGCTCGTATTTGCCGCCCGTGCCCAACATATCGCACAGGTCATTCAGCCTGCGCTAGCGCGCGGTGCGTGGGTGTTGAGTGATCGTTTTACCGATGCAACCTATGCTTATCAAGGCGGCGGCCGTGGTTTGAACACAGCAACCATCGCTCAGCTAGAGCAATTAGTACAAGGTGATTTGCGCCCAGATTTAACGCTAATTTTGGATATTGATGTTGAGCTTGGGCTTAACCGTGCTCGCCAGCGCGGCGAATTAGATCGCTTTGAAAGTGAAACCATAGTGTTTTTTGAGCGTGTACGCAGCGCTTATCGGGCGCGAATTGAACAGGCATCGTCACGCTATGCATTGGTAGATGCTAGCCAGGAATTGGTGGCGGTTCAGGCTGATATTAGCTCAATTCTAGCTGTTTTAATTGGGCGCAATGGCGCATAAAGCAACTCATTTGATTATCTCTCAATCTAGAACTAGAGTTTAAGAGACCGCTAGCATTTATATCGATTCGGCAGTATTGATTTGATGGTTAGCTTTGCAATAGCTATGTTTAAAGGTGATCACAATGAAGAAGCAAGAATCAGGCTTTACGTTAATTGAGTTAATCGCTGTTGTTGTAATTTTAGGAATTCTGGCAGCGACTGCCCTTCCCAAGTTTGTTGATTTAACCAGTGATGCCCGCATCGCAAAAGTAGAGGCAGCTGTTGGTGCGCTCAAGTCTGCTGCAGCAATGACCCATGGTAAATTTCTTGTTAATCCTGTTTCACCACAGGTTTTTGAAGGCGTTTCAGTAACCTTTGTAAATGGTTACCCAAGCGCAGCAAGTATTGCTGCTGTCGCAGGCCTAGAGGCAGCAGATTTTACTACTTCAGTGGCGGGTACATCTATGACGGTGACAGAAGCAGTTAATTGCACCGCCACCTATACTGAAGCGACTTCAGCGATATTGCCACCCACCTACTTAATGGTAACAACTGGCTGTTAATTACAACTGGCTGTTAATTAGAGTTCTGCTTCGTTTTAAAAAAGCGCGAGATTTTGCAATCTTGCGCTTTTTTATGGTTTTAATTCCCTCCTTTAAAACTCTGCCAAACATTCCACTTCAATTTTGTGGCGCAAAATAGGGTGAGTTAATTCAATGTGCTGCGCGTGTAACAGTAAACGTGGCGCTTGTGCTTGAATTTCTAGTGGTGAATAAAGCTGATCGCCCAGCATGGGGTGACCAAGGCTTAGCATGTGTACTCGTAATTGATGGGTTCTGCCGCTCACGGGTTCCAGTAATACACGCGTGCAGTTGCGTGCCTCATCGCGTTCTAACACCTTATAGCGCGTGTGCGCTGCTTTGCCCGATTCAAAACATACTTTCTGCAGTGGTCGATTTGGCCAGTCGCAAATCAAAGGCAGTTTTACTTCGCCTTCATCTTCTTTAACCCATCCGCTTACCACCGCCACATAACGCTTGTGAATACCGCGTGCTTCAAATTGTTTGGTGAGGATTTTTAAGCTCATATAATTGAGCGGAAACATCACAATGCCAGAAGTTCCTTGATCTAATCGGTGCACCACCCGCGCGTTGGGGTTAAATTTTAGTGCGCGATTAATCAAACAATCCTGCTTCTCTGGTCCCTTGCCGGGCACGGTCAGTAAGCCTGCGGGTTTATTGCAGATCATTAAATCGTCGTCGAGGTGGAGGATATCGAGTTCGAAATCGAGGGTAGTGTTGATGTCGTTCATGCGAGCGCTACTAGAAATAGGATGGCTAAAAAGCAGGGCGGCGATTATCGCAAATCTTCGCCTAAATTGCTCAACTGACTCTCATTAGGCTCTTAATAGGATTGGGTTTGCTATCTAACCGCTGCCGTTGGTAAGCTTGCGGCCTTCATTTTGTTGAGCGCGTTTATGTCTGATTTCCCCTCGCATCCTTATCCGTGGCAGTTGCAAGAATGGCAGCAGCTCAACCAGCAAATCATCTCCAAAAAACTTCCTCATGCTTTGATGTTTGCGGGAGCCAAGGGTATAGGTAAGCGCCACCTTGCTGAAGCCTTGGCGCAATTGCTATTGTGCTTATCGCCAATTGAAGGAACGCCTTGCGGTAAATGTCGTGGCTGTATGCTTAATAAAGTACAGAGCCACCCGGATTTGATCGTGATTTCGCCAGAAGAAGGTGCTAAAGGCATTAAAGTCGATCAAGTACGCGCGCTGATTGAGGATTTGGGTAAAACCGCGCAGCAGGGCGGTTATAAAGTGGTGGTGTTGGAACCCGCTGAGGCGATGAATGCCAATGCTGCCAACGCCTTGCTGAAATCCCTCGAAGAGCCCGCTGCAAATACTCTCTTAATATTGGTTTGCCATACGCCCAGTGCAGTGCTGCCGACCATTCGCAGTCGCTGCCAAATGCGCTTGCTGGCAACGCCCGGTTCTGAGCAGGTGATTCACTGGCTTAAGCCATTAATGGTGGGCAGTAACATTCCCGTTGAAAAATTAATTGAAGCGGCTGGCGGTGCGCCACTTACGGCATTGTCTTATTTGGAAAGCGATGCTCTAGAGCGTCGCGATGCTTGGTTGCTAAACCTGATTCGCGTCAGCACGGGCCAAATCTCGGCTATTGAAGTTGCCGCACAATGGCAAAAAGACGATGTGGTCGCTTTAGTTGAGTGGTTTTTAGTGTGGTTGCATTCGCTCATGCGTTGGCAGCTTGGCGTTGAGCAAGTGCTGATGAATCAGCTCCCGCAAGATTTACGTGATCGCTTAGCGAAGGTTCCTCCCGCACTTTTACATCGCTATTTGGAGAAAATGCTGGTTTCCAAGCGTCAGCTATTAGGCGTTTCTAACCCCAACAAACAACTACTGCTAGAAGAGATGTTGATGGACTGGGGCGCATTGTTACGCAGTGCAAAATAACGCCTCGCACATTTAAACAAAAAATACTCACGCACAGGCGACTAGACAGGTCTAAACTATTCAATTATGTTTCAATCCATTGATTTCAGACGGATTACCTTATGCAAGCGATAGGTGGCGGTGCCCGCAACGGCATACTCTCTCTTACCATTAAAGATAAAGCGGTGCTTTACGCCGCCTATATGCCTTTTGTAAAAAATGGCGGCATGTTTATCCCCACCGGTAAAAGCTACAAGCTGGGCGATGAGGTCTTTATGTTGCTAAGTTTAATGGAAGAGGTAGAGAAGATCCCAGTGGCCGGTAAAGTGATTTGGGTGACTCCGCGCGGCGCGCAAGGCAATCGAGCCGCAGGAATAGGCGTGCAGTTTACTGATCAGGACAACACGGCGATTACTAAAATCGAAAACTATCTGGCCGGCACAATGAATTCAGATAAACCAACCCATACCATGTAACGTGCACAAAGTTCTGAAAGCCAGCCTTGAGCTGGCTTTTTAGTTTCTAGGCTCCCTTCATTATCCTTTATAATCCCTCGCACATTTATTACTGACTTCTACTGCTATGTTAATCGACTCTCACTGCCACCTGGACCGAATTAATCTTGACCGTTACGATGGTCAGCTAGCCAACGCAATTGCCGCTGCCAATGAACGCGGCATTCAGCAAATGTTATGTATTGGCGTCAGCTTGGAAAATATTCAAACCGTGATTGATATTGCGCAAGCGCATCCTTGCGTTGTTGCCTCTGTGGGTGTTCACCCGTGCGATGTAAAAGAGGGCACAGCAACAGCTGAACAACTTATGCAATGGGCCTCGCAAGACAAAGTAGTCGCGCTTGGTGAAACCGGTTTGGACTACCATTACGAAACTGAAAGTAAAGAATTACAACACGAAAGTTTTGCGATGCATTTAAGTGTGGGGAAAAAACTCGGCCTGCCGGTTGTAGTTCACACTCGCGAAGCCAAAGCCGATACGCTGGTATTAATTAAAGAACACGGTAGTTTAGAAAGCAGCGGCGTACTGCATTGTTTTACAGAAGATTGGGACATGGCAAAAGCGGCGCTGGATTTAAATTACTATATTTCCATATCAGGTATTGTCACTTTTAAAAATGCTGAGCAAATTCGCAACGTCGTACGCAATATGCCTATTGAACGTTTGCTGATCGAAACGGATTCGCCGTACCTCGCACCCATTCCTTACCGCGGAAAACCTAACGAGCCTAAATACGTGCGTGAAGTTGCGCAATTTGTGGCTGACTTAAAAGGTATGAGCATCGAAAAACTGAGTGAACATACTTGCGAAAATTTTTATCGCTTGTTCAATAAAGCCAAGCAACATTTACCAGCCTAAATTCCTTTTTTAAAAATAGAGAAACAAAATGAACCCACAACAAATCAAGATCATGCTCGATTTGCAAGACAGCATGAACACCAAAGTAAACGCCAACTGGCAAACGCAAGGCTACGAATGGTATCGCGCTATTTGGGTGGAATGCGCAGAGTTGCTAGATCATTACGGTTGGAAGTGGTGGAAAAAACAATCACCGGATACCGAACAGGTTGCGCTTGAGCTTATCGATATTTGGCATTTTGGTTTGAGTATTTTGTTGCAAAGTGGTACCAAGCCAGAAGTCATTGTTGCGCAGATTCAGAATCAATTAGTCATTGCAACCGATGAACAAGACTTCCGCTTGGATCTCGAAAAATTTGTCGCCGCTACCTTAACTGATCACCAATTTCATATAGGTTTATTTGGCCGCTTAATGGCGGGAATAGATATGAGTTTTGATCAGCTGTATCGTGGTTATGTGGGCAAAAATGTGTTGAATTTTTTCCGTCAGGATAACGGCTACAAAGATGGTAGCTATCGCAAACACTGGCACGATGGTCGCGAAGATAACGAACATTTAGTAGAAGCCGTGCTGAGTTTAGATGCAACCAAACTTGAGTTTAAAGATGAGTTGTATTCAGCTTTGAAAAGCCGTTATTTAAAATAATTTGTTCCATTCAGAAGCCAGACTTGTGCTGGCTTCTGCCTTCCTTTTTCCTCTTTTGCGCCCTAAAACTCTATCCTCCTAAATCTACATACATAGCCCGTTCAGATCCAGTAATACTCTTCTCAAAAAAGCTACGTAAAAATTTGCATTATTTTGCTCCAAGACGAGATGGCGATGTTGCAGAAAAAATGCGTCGCGCGGCATGGTTGAGCAACAGCTTACTGTTATTGCAACCACTCGGTTGTCACCGCATATGCAGCGCGTTACGGTTAACGGTTACTGCAGAAGGGCCGGAGCCTTTTAATCCGAAGCCGGGGCAAAGCGTAGTGCTTATGCTTGCCGATGCAACGGGCGAGCTTGTACATCGTCATTACACTATTCGTCGCTATGACTCGGCGACAAAGCGTATGGAGATCGATGTTGTTCTTCATGGCGATTCAACCCCGGGTACACGCTGGGCATTGACGGCGCAAATCGGCAGCACACTTGTTGCATACGGGTCTCGTGGTCACATTAAGCTTTACCCCGATGCTGACTGGCGGTTATTCGTTGGCGATGAAACGTGTCTACCTGCAATTTTTTCAATGCTTGAGGCACTGCCAGCATTAAATACCTTAAAAGCAGCATGCTTTGCCCGATATTGCTTTGAAGTTGTCTAGTTTACGAAAAGTTATTGGTTCTTTTAAGCTTTTTGCTAGTGAATGACATGCGGTGTGCCCAAAGCGGATCTTCGTAATGCTTCGAATACCCTGCAATAAATCTCTCTCCTCGCTATTGGCAGTGGGTACAAAGTTTCAGTAGTTGCTACAGCCACTATCTCAAGTTAAGTTTATGGTGCATATTGCTGAATTCTTCTCGGCTAATTCGGAGTACAAAAAATGGCCTTATCTGTTTTAAGTAGAAATACCGCGCTATTTATTTTCAGCATCCTATTTACAAGTATTGTGTTTGCGAAGGATGACATGGTGCTGGATATAGACTCTGCAAAACCGGTCGCAAAAATACAGCCCACTATGTATGGGATTTTCTTTGAGGATATTAACTTTTCCGCAGATGGCGGCCTTTATGCCGAAATGGTTAAAAATAGATCGTTTGAATTTGATCAGCCATTGATGGGCTGGACGCAGCCAGCGACGGCGCCATACTCGTCGAATCTTAATTCGGGCATTGCTCATACAATGAGCTATGCGAATAACGTAAACAAAAATATTCTCCGCGTTAATGTGTTTAATGGAAATAATTACAGCATTGTTAATGAGGGATTCCGTGGTATGGGTGTAGTAAAAGGCAAAGAATATCTATTGTCTTTTTATGCCGCTAATCCTGATGTGAACATCAAGACAATCACTTTCCGACTTATTGATCCCAAAGATAATGTCATCGCAACTGCCGATATTGATCCGCAGGTGAAAGATTGGAATCAATATGCCGCTACATTAATAGCCACTAAAACTGAAGAAAAAGCACGTTTAAAAATTACGTTCAAAGGGCATGGCGCTATTGATCTGGATATGATTTCGCTGTTTCCGAAAGATACTTGGAACGGTAGAACAAAAGGCCTGCGTAAAGATTTGGTTGAAGTTATAGCAGATTTAAAACCTGGATTTCTTAGGTTTCCCGGAGGCTGCATTATTGAAGGCCGCACACTGGCGCAGCGCTATCAATGGAAGCAAACCTTAGGTGCAATTGAGCAGCGCTCGACAATGGTTAGCCGTTGGAATACGGAATTTAGCCATAAGTTAACGCCGGATTATTTTCAGTCTTTTGGCTTGGGTTTTTATGAATATTTCCAGTTGGCAGAAGATCTTGGTGCAGAACCCATTCCTGTCGTTAGCTGCGGTATCGCATGTCAGTTTAATACTGGTGAAGTAGTGCCGCTTTCTGAAATGGATCCTTATATTCAAGATGCATTAGATTTAATTGAATTTGCTAATGGCTCAACCGATACCCCATGGGGAATGGTGAGGGCAAGCATGGGGCACCCGGAGAAGTTTAACTTAAAGTATTTGGGCATAGGCAATGAACAATGGGGGCCACAATATATTGAGCGCTTTGAACTCTTTCAAAAAGCGCTTAAAGAAAAACACCCTGAAATTGTTTTAATTTCAGGTTCTGGGCCGTTTCCAGATGGTGAGCTTTTTGATTATGCACATAAAGAACTTAAAAAATTGGGCGCTGAAATCATTGATGAGCATTACTACAAAGATATGGCGTGGTTTAAACAAAATGCAACCCGATATGATAGCTATGACAGAAATGGCCCTAAAATATTTGCGGGTGAATATGCCGCCCAAAGCGTGGCCACTGTTAGCCCTAAAAACAAAAACTCGTGGGAAACTGCATTGGTAGAAGCCGCTTTTATGACTGGGTTGGAGCGTAATGCGGATATTGTTTATATGACATCCTACGCGCCTTTGATGGCTCATGTGGATGCATGGCAATGGTCGCCCAATATGATTTGGTTTAATAACTTGGAAGTGCTGCGAACACTCAACTATCAAGTTCAAAAACTATTTTCAAATAATAAAGGTACAGATTTATTGCGGGTATCAACCAAGAATGAAGCTATAACAGGGCAAGAGGGTATTTATGCCTCCGCTGTTAAAGATTCAATTAACAAATCGATAATCGTGAAGCTTGTTAATACGAAAGGATCTGAACGGACAATTAAAATAAACGCAAAAAATCGCATGGTAGCGTCACCGGTTTCCATAACGACTTTGGCGAATGATAAGCTTGATATGGAAAATACCTTTGCTAATCCGGCTGCACTTTTGCCAAAAACGGAAACGAGAAAGTCTAATGCGGATCAGCTTGGTTTGGTGCTGCCAAAAAACTCTGTAGTCATCGTTAAGTTTGCTATCGAATAGTAATTTTCATATGGGGGTAATTTTTTTGCCCCCCATCACTGAATATTTTTTGAAGGCACCATTACCTTCCGATATTCTTAAGCAAGACCTCGGCCTGAGAGAGAGGTTTTTTCGTGGATAGGCGGCAGAGTATTAAGTAGCATAAAAACTAATTATTACAGGACATTGAATGTTAAATAAAGGTAAAAGCTGAATGCATCACCAGTACTGTTTGCGCATACAGTTTTTATGGTGTAGTCTATATCCATAGCTGAGGCATTCTTATCAAAAGCTTCGGCATATAAACCCAAATTACTGTCTTACATTATTTTTCACGTTGAGGTGTCAAATGGATGCGAATAAAGAAAAGGCGTTATTAGCTGCGCTAACCCAAATTGAGCGTCAGTTTGGTAAAGGAACCGTGATGCGTATGGGCGACAAAGAACAGGTCGCTATCCCCTCTATTTCTACCGGTTCAATCGGTTTGGATGTTGCCTTAGGCATTGGTGGCTTACCAAAAGGCCGCATTGTTGAAATTTACGGCCCAGAATCATCGGGTAAGACCACGCTGACATTGCAGGTGATTGCTGAAGCGCAACGTATGGGCGGCACTTGCGCGTTTATCGATGCAGAACACGCACTTGACCCGATTTATGCCTCTAAGCTGGGTGTAAATGTAGAAGATCTGATCATTTCTCAGCCAGATACTGGCGAGCAAGCACTTGAAGTAACCGACATGCTGGTGCGTTCTGGCGCGGTTGATGTATTAGTCATCGACTCAGTAGCTGCTTTAACTCCACGCGCTGAAATTGAAGGCGAAATGGGCGATCACCACGTAGGTTTACAAGCGCGTTTAATGTCGCAGGCGCTGCGTAAAATTACCGGTAATATCAAAAATGCCAACTGTTTAGTTATTTTTATCAACCAGATTCGTATGAAAATCGGCGTTATGTTTGGTAACCCTGAAACCACAACTGGCGGTAACGCTCTTAAATTCTATGCCTCAGTTCGCTTGGATATTCGTCGTACAGGCGCAGTTAAAGAGGGTGAAGAAGTTGTTGGTTCTGAAACGCGCGTTAAAGTCGTGAAAAACAAAGTTGCACCACCCTTTAAGCAAGCAGAGTTTCAAATCCTTTACGGCAGTGGCATAAACCGAATGGGTGAAGTAGTGGATTATGGTGTAAAACTGGGAATGATTGATAAAGCGGGTGCCTGGTACAGCTATCAAGGAAATAAGATTGGCCAAGGTAAAAACAACGTTATGAAGTATTTGCAAGAAAACCCCGTTATTGCAAAAGAGCTGGAGCAAAAAGTTCGTAAAGAGTTGTTGGAATCTCCTGCATTATCCCTAAGCGCCGGTGGTTCAGAACCTGCGGATGAAATAGAAACTGCTGAGTAATACTTCACCACTTTGTGACTTATAAAGTGTTTTCAATAGTGGTATTAGCAACATAAAGAAAGGGCTCGTACAGGAATACTGTACGAGCCCTTTTCATATCTATTTGTAGCAATCGTTCTAGAGGTTACAGCACAGGTCGTGAGCGCATGTCGCTTTACTTAGAACAGAGATTAAATAGAATTGAGGTTAAAAAGTAGAGTGTTTAAAAGCAGTCATTCCTTTCACTGCTCTTAATTACTGTTATCAACGTTGAGCATATTTTCTAGGTTGGGCGCTAAGGCTTTCGTCCAACGCTTCATACCAGCCTTCCCACCACTGCACAAAATAGTCCCGTTTTTCACTAACGTTCATCTTTTGTAGCCAGTGTGCAAAAAATTCATCAAGAGTAGGGGCATTAATTCCATTGTTCTTGGCATTTTTCCCAAAGTCTTTTGCTGTGTTCATATCGCTATCCTTTTACTATTCTTTTACTAGTTCTTGCGCCCTAATAACAACCCAACTAAAAAGCTGATTGCCACGCCAGCACCTAGCACTGTCCATGGCTGCTCATGTACATAGCGATTGGTGAGTTCAGCACTTTCGCGTGCTTGTTGAACAAGCGACTTGTTAGCTGCCCCAATTGTGCTTTTGGCCAAGTTAATACGGTCGGTAATTCGCACTTTCGCTTTGTCAAAATCATCTCCTGAAAGCGAGGCTGTTTCTTTTAACAAATCCTCAATATCGCTTACGAATGTTTTGAACTCCTTTGAAATATCTACGGAGGCATCTTTTATTTCATTACTGGTTTCAATGATGGATGATTTTAGCGTATCGGCTTGAATAGACATGGGTAACTACCTCGTATTAATGAATGAGTGATTAGCACGAATGATTTGCACTATGTGCAACCAAACTTTACATAGCTAGGCTGAGTATTAAGTTAAAGGAAATTATTAGGTGCTTCTGTTCGTTAACACACCTATCACACCTCTCGTCAACTCACTCGGAGCGCTAAGGTAGTACGCATTTCCATATCAGGGTTTTCATGCCAGTGAGTCTTAGGCGTCCCTTAAGCTAGGTAGCACACCGATCATGAAAATTGCTTCTGTTAATTTTTATACCGTAGATACATTTTAATGATTTTAATCTCGGTATATAAAACAGTTTTTAGGAGCTAGCATGAACAGAAATATGATATCTCTCGACGATGTATCGACTCATCAATTTCATCACAGTATGGGTGAGCAACCGCGAAAGCTAATGTCTCGAAAAAATAAAAAATCGAAAACATTTTCGCATTTTGAACAGGAAGCCGAGCAAATGGATAAGCATCGTCAAAACTATAAACGTTCATCAGCCAAATATGCTGCACGTTTGCAGTTGCGTTCTAATGACATAATGAATTAATGCAGTATATTTTTTGACTTGCAAATTTTATAGGGAATGTCGCTATCGCCATTTCAATGAATAATGGCCTTTTACGGAGAGATGTATGAAATCACCCAAAGTGAGAGCATTAGGCGTTGCTGCGCTGCTGGTATGTTTGGCGGCGGCGGCATTTGTAATTTACGGATTGCGTACTGATTGCGCGCACACATCAGGCTATGTGAATTGCAGCGCGTCTAATGATAGTTCTAACTGATTAGTCTTGGGATTTCTAGTTTGTGGGCTCATGTGATCCCACAAATTTTTAATAGCGTTTTATCTACGCTTTTTTAAGCTATCCTCTCGATAGACTTCCTTTTTCCAAGCTTCCTCGTTCTAAAGCTAATTGATCTCTGTTTTTGTTAAGCTTCCTTAGTGACCAATTGTGATTTTTTTGCAGTCAATTCAAAGACGACATAAATAACGGCAGCTAATGCCAAGGGAATTAAAAAGTAAACGGCGCGGTAGCCAATGAGTGCAGCTAAAACGGTTCCTTTTGATAATTGATGCTGCAGCATAGTAATAAAAACAGTTTCAATTACACCAATACCCGCTGGGATATGAGTAATTACACCTGCAATACTGCTAATCAGTAAAATTCCCAACACCGTAGGGTAAGAGATTTTTCCCAATAATAAAATATATAGTATAAGCCCCATAAGGCTCCAGTTTACCGATGCTAAACCCGCCTGCATTAACGCGAATTTAAAGCTAGGTAAGTTTACTGAGTGTTTAAAAATATGAAACTCGCGGCGTTTAGAAAAACGGCATGCTAAAAAATAAGCGGATGCAATCAATAGTAAAACAACGCCTATGATCTGCAAAGCTGTAGTACCTATCTCCCAATTGTCGGGCAAGTCGAGTAAGCCTGCTGAAAAAATAATACCCGCGAGAATAATGTAACCAAACCAATTGGTGATTACATTGGCACTAACAATTTTGGTGATAGTAGCCGTATCTAAACCTAAGCGTGAATAGAGCCGAAAACGCGACGCCATTCCGCCTATCCATGCCAAGTTAAGCGTAAATACACAGGATACGAATGCTAGCGGGAGCACTTGTTGCGTGGGCAGCTTATGCTTGGCAAATTGACGTGCGAGTAAATCATAACTGCTAAAAATCATTAAACTGGTTGCTGCTACGGCTCCTGCAAGTAGTAATGTTTTTAATTCATACTTCATAAGCACTTGCTTAACTTCTTGCCAGTCAATATTTTTTATTGCAATAAAAAGCAGTGTTGCAACTAACACAAAAAATCCGGCGGTTAGTATTCGTTTTCCCCATACCCATTTTTGGCTATGTGTTTTTTGACCCTTCATTTCGTTTGTAGAGTCAGGTTTTCTTTCGGCATCAACCGTTGGCATAAATTATTTATCCTTGAGCGTTAATCTCTTACTACATCTAGGTTGGATGGGCTTTCTTCGCTGCGCGCCTTGCTTTTTACATTAAAAGAACGCTCACCATAAGTACGTGCACTTGAGCTAACTAACCTAAGTTCAGGGTTGTGTGCTGGCAACCAGCCAATCTTTGAGGGGAAGATTCGCATAATATGGAAGCTTAAAAAAATTAAAGGCGTTCGCCACCAGTAGCCGCGCGTAGCAACTTTCATATTAACCGGCGTACATTCTTCTGAGGAAAGCGTTTGAAAATGTTCATAGAGCTGCTGAGTAAATGCAGCATCTTGAATCATAAGGTTCGCTTCCAGGTTTAAAGAAAGACTAAGGGGGTCAAGATTGCTAGAGCCTACAGTTGCCCATTCATCATCTACCAATGCGACTTTTCCGTGTAAGGGGCGCTTGCAATATTCATGAATTTTCACGCCGGATCGTAACAAATAGCTGTAAAGCAAGCTCGTCAATGCCATCACCCACGGCATATCTGGTTGCCCCTGAAGAATTAATGTCACTTCTACGCCGCGCTGCGCTGCTCTGCGCAGTTCTCGTAACAATCGGTAGCTTGGGAAAAAATATGCATTAGCAATAACGATTCTTTTTTTTGCCAAGCGAAGTGCTAATAAATATTGACGTTGAATATCGTTGGAGTGTTTTTGGTTGTCGCGTACTGATAGCAGCATGCGCGTGTCGCCAGCGGCTTTTTGTTCCGATGATTTAGCATACTGCTTATATAAGAGTGCATCCTGCTTAGTGGATGCTTTAATCAGTAAATCGAGACACGCTGTGCGAATATCCGCCACTATAGGCCCACGTACTTCAACGGCATAATCCTGCTTAGCTTTGGGGCCAGAAGAGGTGATGTGATCTTGCGACATGTTGATACCGCCAACAAAAGCGATGTCATTATCGATGACTAGCAACTTGCGATGCAGGCGTCGAAAGAAATTAAATCGTACCCCACGAAAAGAAGGTTGTGGATCAAAAATATGTAAGCGCACACCTGCATTAATTAATTTTTCAACAAACTCTTCGCTTAAATCAAAGGTGCCATAGTCATCAACAGTAATATCCACTTTTACACCGCGTTTAGCGGCAACGACTAAAGCTTCCTGAAGTTCATGGCCGACTTTATCTTCAGCAAGAATAAATGTTTCCAGCAATACTTCACTTTTCGCATTGCGAATGCACTCGAATATGCGAGGGAAAAACTCTTCGCCGTTAATGAGTAATTTTACATCGTTGTGATCGCGCCAATTATCATTCATAGCAGCACCTCCACCGCTAACGGTGCATGGTCTGATAAATGTGACCATGGCAAATTGTGTAACGCCTCTGGGTTATGTGTAGTGGCATTACGCACATACACACGGTCTAGCGATAACATTGGCCAGCGGGCAGGGAAGCTCTTGGCTGATTTTCCAAATGCGTGGAGGAATGCTTCGTGGCAACCCACACTTGCCAGAACTTTATTGGCGCGCACACGCCAATCATTAAAATCACCTGCCACAATAACCACTTCATTTTCCGGCAGGCTTTTTACCAGATTACACAGCAGTGTTAACTGTTGTTTGCGATGGCTTTCGCGCAAGCCTAAATGCACACAAATAGCATGAAGCTCTGTGTTATTAGGCATTTTTAAGACGGAGTGTAGCAATCCGCGTTGTTCAATTTTACCGACTGACGCATCCAGATTTTGATAGCGCACTATGGGATATTTAGACAATAACGCATTGCCATGATCACCATGAGGGTACACAGCATTTCGCCCGTACGAATATTCTGGCCACATGCTTTCTGCTAAAAATTCATATTGCGAAATGCCCGGCCAATTGGCAAAGCGTTGCGCATGCTGATTGTGGCTGCCATGAACTTCTTGTAAAAAAACAATATCAGTTGATAAGGTTTGTACGGCTTCGCGCAGCTCGGGCAGAATAAAACGGCGGTTAAGAGCCGTAAAACCCTTGTGCATATTTAATGTGAGCACGCGAATTTTATGAGGCATTTGTTTTGTAGCGATTGCTTGCTCAACATTCGGTTCTATATCTGCATCTGCAATTGCGTCTACTGAAAAGTTTGAGGCGCTAGAATTGCTACTCGTCATGTTGCTGTTATTCATGATGCGGCCTCTTCACTGCTCTCCTGCGCTAATTTGAATAGCACTAATGAACGACCAGTCACTACAAAATCCTGGTGAAATTCATAAGCGTCATCAATTTTTTGCTCCGGGCAATTGGTATCGAGCAGGCGCAACCACCGGCAGCCTTGCGCGACATCGGGTAAGTTAAATGTTATTGAGTCATGGTGTGCATTGAGGATTAACAGTAAAGTCGCATCGGCACCAAGTCGGTGAACACCACTGGGCTGTGCGCGGCCATCCATAATCATTCCCAGGCTTGCAGTCTCGCTATTTGCCCACAATTCATCGTTCATTTCTGCACCGGAAGGTGTTATCCAAGTGACATCTTTCACTCCCAACTCTTCGTTGTAAGCGCCTACTAAAAAACGCCCGCGGCGTAAAATTGGGTAATCGCGACGCAGACTAATCAGCTTGCGAGTAAAGTTTACTAAACCTCGCGCTTCTTCATCCCACTCCCAGTTGAGCCAGCTGAGCTCGTTGTCTTGGCAATACACATTGTTATTGCCTTGTTGGGTATTCCCGAATTCGTCACCCGCAACCAACATAGGTGTGCCTTGCGAAAGCAAAAGAGTGCTTAGCATGTTGCGAATTTGACGTAAACGGACGGCACAAATATCAGGGTTATCGGTTTCACCTTCAGCACCATGATTGCAAGAGATATTGTTATCGCTGCCATCTTGATTGTTGTCGCCGTTGGCTTCGTTGTGTTTTTCGTTGTAACTGACTAGGTCGCGTAAGGTAAAACCATCATGAGCAGTGACGAAATTCACCGAGGCAAAAGGCCGGCGGCCACCCCAGTTAAATAGATCGCCTGATGCTGTAAGCCGGCTGGCAAGTTCAGGCAGTTTTTCTTTCTCGCCACGCCAAAACCCGCGCACGGTATCGCGAAAGCGATCATTCCATTCAAACCAGCCCGGCGGGAATGCGCCCACCTGATAGCCGCCAATGCCGCAATCCCAAGGTTCAGCAATAAGTTTAAGCTGGCTGAGTACAGGGTCTTGCCTGCATGCCACATGAAAGCCATGTCGTTCGTTAAAACCGGTGTCTTCGCGCGCGAGTATGGTTCCCAAGTCGAAACGGAAGCCATCTACACCCATTTCGCTAGTCCAATAACGCAACGAATCAGTTACCAAGCGCAGTACGCAAGGGTGACTAAGATCCAGTGTGTTGCCAGTGCCGGAGTCATTTACGTAATAGCGTTTGTTATCCGGCAATAAGCGGTAATAGGTGGCGTTATCAATCCCACGCATAGAGAGCGTAGGACCCATTTCATTGCCTTCTGCGGTGTGGTTGTAGACCACATCCAAAATAAGTTCCAAGCCAGCATCGTGAATGCTAGCCGCCATTTCTTTAAATTCATGTAATTCCCCGCTGGCCAAGTACTCCACATGGGGTGTTAAAAAGGCGATGCTGTTGTAGCCCCAATAATTTTTTAAACCTTTTTCCAATAGATGGTTGTCTTGTACAAACGCATGTACGGGCAATAATTCAATGCTGGTAACGCCCAGCGATTTAATGTGAGCTAGCAAGTCTTTATTGGCTAACCCAGCAAAGGTTCCGCGTATATTTTCTGGTACGGAAGGGTGCAACATGCTGATTCCGCGAACATGTGTTTCATAAATAATGGAGTTATTCCAATGTGCGCGATGTGCTTGTCGGCCGTTCCAGTCAAACGATTGATCTACAACTTTGGCCTTGGGTACAAACTCTGCACTGTCGCGTTCATCAAAGCTCAGGTCGGCATCCGGGTGACCAATGGTGTAGCCGAAGAGCGCTTCTGACCAGATAAGTTCGCCCACTAGTTGTTTGGCATAGGGGTCAATTAATAATTTGTTGTGGTTGAAACGGTGGCCAGCTTGCGGATCATAAGGGCCATAAACGCGGTATCCGTAAACTTGCCCGGGCGCAGCTTTAGGTAAATAACCGTGCCATACCTCATCGGTAAATTCTGGCAATTCAATACGCTCAAGTTCGGTTTTTCCTTGTTCGTCAAACAGGCAAAGTTCCACTTTAGTGGCGTGTGCCGAAAAAATAGCGAAATTTACCCCTTGACCATCCCAAGTGGCACCTAAAGGAAACGGGTGGCCTTCTATGATGCGCTGGCATTTGGTTGTTTCAGCAAGTTGTTCAAGTTGGCTCATCTCTTACCCCTTCATTTTTAATAGGAATTTCGCAGGTGCTGGTGTTTACACCAATGTATTTTCTTGGCTTTGTAATTTTTTACCGCGCGCAGTTTTTTTTGTTACCGTTGTGCCGGGCGCATTTGCGTTGAGATCATTAGACGACGATTTAGTGCGCGCTTTTTTCGGTCTGGCTAGCAGCTCTGATATTTGTTCTGCTTGCGCAACGGGTGCGCCCGGTTGAACTGGCTGACCCGGCTGTACAGGATCAGTCGGCTGGATAGGGTCGCTGGGTGGTACAGGCTGCGCTGGCTGAGTAGGGGAAATAGGGTGAATTGGCTCTACCGAGTGAGGTGGTTCGGTACCTGGAGGTTGAGCGGCGTGTTGGGCTTCTTCTTGTTGCATCTGTTGAAGCTCCTGCGATTGATTTGCGCTTTCAGCATCTGCAAGCGCGAGTTTACTTGCCATTTCCCAATGGCGTTCGGTATGACCAAAAGGCTTACCTTCAGATTCCCATATTTGATAAGCAAATTCGCGAATACGTTGTTCGTGAATGTTCATAGTGCTGAGCTCCGTAAAAAATAGGTTTGATAAAAGTTATAGTGAAGATGGAAATGTCGTTTCAAAAATTAAAAAATTAATGGGAAAGTTAGCTAAAACATCCCGTAAAAATAACCCGCCATTTGCAGGCGAATTTGTGGTTGTAGTGGAATTCGCTGTTTTGGAGGTTGTAGAAATAGGCGCAAGGCTATCCACCAAAATATGTGAGCCAAGATCTAAATGGGGTGGAAGAACCAACTGAGTATCGCCCCATGTTGTCGCGGGAATAACCGGTGTCGAACTGTCCAACAAGAGGTTGGCTGTAAAGCGCGGCACAACAACGAGCAAGACCTTGTTTTGATATTCACGGCTAAATGCCACGAGGTGATCTTCCCCATATCCTTCGACTTCAAACTTTCCTTCAACCGTAATGGTTTGATAATCGCCTTGAAGAAATAGCGGCAAATGGCGCTGGCGAATTTGCAACGTTTGGGCGATTAACCATTGTTTGATATGGCCATCTTGCCAGTGCGACATTTTTTCGCTGTTAGTTTGATTACTCGCGAGAGCGGCGACGCGTTCGCTAAAGTTTACGGGTTGTCGATTGTCTGGATCGACCAAACTAAAATCCCAAAATTCTGCGCCCTGATATAAATCAGGCACGCCCGGTACGGTCATGCGCAATAGTGTTTGGCTTAAACTGTTAAGTGCACCTGCGGGCGCAATGGTTTGCGCAGCGATTGCAATATCCACGCGCAAATCAATGAAGTTTTCATCGGTGAGTAAACGTGTTAAAAAATCGCGGTTTGCGGTTTCATAAGCGCTATTTGGTGCACTCCAACTGCTACGCAATTTTGCTTCACGCACTGCTTTTCCTTGCCAGCGCAAAAGTCGTTCAAGGTAGGTTTGCAGCCCTTGAACATCATCTGCAGTAAGCGATAGTGGCCAGCTGCCCAAGAGCGTTTGGTAAAGCATCATTTCATCGCCAGGTGAAGGCGCAACGCCATCCTCAAGCGCAACCCGAAGTGGTGCGGCCATGGTTTGCCAATGATTAATTTTTGTGGTGAACCATACCGAGCGTTCACTAACAACGGCCAGACGAGCGCGCATGTCTTCACCGCGTTTGTGATCATGGGTAGCGGTAGTGAGTAAATTCCCGGGAAAATTCTGCGCTCGCAACGTGTTTTGTTGATGAAACTGGGTAAGCGGCGCGCTGAAGTGTTGCGGGTCAAAACCTACATCGTTACGCGATAACAACACTGCAGAGCGGTAGCATGCCGTATCTTCAACCGCCTTAGCGGCGGCGGGTGATGTGAGTTGTTGAAAGCGCGCAAGCGTTTTTTTACGAAGCGTGCGAATGGCACCAGGTGGTAAATCATGTAAGGGTTGGCCGCCCAACCAGCGATCCAAATAATCCAACACCGGCCAATCAATCTCAGCTAATTTTTCGCGTGCGCCGGTTAATGCTTTGCTAAAAAATGCTTGATCTTGTGACGAGCGACCGCAGGCATAGGCGTAGGTGCGGTACACCGAAAAGTTAACGACCAATTCAATAAGCGCACGACGAATGGCGCCCAGTGGTAAATCGCGGGTGGCGATATCGCTGCGCGCAATGAGCAATAAATTTTGCGCCACCATTTCAACATCGCCTGCTAAACCGCTAGACAATACTAAGCGGCGTGCTTCTTCAATTTCTTGTTCAAAGGTGTAATCCCTACCACTTATACGCGTCCACAAATCAAACAATTGCAGGCTGCCATGTGGGTCATGTTCCAACAGCGAAACTTGATTCATAAATTCGTAGCCGGTAGTACCGTCTACTTTCCAATCCGTGTTGAGTTGTTCGCCATCGGCAAGAATTTTTTCTACATAAATCGGTAGACGATCTTGCTCATAACCAGCAGGGCGCTGGGCGCGTAAATTATTCAGTCGACGGCGTAATTTGCGGCAATAAGCGCGAGGGTTTGCAAGGCCATCCACATGATCAATCCGCAAGCCATCAATCCAGCCGCGTGCGACTAATTCAAATAATTTGCTATGGCTGGCCTCAAAGACTTCTGCACGTTCAATGCGTAGCCCTGCTAATTCGTTAACATCAAAAAAACGCCGCCAATTAATATCATCTGCGGCTGTGCGCCAACTGGCGAGGCGATAATGTTGTAATTCAAGAAGTTCGTGTAACCGCTGCAAATTTTCATTGGCTTGCCAATCGGGGTGAACATCGCCCGCGTGCGAATCCCGCAGTTCTTTTTTCTGTAAACTTTCATCTTGAGTCAGCTCTTCATTTGTAGCAGAGTTGATAGTTGTAGTAGAACTGAGAGTTTCATTGGATTTATTAACGTCATACATCGCCAAGGCTTTTTGTATGCTCTTGGCAACGCTGTCATTGCGTGCAAGATTGCTTAATAATGTGTGCAATTCCTGTGCGCTGTAATCTTCGTTTCCTTCATGCGCTATTTCGCCATTCCCACTTACTGCATGCTGGGTTTCTGGTTTTTCCTCTTCTGGTTTGGCTTCCAGTTTTTCGAATAATGAAATTAGAAGCTGAAGCGAAGGGTCATCAGTATTGCGCAAAATTTGGCAATAACTGGGTGGGTAAATTGGAAAGCGGTGATTAAAATGCTGCGCATAAAATTCGCCTGCGTCTGCATCAAAATGCAAGGTGATTTCGCCACTCGCAAGCACGTCGCCGTAATTGCCACTCAAAAAAGGCAATAACAATTGCCCTTTTAGCAACGGGTCAGGTGAGTTCCATTGAATATCAAAGAAGTGCGCATAGGGGCTTTTTAATCCCCAGCGCAATACATCTTGCCACCAAGGGTTATCATCTCCACCAACAGCCATGTGATTGCACACTATATCTACCAGCAAACCCATATCGTGTTTGCGTAGCTCTGACACAAGGCGTTCAAGTGCAGCCTCGCCCCCAAGCTCCGGGTTGATGCAAGAAGGGTCAACCACATCATAACCGTGCATGGAACCTGCACGGGCTTTAAGAATGGGCGATGCATAAATGTGACTAATACCTAAGTCTTTAAAGTAAGCGACCAAGGGTACGGCGTGATCAAGCGTGAATTCTCGATGGAATTGCAAACGCACTGTGGCAATTACTGCAGTCATAGCGATTTGCTCGTAACGATAAAAGTGTATGGGTGTATTTTTCCCAAATATGAGCAATTGTGTCTGTGGGGTAGCTAACGCAGGTGAGGTAAAGCGACCAGGTCAAGTTAAAAAATGCGCACTGAATTTTTCAAAGCAGCACGCAATTTATGCATCTGACTTTTCTAACAGTGAAAGAATTATTAGTAGCTAGGAAGCTTGTTCTAACGCCACTAAAATACTGGACGCAGGCAATATATTTTGTTCAAGCTGTGGCTTGGAAATGCCGTGTTCGAAAATAACTTTTGCCTTATGCCATGAGGGGAGTGCAATAACTCTTTCTGCAGAAAAATTGATGTAAATTCGCCACAAGCTTTCATTTCCCAACTTCCATGAGGCTGATACAGCACCCTCTGCCAAAATGTCTGCACCTTGCGATATAGTACCCGACAAGTAAGGCGTTAGTTCACTGCGGCGCAACGCGATAAGACGCTGATAAAAACTGCGCCAATCCCGGTGTTCTTGCGCACCATGTAAACCTGGGTCGAGAATGCAATGGGTAAAGCTGCTGAGTGCGTTAGGATCAGGAATTTTTTTCCGCACGTTTGCATCGGCAAACATTGAAAACTCTGCAAATTCGTTGCGGCGGCCTTCACACACTTTTTTACTGAGATCTTCGTTATGATCCGTAAAAAATAAAAACGGTTGGCGCGAACCCCATTCTTCGCCCATAAATAACATCGGTACCATTGGGCAAAGCAACATAAGTGCAACAGCTGCTTTCAGTTTTTGTGGGTCTGTCAGTAAAGGTAAACGTTCGCCAAAAGCGCGGTTGCCAATTTGATCATGATTCTGTAAAAACAATATAAATGCGGTGGGCGATAAATGCCCACTGGGCGTTCCCCGTGAATGACCTTTGCTCGTGAGTTGGCCTTGATAAACAAAGCCTTCACTTAAAAAGCGTGCTAATTTCGTGGTTGAATGTTCTGAAAAGTTTGCATAATAGGCTTCTTTTTCACCGGTAAGGATATGGTGAAGAATATTATGACCATCATCATTCCATTGGGCATTAAAGTTTTCTTCAAGCAAGTTCGCACTATTGTCATCATTCTCTAGCATTAAATGCACATGACGGCTGGGTGGAACTGCCGCACGTACGCGTTCAGAGAGTTCAACCAGAAAATCCTTTTCACTAATGGCATGCACCGCATCAAATCGCAATCCGTCTACGCGATAATCTAATATCCACATTAGCGCATTTTCGCAGAAAAAATCGCGCACCTGGCGGCAGCGAAAATCAATTGCGGCTCCCCAAGGAGTTTGAATATCATTGCGAAAAAACCCTTGGGCGTATTGGCCAAGGTAATTTCCATCGGGCCCAAAATGGTTATAAACCACATCTACAAATACCATGAGGTCTAATTCATGGGCGCGATCAATTAAACTTTTTAATTCAGCGGGTGTGCCATAAGACGCTTCAGGTGCAAATAATAAAACGCCATCGTAACCCCAATTGCGGGCACCGGGGAATTCGTTAAGCGGCATTAATTCAATCGCCGTAATGCCTAGTTCGACCAAGCCGGGTAGTGCTTCTTCTACTTTCGCAAAGCCGCCAAATAACCCCACGTGCAATTCATAAATAATAGCCTCGTGCCATGGGCGGCCATGCCAGGTTACACATTTCCAAGGGTATGCAGAGTCAACGACCAAGCTTGCGCCATGCACATCATCAACTTGTGCGCGTGAAGCTGGGTCGGGCACGACTAAATCATTATTAATAATAAATTGATATTGCGTTCCGGCTGCACAGGTCTCTACATTGGCACAAAACCAACCATCAAGGCTTTTGTATAAATCAAACACTTTTCCATCGCCTAATTTTACGGCAACTTTAAATGCATCTGGTGCCCAAAGTGCAAAGCGAGTGGAACCATCTTTATTAGGAAACGCACCGTGCCGCTCGCTGGGTGAACGTTCTTTCGCGCGAACTTCTTTGGCATATTTTTCAGATGAGTATTGGCCATTAGCTAGCGTCATTTGATTGACCCCAATTATTGCTAATAACTAAGTTGCTTTTCATAGAGTCGCTTTCGGTATTTTCACCTAATAAGCGGCGATATAAATGATCGTAAGGCAATACCGATTGCTGCCAATAAAGTGGCGAAGCCATGGCATGACAACGCATGGCATTCAGTAATTTTGGGTGCTTATACACGTTGAGTGCGCGCTGTACGGCGTGGCGATAACTTTCAATGCTGAGCGTGGAAAATAAAAATCCATTTAAGCCATCGTCAATAGTATCTGCAAGCCCGCCGGTGCGATGTGCAATAGGTAATGATCCAAAACGTTGCGCGTACATTTGGCTTAAACCACAAGGCTCGAAGCGCGAGGGCATCAATAGAAAATCACTACCCGCAAAAATACGGCGCGCTTCAGCTTCATTAAAACCAATATGCACGCCAATGTGATGAGGGTGGCGTTTCGCTAAACGCACTAATTCGTTTTCCAATTTGGTTTCACCGCAGCCCATCACCACTAAGCGGCCACCTGCTTTTACAATGGTATCGGCAATACGCAAGGTTAAATCCAAACCCTTCTGGTGCGCGAGGCGTGAAACCACTGCGAACAACGGCGCATTGCTCGCATGTAAACCAAATAAATTTTCTACATAGCGCGTATTGGCGCGCTTGCCATTCCACTGGCGAACGCCAAAACTCTCTACTAAATGCGGGTCTGAACGTGGCTCCCAACTTTCGTCAATGCCGTTGGTAATACCATTCAATAAACCTTGATCGAATTTTTGTTTCAACAATCCCTCAAGCCCGCACCCAAAGGTGGGTAAGGTTATTTCACGCGCATAGGTTTCACTCACGGTTGTTACATGGCTGGAGTAGGTGATGCCAGCTTTTAAAAACGATAACTTGCCGTAAAACTCCATATGTTCAATGCTAAATGCTTCTGGCGGAATGCCTAACTCTGCACTCACTTCGGGCGCGAACAAACCTTGATGAGCCAAGTTGTGAATAGTAAATACGCTAGGAATTTTTTGGCCCTGCCATGCCATATAGGCGGGCGTAAGGGCTGCTGGCCAATCGTGTGCATGAACAAGTTCAGGTTGCCAATTAAAATCAGAGTTTCCCCGAGCTATTTCTGCCGCAGCAGATGCAAAGCGCGCAAAACGAATGTGGTTATCACTCCAATCTATGCCAGCAGCATCACCATAAGGGTTACCTTCACGTTCATAAAGTTCAGGGCATAAAACAACATAAATAATAGGGCCGTTTTCAATTTGCATGCGGCCAATTTTGCATGGGGGCAATCCCGCAAGCGAATCAATATTGGCAACAAAAGTAATGGCGTGGCCGCTTTCTACAATATTTTTATAGCCAGGAATAACTACTCGCACATCGTTGCGTTTTAACAGTGCTTTAGGCAGCGCAACTGAAACATCACCCAGACCACCGACTTTAATTAGGTCAGCATACTCCGATGTCACAAAAAGAATATTCCGTTTGGATGCAATAGAAGTAGGTGCCACAGCAATACTTTTTAAAAATTTTGCAGGCGTGTGAGTCGTTAAAGGGCGTCGTGATGGATTTGTCTTATTAAGAGCTTGGGTAGTAAGCGGTGCCGTATTAGGAGAGGCTGAAGTAGTGTGGGCGAGTTGCGCAACATTCGTAGCGGTTCTCATAATAAACTCCAAAAAATAAATCATTCAATAAGGTTAAAATGTTGTTCGAAAGTCAAACGTTAAGGTTGTTTTTTTCAATGCGTTATAAAGGTGATCAGCACTATCCAAAGAAGTTTCAAATATTTACGGATTACTGTGTAAAGAGAAAATATATGTCGTGCCAATCACTTTACGTGATTCTTTTACGTCAATCCTTGCGTAATTCTTTACACCGAAGGCTGATGTTCCGGTTTATTAATCTGCTCTTCTTTAGTTGCAGCAACGGGAATTTCTTCGTGTAAATTTGCGCGCAGTTGTGGCAAGCATTCGGGATAGTTCAAGCTGATATAATTAATCAGCTTTTCACGAATGAAACAGCGTAAATCCCAATTGCTGGATGAGTCTTTAGTGCTTACCAAAATTCGTAGTTGAATAGCTCTTTCGTTGGTATCAGTCACTTGAAGTACGCACACTCTGCCATCCCACAAGGCGGGTGATTGTTTGCATAAATTTTCAAGTTCTTTGCGAAGTGGTTCTAAGGGCATTACATAATCCACCCATAAAAATAACGAGCCGGTGAGGTTGGATGTTTTACGCGTCCAGTTTTGGAAGGGATTTTCAATAAAATATTGTAAGGGGACGATTAAGCGGCGCTCATCCCAAATGCGAATAACAACATAGGTACCTGTAATTTCTTCTATGCGACCCCATTCACCTTCAACAATCACTACATCATCCAAACTGAATGGTTGTGTAAGCGCAATTTGTAAGCCCGCAATGAGATTGCCTAATACAGGTTTTGCTGCAAAACCCACGGCTAGACCGGCTAAACCCGCAGATGCAAGCAAACTTGTACCAAATTGCCGGGCATTCGGAAAAGTCATGAGCATGGCTGATATGCCAAATAAGATAATGAAAAAACTGATGGTTTGAACTATTACACGAGCCTGGGTTTGAATACGACGAGCCTGAAGGTTGTCGGAAATATTAATAGGATTACGCTGAATAATAACGTCTTGGCCAGCGGCAATTATTCTTAATCCTAACCAAGTTATGGTGCCTATAATCAACAGCGAATTCAGGTGTCGTGCATTGTCTATAAAGTGAAATGCATCGTCAGAGGAACCTAAAAAAGCGCGTAGTCCTAACAAAGGAATTAATAAGTTTATAGGCGGTTTAATACGTTCTAATAAATCGCGCGCAAAAGAAAATGGGCGTACCAAGCGGGTTAATAATTTAGTTGCTAAGGGTGCAATTAATGCAAGTACTAAGACTACCACTAACGCTGAAGCCAGCAGTTTAAGTTCGGGAATGTACTCTGCCCAATTAATGTCCATCATAATTTCCTCTACATCTATGGCTCAACAACTGATAACAACTCATGCTTGACTTTAGCAGTAATTATTATCAAGAGCGTAAAATTTATCGCGATAGCGTATTTATATCATCGCGAAAAATTAAGCTCTGTATGCGAGCACACATAGCAAACGACTGGAGGTGTGACAGATACATAGATAAATAAAAAGTTGAAAAACTGAAAAGTGATTTAAGGTAGAAGGGTAGAGTATATATTTTAATGATTAATAGCGTACTTTAGGGTTTTCGTAACGCTAAAATCAATTCAGGTTTGTTCATGCTAGAGCGACCAGAAATACCTTTTTCACGCGCCTGAACAATTAATTGCGCTTTAGTCTGAGATTCGAGGGAGTTTGGCTTGGCTTTCTCTTGTTTGGTTTCTACTGCATTTTTTGCAGAGTCTTTACGTGCCTTAACTTTGGCTGCGGGCGATTTGGTTGTTCCCGACCCGGAGCGTTCCCCGCCGCCAGATTGTTTGTTAACCGTGGCCCATGCAATGGCTTCCGCCTTTTTCTCAGGAATGCCCTTTTTCTCATAACTCTCTTCAATATGCTCTGCTTGCTTAATCTGTTTGGCAGAATATTTTGCTTTGCTACCTTGAGGCATTTCCTTTCTCCTATTGAGTGTAGGCGACTGAGGTTTAATTTAAGCGATTAGGTTGCACTGGATAATAGAGGTAAAACTGAGATTTGCACTGGAACTTGTGGATAAAGAGAGGCAGAGCTTTCTCTGTCTCTCTTTAGAAAGACTAATTATAAATCAGCTTACTTTTTCTCATGGGTTTGCACGAGAGCTTTTGCTTCATGTAAATGATGCTCAAGCTTTGGCAAGGTAGCGGTAGCGAAACCGGCTAATTCCAAATCAGAAGATACACTAGCTTTTTTGAAAAGCTCGATGCTGGCCTCGTGCGCTTTTACCTGATTTTTAGCGTAGGCTTCGTCGAAAGATTCGCCATCACGTTGTTTCAATACCATAGCTTTTGCCTTGTTTACCAGCTCAGCTTCGGTAGAAATTTTCAAGTTTTTCTTTTTCGCGATGGTTGCGAGTTCTTTGTTGGCAGCAGTATGGTCAGTAATAACCTTTTGTGCGAAGGCTTTAATGTCTGCAGAGGTAGACTTTTGCAAAGCTAATCTACCTGATTCAATTTCTGCTACACCTGAAGCAGATGCTTCTTCCACAAAATCATCTGCATCAACAGTGTCTTTGGCCATAGCTGTATTGCAAATGGCGCCAAACGCAAACAGAAAGGAACTGGTTAATAAAAATTTAGATAGTTTCATTTTTGTTACCTCATATTGGATGCTAGTAGTACTGATTAATTGAGTTTTCGGTTATGCAGTGTGCCAACCTTGAACAAATAGTGGCGAATACCATAGCGGTTTTCGGTGTGTTGCCGCACCTATGTAGCGGCACTTATGTAAAGGTGTCTGAATTTTAAAATGTAAAAATCAAGTGGGCTAAGAACAGCTACTTACTTAGCAGGCATTTAAGCAGTGCATTGAAAATTATGGCTATGTTGTTTGGCGCACAGTTTTTTTGCAGTCGGATAATTGATGATGAAGCATTTGTGCTTGTGCTCATGCGGCTTACAGGGTGAGAGCAGCGTAATCTAAATTTTGACTCAATTGGGAAGGGTGTAGTATGGCTAAAAAAAGTAAAACCAATGCCGTGTGGGAAGATGTTTCAGCCAAGGACGAATTTTTAAAAAATCCCACATGGTATAAAGACGCCATTATTTATCAGGTACATGTTAAATCTTATTTCGATTCAAATAACGATGGTGTTGGCGACTTTACAGGTTTAATTGAAAAGCTGGATTACATTGCCGAGCTCGGTGTAAACGCTATTTGGTTGCTGCCGTTTTACCCTTCGCCTATGCGTGATGATGGTTACGATATTGCAGAATATCGCGGAGTCCACCCTGCGTACGGCACTATGGCCGATGCGCGCCGTTTTATCGCAGAAGCGCATAAACGCGGGCTGCGGGTTATTACTGAAATGGTGATTAACCATACGTCAGATCAACACCCCTGGTTTCAAAAAGCTCGCCGCGCGAAAAAAGATTCGAGCGCGCGAAATTTTTATGTGTGGTCGGATACCAACCAAAAATACGAAGGCACACGTATTATTTTTTCGGATACCGAAAGTTCTAATTGGACATGGGATGCCGTTGCCGGCCAATACTTTTGGCATCGTTTCTACAGTAACCAACCGGATTTAAATTTTGATAACCCCGATGTATTAAAAGAAGTATTAAGTGTTATGCATTATTGGTTTGATATTGGTGTGGATGGTTTGCGGTTGGATGCTATTCCCTACTTGGTCGAACGCGAAGGTACAAGCAATGAAAACTTGCCTGAAACCCACGCCATATTAAAAACTATCCGCGCTGATCTGGAAGCTAATTACCCCGACCGAATGCTGTTGGCCGAAGCCAATTTATGGCCGGAAGATATCCAACAGTATTTTGGTGATGGTGACGAGTGCCACATGGCATTTCATTTTCCGTTGATGCCACGCATGTATATGGCAATTGCGCAGGAGGATCGTTTTCCCATTATCGATATTTTGCGGCAAATGCCCGATATTCCCCAAAATTGCCAATGGGCGATTTTCTTGCGTAACCATGACGAACTCACGTTAGAAATGGTGACAGATCAGGAGAGGGATTATTTATGGAATTATTATGCGGCTGATAAACGCGCGCGTATTAATTTAGGCATTCGCCGTCGCCTTGGGCCTTTGGTTGAACGCGACCGCCGTCGTATTGAATTGCTGAACAGTTTGCTGCTATCTATGCCCGGCACACCTACGCTGTATTACGGCGATGAAATAGGCATGGGTGATAATATTTTTCTGGGC
>Ga0247803_1000283_pt1 | contig 30025 bp, 26 predicted proteins | sample UWRJL014104B1_FD_180928 | JGI IMG/M metagenome (GOLD analysis project Ga0247803, IMG submission 180928) | Plant litter microbial communities from Arlington Agricultural Research Station in Wisconsin, United States - UWRJ-L014-104B-1 | ecosystem: Environmental > Terrestrial > Plant litter >...
GCGGCGGTGATGGCGTCGCGGATCAGCTGCGGGGTGGCGTCGACGGGCGAGCCCACCGAGAGGTCGACGATGCCGCCCGCGTGCTGGCGGGCTGTGGCGCCGAACGGGACGAGCGCGTCCCAGGGGAAGTCGGGCAGGTCGAGCGGCGTGCGCGCCACGTTATTCGGTGTGGCCGTTGAAGGGTTCTGCCATGACGATCGCGTGGTCCTTGTGGATCACGCCGACCTTCGCCGCGCCGCCGGGAGAGCCGACCTCGTCGAAGAACTCCACGTTGGCCTTGTAGTAGTCGGCCCACTGCTCGGGCACGTCGTCTTCGTAGTAGATCGCCTCGACGGGGCAGACCGGCTCGCACGCACCGCAGTCGACGCACTCGTCGGGGTGGATGTAGAGCATGCGGTCGCCCTCGTAGATGCAGTCCACGGGGCATTCGTCGATGCAGGCGCGGTCTTTGATATCGACACAGGGTTGGGCGATGACGTAGGTCACTGAGGTCGAGATCCTTTCACTGCACGAGAACTAGACAATCTTACCCACGCGCGGGCTGAGCGTCTGCGGTGCCCGCACGCACCCTGCCCAGATTCGGCCAGGCGACGACGACGAGGATCACGGCCGCCGGCGCCAAAGTCCAGATCAGACCGGTGATGTTGGCAGGCACGATGACCGAGCCGCCCATCGTCGGGGAGGCGAGAAACGTCGTCATTCCCATGATCCCCACCGTGGCGAGAATCGGGATGATGCGCGAAGAGGTGAGCACCCGCAGCCCGACGACGAAGCCGGTGCTGGCGACGAGGGCGGGCACGAGCCCCCACGGGACGGCGACGTCGCCGACCGTGACGCTCGACTGGTGCACCGCCGTCATCAGCGCGCCGATGACCGCGCCGAAGGCGAGGGCGAGGGCACCGACGCCGATCTTGATGCCCCGGCTCTGCTCGCGGAACGGAAGGTGCTCCGCGGCCGGCGTGGCGACCAGGCGCCGGTAGGTCTCGGTCAGGGCGATCGGCTGGGACACACCGTTCGAGAGGGCGAAGGTGTCGCCGTCGAGCGTCAGCTGGCTGCGGTGGGCGGCGAGCGCCTCCCGCTTGCGGTCGGCGACCGGCGCCACGTCGACGACGATCGGCCCGGTGCCGTCGGTGACGACCTCGTAGAAGTCGACGCCCATGACCTCGGCGGCCCGGCGTGCGGCGTCGTGAGCGCGCACGTGGTCGGGATGCCCGTAGCCGCCGCGCTCGTCGTAGCTCACGACGGCCGTGGGGGCGATGTCGGCGATGACGGCGGCGATGTCGGCTGTCACGCTGCTCATCGATGCCGCCGAGAGGGAGAGCGCGCCGAGCGACTCCAATGCCTCGGCTCCGGATGCGCCCCAGCGCATCCCCGAGTCGAGGTAGCGACGCGGCGGGAGGTCGACCCAGCGGGCGTTCTCGTCGCCGAGGTAGCGGTGGTCGGCGACTCCGAGCGCCCGCATCGCGGCGGCGAGCTCGGTCTCGCGGTGGGCGGCGAGCGACTCCGGAGCGCTCGCCAGATGCTGCAGCTCGGCCGGGATCACCTCGCCGAGCTCGCCGCGCGTGCAGGTGAGCACGGTCACCGCGGCTCCCGAGGAGGTGAGCGTCGCAATGGTTCCGCCGGTCGTGATGCTCTCGTCGTCGGGGTGGGCGTGCACGAAGAGGACGCGCTCGACCGTGTCGATCGGTTGGCTGATGTCAGGCATGTGTGTGGACAGTTTAGACAAGAGTGATTAGAGTCAGATGGCTAAGGTAAGCCTTACCAACCTCCCCCGCTCTCTTCCCGGAAAAGACCCGTGCTCGCAAACTTTCTCATCGGCCTGCGCGAGGGCCTCGAAGCCGGGCTCGTCGTCGGTATCCTCATCGCCTACGTCGTCAAGATCAACCGGCGCGACGTGCTGCCGCGCATCTGGCTCGGTGTGGGCATCGCCGTACTGCTGTCGCTCGGCCTCGGCTGCGTGCTGACCTTCGGCACCTACGGGCTGTCGTTCCAGGCGCAGGAGCTGATCGGCGGGCTGCTCTCGATCATCGCCGCGGGATTCGTCACGTGGATGATCTTCTGGATGCTGCGTACCGCCCGTGGCCTGTCGCGGGAGCTGCGCTCCGAGATCGACGCCCACCTGTCGGGCGCCGGCTGGGGGCTCGTGCTCGTGGCGTTCCTCGCCGTGGGCCGCGAGGGGCTCGAGACCGCGCTGTTCATCTGGGCGGCCGTGCAGGCGAGCGGCTCGACTACCCTGCCGCTCGTCGGGGCGTCCCTCGGCATCGCCGTCTCTGTCGTGCTCGCCTACCTGATCTACCGCGGCGTGCTCTCGATCAACCTCTCGAAGTTCTTCACCTACACCGGCGTCTTCCTCATCGTCGTCGCCGGCGGAGTGCTCGCCTACGGCGTGCACGACCTGCAGGAGGCCGGCTTCCTCCCCGGGCTCGGCACGCTCGCCTTCGACGTCACCGCAGCGGTGCCGCCCGACAGCTGGTACGGCACGCTCCTCAAGGGCGTCTTCAACTTCTCCCCCGCGACAACCGTGCTCGAGGCCGCCGCCTGGCTCGCCTACGTGATCCCCGTGATGACCCTGTTCCTGCTGTCGGTACGCCGTCAGAACAGGGCGTCCGCACCCGTCTTCCCCGCAGCATCCGCAGTCACCACAGAAGGAGCACTATGAACCGGTCGATCCTGGCCCCCACCCGCACGCGAGCGGCCGTGTCCGTCGCGGTCGGCGCCGCGGCCCTGCTCGTGCTCTCGGGGTGCGTCGCCAACGACCCGGCCGGCGACGGCGCGGCGGCCACCGCGCTCACCGTCGACTCCAGCGCCGACGAGTGCGTCGTCTCGGCTGCCGAGGCCCCGAGCGGCGCGGTGAGCTTCAGCATCGAGAACACGGGCGACCAGGTCACCGAGTTCTACCTGCTCGCCGACGACGAGCTGCGCATCATCGGAGAGGTCGAGAACATCGGCCCCGGCATCACCCGCGACCTCGTCGTGCAGGCAAGGCCCGGCGACTACTTCACCGTCTGCAAGCCGGGGATGATCGGCGCCGGCATCGGCAAGGCGGCCTTCACGGTCACCGACTCGGGAGCGGAGCTGGCCGGAGCGGGCGACGACAAGGAGCTCGTCGACGCCGCGGCGGTCAACTACGTGGCATACATCAAGAACCAGGTCGAGGGCCTCGTCACCTCGACGGCGACCTTCCTCGACGCCTACCGCGCCGGCGACGACGAGACCGCGCGAGGGCTGTACGCCAGCACGCGCGCCGCCTACGAGCGCATCGAGCCCGTGGCCGAGTCGTTCGGCGACCTCGACCCCAAGATCGACTTCCGCGAGGCGGACGTCGAGGAGGGCACGGAGTGGACCGGCTGGCATCGCATCGAGAAGGACCTCTGGCAGCCGTCCGCGGCCGACAACGGCGGCGAGACCTACGTGCCGCTGACACCCGCGGAGCGCGCGCGCTTCGCCGACCTGCTCGAAGCCGACACCGCCGCGCTGAACGACGCCGTGCACGAAGACGACTACACCGTCTCGATCGACGCGATCAGCAATGGCGCCATCGGCCTGCTCGACGAGGTCGCCAGCGGCAAGATCACCGGCGAGGAGGAGATCTGGTCGCACACCGACCTCTGGGACTTCCGGGCCAACCTCGAGGGCGCCCGTGTCGCCTACGAGGGCGTGCGCGACATCGTCGAGCCGAAGGACGCGGAGATCGTCGCGACGCTCGACGCAGAGTTCACGTCGCTCGAGACGCTGCTCGGCCAGTACGGCAGCCTCGACGCCGGCTTCGTCTACTACGACGACCTCACCACGGAGCAGGTCAAGGAGCTCGCCGACGGCGTCAACGCCCTCGCCGAGCCCCTCAGCCGGCTCACGTCGGTTCTGGTCGGCTGAGCAACCTACTATCGGCATATGACTGACGACTCGGCCCCGGCACGCTCCGGGCTCTCCCGCAGGGGGCTCCTCGGGCTCGCCGGCGCCGGCGTCGTCGGGGCCGGTCTCGGCTTCGGCGTCGACCGCGTGCTCACTCCGGAGGCGAGTGCCGCGTCCGGCGCCGCCGCGTCGTACCCGTTCTTCGGCGAACACCAGTCGGGGATCCTCACTGCCGCGCAGGACCGCCTGCACTTCGCCGCCTACGACGTGAGCGACATCTCCCGCGACGAGCTCGAGGAGCTGCTTGCCGACTGGACCTACGCCGCCGACCGGATGTCGACCGGGCTCGGCGCGGGCGCGTACGGCCCCGCGAGCGGACCGTACGACTCCCCGCCCGACGACACCGGCGAGGCGCTCGACCTCCCGCCGTCGGGGCTCACCATCACGTTCGGCTTCGGTCCGTCTCTCTTCGACGACCGCTTCGGCCTTGCCGGCAGGCGCCCCGCGGCCCTCATCGACCTTCCGCACTTCCCCGGCGACGCCCTCGTCGACACGCTCGTCGGCGGCGACCTCTGCATCCAGGCCTGCAGCGACGACCCGCAGGTCGCCGTGCACGCGATCCGCAACCTGTCGCGCATCGCGTTCGGGCGGGCGAGCATCCGCTGGTCGCAGCTCGGGTTCGGGCGCACCTCGTCGACGACACGGGCGCAGGCCACCCCACGCAACCTGTTCGGCTTCAAGGACGGCACCGCGAACCTTCGCGCCGAAGACGCCGAGACGGCGAAGGACGTGTGGGTGCAGTCCGGAGACGGCGCGGAATGGATGACCGGAGGCTCCTACCTCGTCGCGCGGAAGATTCGCATGACGATCGAGACCTGGGACCGTTCGTCGCTGCGCGAGCAGGAGCGCGTCGTCGGGCGCACCAAGGGCGAGGGCGCGCCCCTCAGCGGCGGCGAGGAGTTCACCGCGCCCGACTTCGCCGCCACCGGTCGCGGAGACGCGCCGCTCATCGACGAGGCCGCCCACGTGCGCCTCGCGCACCCCGACACGAACACGGGCGCGACGATGCTGCGCCGCGGCTACAACTTCGTCGACGGCAACGACGATCTGGGACGCCTCAACGCCGGCCTGTTCTTCATCTGCTTCCAACGCGATCCGCGCGAGCAGTTCGTGCCGATCCAGCTGCGACTGGCGAAGAACGACGCGATGAACGAGTACGTGCGCCACGTCGGATCGGGGATCTTCGCGGTGCCGCCCGGCGCGCGCAAGGGCGGCTCGATCGGCGCTGGGCTGTTCGCGTAACGCGGCGCTTCTGGCGCCGCGCGCGAGGCGTTTCCGGACGAACGCGGCGCTCGGTGGGCGCGGCGCGGCGCGGGCTAGTTTCCGGTCACCGTCACGACGTAGCTCGCGGTGACGACGCCGTCGGCGTCGGTTCCGACGGTGAGCACCACGGTGTGCGGCGCGAGAGTGAAGGTGCCGAAGCCGCCGGCTGCGTCGGAGTTGACGGCGCTGCTGACGAAGCCCGCGCCCTCGAGGGCGGCCTGCGCGGAGGCGAAGTCGTCCGAGGTCAGCGTCGACACGACACCCCAGCCCGAGCCATCCGGCCCGCTCGCCCCGCCCTTCACTTCGCCGACGACGGGGATCTCGTCTGCCGGGAATCCGGGGGGCAGCTGGCCATCGGTGCTGATGCCTGCGCCGCCGAGCGCCTCTGACACCGCGTCTCCGGCCTGCTTCTGCGCCTCGGAGAGGGCTTCGTCGGCCCGGTTCTGCGCCTCGTCCATCACGCCGTTCACGACGTTGTCGGCGACACCGCAGCCGACCAGCAGCGGCGAGGCGGCGAGAGCGGCGGCGATGAACAGGGTGCGGGCGATCCGGGTGCGCGTGGTCGTCATGGGTCCAAGCTTAAACGCAGACGAGCCCCGCACCGGATGAAACGGGGCGGGGCTCGTGTGGATGTGCTGTGACTTACGCGTTCTGCTTCTTCAGGCGGGCGGTGCTGCGCTGGCGGGCGCTCGCGTCGAGCTCCACCTTGCGGATGCGCACGAACTCGGGCGTGACCTCGACGCACTCGTCTTCACGGGCGAACTCGAGGCACTCCTCGAGCGTCAGCTTGCGCGACGGCGTCATACGCTCGAACGAGTCCGAGGTCGACTGGCGCATGTTGGTGAGCTGCTTCTCCTTGGTGATGTTCACGTCCATGTCGTCGGCACGCGAGTTCTCGCCGACGACCATGCCCTCGTAGACCTCCTGCGTGGGCTCTACGAAGAACGACATGCGCTCCTGCAGGGCGACCATGGCGAACGGGGTCGCGACACCGGAGCGGTCGGCGACGATCGAGCCGTTGGTGCGGGTCTCGATCGATCCGGCCCAGGGCTCGTAGCCGTGCGAGACGGCGTTCGCGATGCCCGAACCGCGGGTGATGGTGAGGAACTCGGTGCGGAAGCCGATGAGACCGCGCGAGGGGACGACGAACTCCATGCGGACCCAGCCGGTTCCGTGGTTACTCATGCCCTCCATGCGGCCCTTGCGAGCGGCGAGGAGCTGGGTGATGGCGCCGAGGTACTCTTCGGGCGCATCGGTGGTGAGGTGCTCGAACGGCTCGTGCAGCTTGCCGTCGACGCGCTTGGTGACTACCTGCGGCTTGCCGACGGTGAGCTCGAAGCCCTCACGACGCATCTGCTCGACGAGGATCGCGAGAGCGAGCTCTCCACGGCCCTGGATCTCCCAGGCGTCGGGGCGTCCGACGTCGACGAGCTTGATCGACACGTTACCGACGAGCTCGCGGTCGAGGCGGTCCTTGACCATGCGGGCGGTGAGCTTGTGGCCCTTGACCTTGCCGATCATCGGCGAGGTGTTGGTTCCGATGGTCATCGAGATGGCCGGGTCGTCGACCGTGATGGTCGGCAGCGGGCGCACGTCGTTCGGGTCGGCGAGGGTCTCACCGATGGTGATGTCCTCGAAGCCGGCGACGGCGACGATGTCGCCGGGGCCTGCGGACTCGGTCGGGTAGCGGTCGAGCGCCTTGGTGATCAGCAGCTCGGTGACCTTGACGTTCGCGACGGTGCCGTCGTGCTTGACCCAGGCGACGGTCTGGCCCTTCTTGATGGTGCCGTTGAAGACACGCAGCAGGGCGAGGCGGCCGAGGAACGGGCTGGCGTCGAGGTTGGTGACGTGGGCCTGCAGCGGGTGCTGGTCGTCGTACGACGGAGCGGGAACGTGCTTGAGGATCGCGTCGAACAGGGGCTCGAGGTCTTCGTTGTCGGGCAGGGTGCCGTTCTCGGGCTTGTTCCAGCTCGCGGCGCCGTTGCGGCCCGAGGCGTAGACGACGGGCACGTCGAGGATCGCGTCGAGGTCGAGGTCGGGGTGCTCGTCGGACATGTCCGACGCGAGTCCGAGCAGGAGGTCCTGGCTCTCGGCGACGACCTCGTCGATGCGGGCGTCGGGACGGTCGGTCTTGTTGACCAGGAGGATGACGGGCAGCTTGGCCTCGAGGGCCTTGCGCAGCACGAAGCGGGTCTGGGGCAGGGGGCCCTCCGACGCGTCGACGAGGAGCACGACGCCGTCGACCATGGACAGGCCGCGCTCGACCTCGCCGCCGAAGTCGGCGTGGCCGGGGGTGTCGATCACGTTGATCGTGATGTTGCCGCCGGTGTGGTTCTCTTCGGCGTGCTTGCCGTTGTAGAGCACCGCGGTGTTCTTCGCGAGGATGGTGATGCCCTTTTCGCGCTCGAGCTCGTTGGAGTCCATGGCGCGGTCTTCAAGGTGCGCGTGTGCGTCGAACGAGTTCGTCTGGCGGAGCATGGCGTCGACCAGGGTGGTCTTGCCGTGGTCAACGTGGGCGACGATTGCGACGTTGCGCAGGTCGGTACGGGTGGCGATTGCCATAGGTGTTTTCCTTGACTGCTTCTTAGCGGTGACGGGCGCGCGCGTTGCGCTTTCGCGGCATGGGCACGACCACGCACAAACGCGGAGGTGGTTTGTGGGGATCTCAGGATCACGTCGATGGTGCCCTGCACATCCAGTGTAACGGCTAAAACCCTCGTGTTCGCTGACGGCACACGAGATCTCGGGGGCACGGGGCCGATTTCCGGCTGTGAGAACGCCCCGGGCAGGTCGTCAGTCGGTGTTGCGCTCGCGCTCGGCGACCTTGCGGTCGATTCTGGCGAGCCGACGCTCGTCGCGCGAGTGCGCCGGGAGGCGGCGCGGCATCGCTCCCCCGCCCGCGTTCGAATCGGGCGCTGCGGCGGCGGGCAGCTTCGCGGTGATGTCCGGCGGCAGGGGCGGCGAGACGGGCTTGCGCTCGTCGGGCCGACCCTGCTGCCGGAACATCAGACCCCGAGTGTCAGGTTGGCGCCGGGGATGGCCGCGAGCAGGTCGCGCGTGTACTGCTCACGCGGGTTGTCGAAGACCTCGTCTACCGAGGCCGCCTCGACGATGCGACCGTTCTGCATGACGCAGACGTTGTCTGCGATCACCCGCACGACAGCAAGGTCGTGGGTGATGAACAGGTAGGTCAGTCCGAGCTCCGACTGCAGGTCGGCGAGCAGCTTCAGCACCTGCGCCTGCACGAGCACGTCGAGGGCGGAGACCGCCTCGTCGAGAACCACGATCTCGGGCTTGAGAGCGAGCGCGCGGGCGATCGCCACACGCTGACGCTGGCCTCCCGACAGCTCGTTCGGGTATCGCGAGGCGAGGCTCTGCGGCAGGGCGACCTGGTCGAGGAGCTCGAGCACGCGCGCGCGGCGCTCGGCCTTGGTGCCGACCTTGTGCACGTGCAACGGCTCGGCGATCGTCGCGCCGATGTTGCGCAGCGGGTCGAGCGACCCGTACGGGTCTTGGAAGACCGGCTGGGTCTTGCGGCGGAACGAGAGCACGTCGCGGTTGCGCAGGCCGGCGATGTCCGTGCCGTCGACGATGATCGACCCCGACGTGGGCTCCTCGAGCTTGAGCAGCAGCTTCGCGACGGTCGACTTGCCCGATCCGGACTCTCCCACGAGCGCCATGGTGGTGCCGCGGGCGATGCTGAACGACACGTCGTCGACGGCCTTGAACTCACGGGCGGCGAGCTTCTGGCCACGGATCTTGAAGACCTTGGTGAGGTTCTCCACCACGATCGCGGGGGCGACGTCGGTTGCCGCGGCGTGGGCCTCCGCCCGCACCTCCACGGCCTCGAGCAGGTCGACGCCCTCGGCAGCGGCCGGGGCCACGTAGTCGAGGTCGGCGAGCGAGCGGCTGGCCGAGCGGATGCGACGCGAGGCGAGGCTCGGAGCCGCGGCCACGAGACGTTGCGTGTACGGGTGGAGGGGGTTCTCGAGCAGTTCGCGCGACGGGCCCGACTCGACGATCTTGCCCTTGTACATCACGACGAGCTGCTCGGCACGCTCGGCGGCGAGGCCGAGGTCGTGCGTGATGAACAGCACGGCGGTGCCCAGGTCGCGGGTGAGGGTCGCGAGGTGGTCGAGGATGACCCGCTGCACGGTGACGTCGAGAGCCGAAGTCGGCTCGTCGGCGATCAGCAGCTTCGGGTTGGCGGCGAGGCCCATGCCGATGAGCACACGCTGGCGCATTCCGCCGGAGAACTGGTGCGGGAACTGGCGCAGTCGGCGGTCGGCGTCGCCGAGTCCGGCCTGCTGCAGAACCTCGATCGCGCGGCGCTTGACCTCTTTCTTGTTGGTCGCGATGCCGTTGGCCCTGATGGCCTCTTCCACCTGGAACCCGATGCTCCACACCGGGTTCAGGTTGGCCATCGGGTCCTGCGGCACGAAGCCGATGCGCTTTCCGCGGATCTCTTCGAGCTCCTTGGGGTTCAGCTTGGTGATGTCGCGGCCCTCGAAGAGGACCTCGCCGCCGGTGATGATGCCGGAACCGGGGAGCAGGTTGATGATGGCGTGCGCCGTAGTCGACTTGCCCGAACCGGACTCGCCCACGATGGCGAGCGTCTGGCCCGGCATCAGGGTGATGTCGACACCGTTGACGGCGGGCACGATGCCGCGCTGGTTGCGGAACCCTACCTGCAGGTTCTTGATCTCGAGCAGCGGGGCGACGCCGGAGGGTGTCGCGGGGGTGGTGATGGTCTCGCTCAACGCAGGGCCCTCGCCTTCGGGTCGAGTGCGTCGCGCACGAGCTCGCTCAGCATGATGAAGGCGAAGACCGTGATCGACAGGGCGAGTGATGGGTAGATGAGCGTCTGGGGTGCCGTGCGCAGATCGTTCTGCGCCTGGTTGATGTCGTTACCCCACGACATGACCGATCCGCCCAGGCCGACGCCCAGGTAGGAGAGGGTGGCCTCGGCGACGATGGCCGCGGCCAGGGAGATCGCCGTGATGACGATCACGGGTGCGATCGAGTTGGGCAGCACGTGCTTCAGCAGGATCTTGAACTTGGACACGCCCAGGGCCGTGGAGGCCATGACGTAGTCTGCGCTCTTCACCCTGAGGATCTCGGATCTGAGCACGCGCGCCGTGGACGGCCACGCGAACAAACCGATGGCAAGCGAGATCGACCACACGCTCCTGTACTGCGAGAGCACCGACATGATGACGACGGCCGCGAGGATGTAGGGGATCGAGAAGAAGATGTCGCCGACGCGCGAGAGCACGGAGTCGACCCATCCGCCGTAGAAGCCCGCGAAGGCTCCGAAGATCAGGCCGAGGAACGTGGTGAGCACCAGCACGATGAAACCGACCGAGAGAGAGGTGGCCGTTCCGTCGATGATGCGGGCGTAGATGTCGCAGCCCTGCTTGGTGAAGCCGAGCGGGTGGCCCTCGGTCGGGGCCCCGTTGCTGTTGGCGAGGAAGCACTCGTCGTTCGGCGGGGTCTGCGTGAACAGCCACGGGAACAGCGCCACGATCACGACGAGGAGGATGAGGGCCGACGAGATCCAGAACAGCGGGCGACGACGGAGGTCGCGCCAGGCGTCGATCCAGAGGTTGCTCTTCTTCTCAGAGACGTTGACCGCATCGACGCTGACCAGAGGGGTTTCCTCGATCGGCGCGACGTAGTGGTTCGCGGAGCGGGCGGGGGTGGCCGCCGACTCCGTCGTGATGTTACTTGACATAGCGGATCCTTGGGTCGAGCAGGCCGTAGAGGAGGTCGACGATGAGGTTGACACCCAGGTAGAGCAGCGTCATCACGGTGACGAACGACACGACGGTCGGTCCCTCGCCCTGTTGGATGGCCTTGAAGAGAGTGTTGCCCACTCCGGGGACGTTGAAGATACCCTCGGTGACCGTCGCGCCGACGAGCAGCACACCGAAGTCGGTGGCGAGGAACGTGACGACGGGGATCAGCGAGTTGCGCAGGATGTGCACGGGGATGATGCGGTTCCTCGAGAGGCCCTTGCTGTAGGCGGTGCGCACGAAATCGAGGCCGGATGACTCGATCACCGACGCGCGCGTGAGGCGGACGATCTGCGCGAAGCTGACGCTCGCCAGCACGAGGGCCGGGAGTATCAGGTCTTGGATCGGGGCGCCCGAGCTGACCGTCGTGCGTGCCCAGCCGAGCTGGACACCGAAGACGTACTGGGCGACGAACGCGATAACGAAGATCGGCAGCGAGATCAGGATCAGGCTCACGACGAGTGCACTGGAGTCGAACAGCTTGCCCTTGCGGAGTCCGGAGATCAGTCCGACGAAGATGCCGGCGACCGACTGGAAGAACAGCGCGAGGAGGGCGAGGCGAGCGGTGACCGGGAACGTGCGTACCAGGATGTCGCTGACCTGCTCGCCGTTGAACGCGACTCCGAGGTTGCCCTGCAGCAGGCCGCCGATGTACAGGAAGTACTGCACGATGAACGGCTGGTCGAGGTTGTACTGCGCCCGGAGCTGCGCGACGATCGCGGGGTTCGGGGTCTTGTCGCCGAAGAGCGCGACGATCGGGTCGCCCGGCATGGCGAAGACCATGAAGTAGATGAGGAAGGTCGTGCCGAAGAAGACGGGAATCGCTTGGAGGATTCGTCTGACAATGTATCCGGTCATCAGGCGCCGTTGCCTGCCGGGAAGTTATGGGAGTTCATGGAGATGGTGGGACCTATTCTGCGAGCGAGCCACGAGCTTGTTCACCCAGATTACTCGCGTGGCGTGCCAGCCATGGGTCGGGGGTGGCGGCTTATGGCCGCCACCCCCGACTGGGTTATGGGTTAAAGGCTACTTCGTGATCTCGTAGTAGAGCGGCACGGAGTTCCAACCGAACTGCACGTTGGAGACGGACTCGCCGAATCCACCGGTGACGTTCGCGTACCAGAGCGGCGTGGCCGGGAGGTCCTCGAGGAGGATCTCCTGAGCTGCCTGGAAGTCCGCGTTCGCGGCGTCGATGTCGGTCTCGGATGCACCAGACGCGAGCAGCTTGTCGAACTCGGGGTTCGAGTAGTCACCGTCGTTGGAGCCGGCGTTCGTCGCGTACAACGGGCCGAGGAAGTTGAACAGACCGGGGTAGTCGGCCTGCCATCCGGTGCGGAACGCGGTCGTGATCGTACGGTCGGTGATCAGCGTGCGAGCTTCCTTGAACGTCGGGTACGGGGCGCCAGCGGCGTCGATGCCCAGAACGTTCTTGATGCTGTTGCTCACGGCGTCGACCCAGCCCTGGTGTCCACCATCGGCGTTGTACGCGATGCTGAACGTTCCGGACCACGGCGAGATCTTGTCGGCTTCAGCCCAGAGCTTCTTGGCTTCCTTCTCGTTGAACTCGAGAACCTCTGCACCCTTCAGGGAGTCGGAGTGACCGGCGATGACGGGCGACGTGAAGTCGGTGGCCGGCGTACGGGTTCCCTCGAAGATGACCTCGGTGATCTCGTCACGGTTGATCGCCATCGAGATGGCCTGGCGACGCAGCTTGCCCTCTTCGCCACCGAAGTGCTCGAGGCGCTCCGGGATCGTGAACGACTGGAAGACTGCGGCGGCCTGGTTGATCGCGCGGTCGCCGAGGTCGGACTCGAAGGTCGAGTACGCGCTGTCCGGGATCGCGTCGAGGACGTCGAGGTTGTTCGCGAGGAGGTCGGAGTACGCGGCCGTCTGGTCGAGGTAGAAGACGATCGAGAGACCGCCGTTCTGCGCGACGCGTCCACCCTTGTAGTCCTCGTTCTTCACGAGGTCGATCTTCTCGTTGTGCTTCCAGGCGCCTTCGCCGTCGAGCTTGTATGGGCCGTTGCCGATGGGGTTCTGGCCGTAGGCCTCGATGTCGTCCCATGCCGATGCGGGCAGCGGGAAGAACGCCGAGTAGCCGAGGCGCAGCGGGAAGTCCGATGCAGCCTTGTTGAGCGTGACGGTGAAGGTCGTGTCGTCGACGACCTTGAGGCCGGTGAGCTCGGTGTCCTCGTCGTAGCTGAAGCCCTCGATGTCCTCGAAGAAGTAGCTGCTGAGCTGGGCGTTGGAGGCGAGTGCCCCGTAGTTCCAGGCCTTGACGAAGCTGTCGGAGTCGACCGGGTCACCGTTGGTGAAGGTCAGGTCGGGCTTGATCTTGATGGTGAAGGTCGTGGCGTCGTCGGTCTCGATGGACTCGGCGACCTCGTTGATCGGCTTGCCGTCTACGTCGTAGTAGACGAGGCCCGCGAAGATGGAGTCGAGGATCTTGCCGCCACCGACCTCGTTGGTGTTGGTCGGGATCAGCGGGTTCTGCGGCTCGGAGCCGTTCGCCGTGATGATTGCGGAGCTGTCAGACGACTCCGCCGGGGCGGACTCACCCGCGCAACCGGAGAGCGCCAGGGCGCTTGCAACAGCCACCGCTACTGCGGTGACTCCAAGGGACCGAATTTTCAATTTTCCTCCTGTGCGAGATATGCAAACGGCAGAGCGAAGTGCTGCGTAGTGCCGCATTGGTTAGATGTACCCTAAATCGGTGTTCGTCCGTGGACAAACCAGAGGTGGGAAACGTTACACGCTGGTAACTCATTCTCCACATTGTTGCGCTTGACACACCTTTCGTGCGTCGATCGCGGCCGATTTGCACAGGACGTGCGAAAGTGTCGCCGGGCACCGGTCGTACCCCGATTCCCGCGGGGTCTAGCATCGAGAAGTGACCGATCTGAACTCGAGTACAGCGCCCGGCAAGTTCCTGTTCGTCTTCGACGGCGACTGCGCCTTCTGCACCACGTGGGTCGACCGCATGGCGCGCATGCTTCCGCGGTTCCCCGAGTCGATCCCGTCGCAGTGGGCCGACCTCGACTCGCTCGGGCTCACCGCCGACGACGTCTCACGGTACTCCTGGCTCATCACGCCGACCCACCAGTACGCCGGTCATCTGGCGTTTTCCGCGCTGCTGCGCGCCCAGCCCTCCATCGGGCTGCGGCTCGCCGGGCATCTCCTCGCCACTCCCCCGTTCTCGTGGGTCGCTGCCGCCGCGTACGCCTTCGTGGCGGTCAACCGCCACCGTCTCCCGGGAGGAACACCAGCGTGCCGGATGCCACGTCCCGCAGCCGACCGGGCGTGACGGGCGACCTCGGCCGGGGCGAGCCGCTCCCGTCGCGCGGCAGGATGCGCGCCGAGGTCGCCATCGTCCTCGGACTCTCGCTCGGTGCATCCGCGGTGTATTCGATCGTCTCGATCGTCAACCGCCTGACGCGCACCGAGGCTCTCGCCGACCAGAAGGCCACTCTCAACAACTCGCTGAGCGAGCGCCCGGCCTTCGATCTCGTCTATCAGGTGCTCGGTGTCGTCTTCGACCTCATGCCTGTTGCCCTGGTCGTGTTCCTGCTCTGGCGGTCGGCCGCGCCGCGGCTCGGGCGGCTCGGCATAGACGCCACCCGTCCGTGGCGTGACGGGCTCGGCGGGGTGGCCCTCGCCGCCGCGATCGGCATCCCCGGCATCGGCGTGTACCTCGGCGGCCGGGCGCTCGGCATCTCCGTCGACGTCGTGCCCACCAACCTCGACGCCTACTGGTGGACGGTGCCGGTGCTGCTGCTCTCTGCTTTGCGCGCTGCGCTCACCGAGGAGGTGATCGTCGTCGGATACCTGTTCGCCCGGCTGGGCGACCTCGGCTGGGGGCGGTGGAAGATCATCACGGGCAGCGCCCTGCTGCGCGGCAGCTACCACCTCTACCAGGGGTTCGGCGCGTTCATCGGCAACGTCGCCATGGGCATCGTCTTCGGCTGGCTGTACACGCGCTTCGGACGCCTCGTTCCGCTGATCGTGGCGCATTTCCTGCTCGACGCGGCGATCTTCATCGGGTACCCGTGGGCCGCCGCGACCTTCCCGATGCTGTTCGGACCGTCCGTATAGGTTCTGGAGAAACCTCAGCGATTCCCTTGACACCCGTTCGGGGGGAGGCTCATGGTTGTCCCAGCACACACCGCAGTGTGCCGCGCCGCTGGCGCTGATGGCACAAGGGGACCCCATGAGCAACGACGCTCCAGGCGCGGCGACGCGCGAACCCATCACCGATTTCGAGCAGGCGCAGGCCTCAGAACCGTTCCAACGCCTGAAGCGGCGGCATCGCAGCTTCGTCTTCCCCCTCGGCATAGCGTTTCTGGTCTGGTACTTCGCCTACGTGCTGCTCGCCGACTACGCCCACGAGTTCATGTCGACACCGGTCATCGGCAACGTCAACGTCGGCCTGATCCTCGGCCTCGGACAGTTCGTGACCACCTTCGCGATCACCACCTGGTACGTGTCGTACTCCAACCGCAGACTCGACCCGCTCGCCGACGAGATCCGCGGCGACCTCGCCGCGGGCGCCCACTCGGACGGAGGCGCCCGATGACCTTCGCCGCCGCCGCAGCCGAGTCGACCAACGTCGGCGATCCGCTGCTCAACATCGGAATCTTCGGCGGCTTCGTCGCCATCACGCTCGTCGTGGTACTGCGGGCCAGCCGGAACAACAAGACGGCCGCCGACTACTACGCGGCCGGACGTTCGTTCACCGGCCCGCAGAACGGCACCGCGATCGCGGGCGACTACCTGTCTGCGGCGTCGTTCCTCGGCATCTGCGGCGCGATCGCGGTCAACGGCTACGACGGATTCCTGTACTCCATCGGATTCCTGGTCGCCTGGCTCGTGGCGCTGCTGTTCGTCGCCGAGCTGATGCGCAACACGGGCAAGTTCACGATGGCGGATGTGCTGTCGTTCCGCCTGAAGCAACGTCCGGTGCGTCTGGCCGCGGCGACGACGACACTGGCCGTGTGCTTCTTCTACCTGCTCGCGCAGATGGCGGGCGCCGGCGGGCTGGTGTCGTTGCTGCTCGGCATCGACGACAGGATCGGGCAGTCGGTGGTCGTGGCCGTGGTCGGAGCGCTCATGATCATCTACGTGCTGATCGGCGGCATGAAGGGCACCACCTGGGTCCAGATCATCAAGGCGGCGCTGCTCATCGCCGGCGCGTTCATCATGACCGTGTGGGTGCTCGCGATCTACGGCTTCAACCTGTCGAGCCTTCTCGGCGCCGCGGCCGACAAGGGCGGCGAGGCCGTTCTCAGCCCGGGCCTGCAGTACGGGCTGACCGGGCTGAGCCGTCTCGACTTCGTCTCCCTCGCCCTCGCCCTGGTTCTCGGCACGGCCGGTCTGCCGCACGTGCTGATGCGCTTCTACACGGTGCCCACGGCACGCGAGGCCCGGCGCTCGGTGGTCTGGGCGATCTGGCTGATCGGGATCTTCTACCTGTTCACTCTCGTGCTCGGCTACGGTGCAGGTGCGCTCATCGGCAAGGACACCATCCTCGCGGCACCCGGCGGCGTCAACTCCGCCGCCCCGCTGCTGGCGTTCGAGCTGGGCGGGCCGCTGCTCCTCGGCCTGATCTCCGCGGTGGCGTTCGCGACGATCCTCGCGGTGGTCGCGGGACTCACGATCACCGCCGCCACATCGTTCGCGCACGACGTCTACGCGAGCGTCGTCAAGAAGGGCAAGGCCGGGCCGGGAACCGAGGTGCGCGTCGCGCGCATCACGGTGGTGGTGATCGGCCTGCTGGCGATCGCGGGCGGCATCGGCGTGCAGGGCCAGAACGTGGCGTTCCTCGTGGCGCTCGCCTTCGCGGTGGCGGCGTCGGCGAACCTGCCGACGATCCTCTACTCGCTGTACTGGAAGCGGTTCAGCACGCGCGGCGCGCTGTGGAGCATGTACGGCGGCCTCGGCTCGGCCGTTCTCCTGATCGCGTTCTCGCCGGTCGTCTCCGGGGCCGAGACCTCGATGGTGCAGGGCGTGGACTTCCACTGGTTCCCGCTGACGAACCCCGGCATCGTGTCGATCCCGCTCGGGTTCCTGCTCGGCTGGCTGGGCACGGTCACCAGCCGCACGCTCGAGAACCCGCAGATCGCCGCCGAGATGGAGGTGCGCTCGCTCACCGGGTACGGCGCCGAGGAGGCGACGAAGCACTGAGCGGCGGCATTTCGGCGCCATCCCGGGACGACCGCTACAGCGCGCGCTGTAGCCGATGTCCCGGGATGGCGCCGAAGCCCGGCGGGCGGGCGCCTACGCCTCGAACGCCTCGGGCGGCGGGCAGTTGCAGAACAGGTTGCGGTCGCCCCAGGCCTGGTCGATGCGGCGCACCGGCGGCCAGTACTTGCCGCTGACGAGCGAGGGCAGCGGGTAGACCGCGGTCTCGCGCGAGTACGGGTGCTCCCACTCGCCCACGATGACGCTCTGCGCCGTGTGCGGGGCGTTATGCAGCGGGTTGTCGTCCGCGCTCCACGAGCCGGCGGCCAGCGCGTCGGCCTCGGCCTTGATCGCGATCATCGCGTCGATGAACCGGTCGATCTCGGCCAGGTCCTCGCTCTCGGTCGGCTCGACCATGAGCGTGCCCACGACGGGGAACGACATGGTCGGCGCGTGGAACCCGTAGTCGACGAGACGCTTCGCAACGTCGTCGTTCGAGATGCCCGTCGCCTCCTTGAGCGGACGCAGGTCGAGGATGCACTCGTGCGCGACGAGCCCGTTGTCTCCCGCGTACAGCACCGGGAAGTGGTCGCGCAGTCGAGCGGCGACGTAGTTGGCGGCGAGAACGGCCGCCCCCGTCGCCTCCTTGAGACCGGCGGAGCCCATCATGCGCACGTAGGCCCAGGAGATGGGCAGGATGCTCGGGCTCCCGAACGGCGCCGCGCTCACGATGTTGGCGTGGTCGATCCCGGTCCCTGAGCCTGTCGAAGGGCCGTCGCGGTGGGCGATCGTGTCACGCTGGGCCATCGGATGGCCGGGCAGGTAGGGGGCGAGGTGCGCCTTGGCCGCCACCGGGCCGACACCGGGGCCTCCGCCTCCGTGCGGGATGCAGAAGGTCTTGTGCAGGTTGAGGTGGCTGACATCTCCGCCGAAGTCGCCGAAGCGCGCGTAACCCAGCAACGCGTTCAGGTTGGCCCCGTCGACGTAGACCTGGCCGCCCGCCTCGTGTACGGCATCCGTGATCTGGCGAACCTCGTGCTCGTAGACGCCGTGCGTCGACGGGTAGGTGATCATCAGGGCTGCGAGCTCGTCCGCGTGGTCGGCGATCTTGGCCCGCAGGTCCTCGACGTCGACATTGCCGAGCTCGTCGCAGGCGACCACGACGACCTTCATGCCGGCGAGCACCGCGCTGGCGGCGTTGGTTCCGTGGGCGCTCGACGGGATGAGGCAGATGGTGCGCTCGAAGTCGCCGTTCGCACGGTGGTAGCCGCGGATGGCGAGGAGCCCGGCGAGCTCGCCCTGGCTGCCGGCGTTCGGCTGCAGGGACACCGAGTCGTAGCCGGTGACCTCGGCCAGCCACGACTGCAGCTGCTCGATGAGGGTGAGGTAGCCCTCGACGTCGGCCTCGGGCGCGAAGGGGTGGATACCGGCGAACTCGGGCCAGGTAACCGCCTCCATCTCGCTCGCGGCGTTGAGCTTCATCGTGCACGAGCCGAGCGGGATCATGCCGCGGTCGAGCGCGTAGTCCTTGTCGGCGAGGTACTTCAGGTAGCGCATCATGCTCGTCTCGGAGCGGTGCGTGTTGAAGACCGAGTGCGTGAGGTAGTCGCTGGTACGGACCAGGTCGGCGGGCAGCGAGTCGACGACCTCGTCGTAGACCGAGAGGCTGCCGGGCACGGCGTCGAAGATCGTCGCGAGAGCGAGGATGTCCTCGTCGGTCGTGGTCTCGTCGAGCGAGATCTGCACCGTGTCGGCGTCGACCGCGAACAGGTTGATGTTCGACAGCCGTGCGCGGGCGACCGTCGCGACGGCCTCGCCGGGTGCGCTGATGCTCAGCGTGTCGAAGAAACTCTCGTGGTTCACCGTGATGCCGGCCGCGCGCAGCAGTGCCGCGATCTCGCGGGCGAGCAGGTTGACCCTGGTCGCCACGCGCTTGAGGCCGTCCGGCCCGTGGTAGACCGCGTACATGCCGGCCATCACGGCGAGCAGCACCTGGGCGGTGCATATGTTCGACGTGGCCTTCTCGCGGCGGATGTGCTGCTCGCGGGTCTGGAGGGTCAGGCGGTAGGCCGTGTTGCCCGCGGCGTCCTTGGACACTCCGACGAGACGGCCGGGAAGCTGGCGCTCGAGGCCCTTGCGCACGGCCATGTAGCCGGCGTGCGGTCCGCCGAAGCCCATCGGCACACCGAAGCGCTGCGATGTTCCGACGGCGACGTCAGCGCCGAGCTCGCCGGGCGACGTGATGAGGGTGAGGGCGAGCAGGTCGGCGGCGATGACGGCGAGGCCGCCGTTGTCCTTGACCGCGGAGATGACCGACGCGGGGTTCCAGACGCGGCCGGATGCACCGGGGTACTGCACGAAGACGCCGAACGCGTCGGGCAGTGCGGTCGCCGAGCTCGTCGAAGCGTCTCCCCCTTCGACAGGCCCTTCGACAGGCTCAGCAGAGCCCTCAGGGACCGCCGCGAAGTCGACCTCGACGAGCTCGATGCCGACGGCCTCCGCGCGGTTGGCGAGCAGTGCCTTGGTCTGCGGCAGGGCGTCGGCGTCGACGATGAAGACGTTCGACGTCGATCCGGAGCCGCGACGGGCGAGCAGCATGCCCTCGACGACGGCGGTGCCCTCGTCGAGCATCGACGCGTTGGCGGTCGTGAGCCCGGTGAGGTCGGCGACCATGGTCTGGAAGTTGATGAGCGCCTCGAGGCGCCCCTGGCTGATCTCCGGCTGGTACGGGGTGTAGGCCGTGTACCAGCTCGGGTTCTCGAGCACGTTGCGCTTGATCACCGCGGGGGTGATCGTGTCGTAGTAGCCGAGGCCGATCATCGAGCGGCGCACGACGTTGCGGCCGGCGAGGGCTCGCAGTTCGGCGAGCGACTCGCGCTCGGTGGCGGCGGCGGGGATCACGGAGCTCGCGACGGGCTGCACGTGGATCGACTCGGGCACGGCCGCGGTGACGAGCGCCTCGACGGAGTCGTAGCCGAGGGTCTCGAGCATGCGGGCCTGGGCGTCGGCGGTGGTGCCGATGTGGCGTTCGGCGAAGGTGAAGGGCATGGCTGAAGTCTCTACTCGGCGACGAGGGCGGAATACTCGTCGAAGCTCAGAAGCGTCGGGAGTGCGGTGAAGTTCACCTTGATGAGCCAGCCGGCGCCGAAGGGGTCGCTGTTGACGAGGCTCGGGTCGGCGTCGACCGCGGCGTTGGCCTCGACGATCGTGCCGTCGACGGGGGCGAAGAGCTCGCCGACCGACTTGGTCGACTCGATCTCGCCGACGACGCTGCCGCCGGAGACGACGGAGCCGGCCTTCGGCAGCTCGACGTAGACGACGTCGCCGAGCTTGTCGGCGGCGTAGGCGGTGATGCCCACGGTCGCGGTGTCGCCGTCGACGAGCACCCACTCGTGCTCGGCGGTGTACTGCAGGGAGGTCTGGTCGGTCATGATTTGTCTCTCTTGTAGAAGGGGAGGTCGACGACGGATGCCGGGATGCGGGTTCCGCGGACGTCGATGTACAGGGGTGTGCCGGCCTCGAGCACGAAGGGGTCGACGTAGGCCATGGCCACGGGGTAGCCGAGGGTCGGCGACAGGGCGCCGGAGGTGATCATGCCGACCGCGGCGTCATCGGTGACGACCGAGTAGCCGGCGCGACCGGCGCGCTTGCCCTCGGTGGTGAGGCCGACGAGGACGTGGGCGCCGTGCGGCGGTCCGGCCTCGACGGCGGCCCGGCCGACGAAGTCGCCCTCCTTCTTCAGGTTGACGACGCGGCCGAGGCCCGCCTGCACGGGGAAGCTGTCGAGGCCGAGCTCGTGGCCGTAGAGCGGCATGCCCGCCTCGAGGCGGAGCGTGTCGCGGCTCGCGAGACCGGCGGGTACGAGACCGAACGCCTCGCCCGCGGCGGAGAGGGCCGCCCAGAGCCTGGCCGCGGCATCCGACTGAATGTAGAACTCGAAACCGTCTTCGCCCGTGTAGCCGGTGCGTCCGATGAGCAGCGGGAGGCCCTCGAAGGACGCGTCGGTGCTCCAGTAGTACTTGAGCTCGTCGAGCGGCACGCTGATCTCGGTGATGCCGGCTGTCGCCTCGGCGATCGCCCGCGAGTTCGGGCCCTGCACGGCGATGAGCGAGTAGGAGTCGCTCAGGTCGGAGACGCGCACGTCGAAGCCGGCCGCGCGTTCCTTGAGAGCTGCCGCCGCGACGTAGCGGTTGCCTGCGTTCGCGACGACGAAGAACGTGTCGTCGGTGAGACGGTAGACGATGAGGTCGTCGATGATGCCGCCGCCCTCGGTGAGCAGCAGGCTGTACTTCGCCTGCGCGATCGCGATGGCCGAGAGCTTTCCGGCGAGGGCGTAGTCGAGGAACTGGGCCGCCTGCGGCCCGTCGACGAGAATCTCGGCCATGTGCGAGATGTCGAAGATGCCGGCCGTGGTGCGCACGGCGTGGTGCTCGGCGAGGTCGGAACCGTAGCTCACCGGCATCTGCCATCCGGCGAAGTCGGTGAAGCTGGCACCGCCGTCGACGTGGATCGGATGCAGCGGCGACGTGCGGTCGGCGGCTGGGCTTTCGGGGTCGGTCACGGAGTTCTCCTCGGCGCGGCGGAAAGGAACTCCCCCTCTGTCATGTACCTGAGAGCTTCGCCGACTGTGGTCAGCTTTCACCGTGGGTGGCTGCGACGAGCGCGCAGCACTTTTCAGAGTGGCCTTCGCAGAGCGGTACTGAACCTGAGAGATTGGCGGGGAGGCTTGCTCCTTCGGTGTCCACGTGTGGACTCTCCCGCAGTGCGATGTGTGCGGCCCGATATTCGTTTGTGCGCCCAGCCTATCCCGAGATGTGTTTCGTGCGGGTGACGAAGAAGGCGGGCGATTGCCCCTGACGCACGGGCGGTGTGCGGGGCTACGGTTGCACTGGAAGAGAGGGGAAGGCAATGGAGCGCGGCTACGACGCACACACGGTGGACGAATACTTCGCGGCGATCCCGGAGGAACAGCGCGCCCTGCTGCAGCCCATCCGGGAGACGATCCTCGACGCCATCCCCGACTCGGCCGAGCACATCGGCTACGGGGTGCCCATCTTCGACTACCGCCGACACGGCCTCGTCGGACTGTCGGTGGCGCAGGACTACTGCAGCCTGCACCTGATGAGCCCGCCGCTGGCCCGTGCGCTGAAGGACCAGCTGACCGAGGGAGACCTGGTCGGGGCGACGCTGCACTTCACCGCCGACGACCCGATCAGCGAGGAGACGGTACGGCTGATCGTGGCCAGGCGCATCGCCGAGGTGGATGCGCGGCCGTAGCCGTGTCTACAGCTCGGTGACGCGGCCCGCCTCGACTCGCCAATGACGGTCGGTGCGCACGTTGTCGAGCATCCGCCGGTCGTGGGTGACCAGCAGCAGCGTTCCCTCGTAGCCCTCGATCGCCTGCTCGAGCTGTTCGATAGCCGCGAGGTCGAGGTGGTTGGTGGGCTCGTCGAGCACCAGCAGGTTGATTCCGCGCGCCTGCAGCAGGGCGAGGCCGGCGCGGGTGCGCTCCCCCGGCGACAGCTCGTCGACGGGACGGTTCACGTGGTCGGCCTTGAGCCCGAACTTGGCGAGCAGGGTGCGCACTTCGGCGATCGGCCACTCGGGCACCAGCGCCTCGAAGGCGGTCGACAGCGGCGTGCTGCCGGCGAGAAGGGAGCGCGCCTGGTCGATCTCGCCGACGCGCACGCTCGCGCCGAGGCTCGCCGTGCCCTCGTCGGCGGCCTGCCGGCCCAGCAGGGCGCGCAGCAGGGTCGACTTGCCCGCGCCGTTCGGGCCGGTGATGCCGATGCGCTCGCCGGCGTTGACCTGCAACGAGACGGGACCCAGGGTGAAGCCGCCCTGCCGGAACACGGCGTCGCTGAGAGTGGAGACCACGGTGCTCGACCGAGGGGCGGCGCCGATCGTGAACTCGAGCTGCCACTCCTTGCGCGGCTCGTCGACCTCCTCGAGCCGCGCGATGCGGCTCTCCATCTGGCGAACCTTCTGGCCCTGCTTCTCGCTCGACTCCACCGAGGCCTTGCGCCGGATCTTGTCGTTGTCGGGGGCCTTCTTCATCGCGTTGCGCACGCCCTGGCTCGACCACTCGCGCTGCACGCGCATGCGGCCCACGAGGTCGGCCTTCTTCTCGGCGAACTCGTCGTACTCCTCGCGCTTGTGCCGGCGCGCCGTCTCGCGCTCCTCGAGGTACGAGTCGTAGCCGCCGCCGAACACCCGGTTGGCGCCCTGGGCGAGGTCGAGCTCGAGCACACGGGTGACGCAGCGGGCGAGGAACTCGCGGTCGTGGCTGACCAGCACGGCGCCGCCGCGGAGTCCGGTGACGAAACTCTCCAGCCGCTCGAGCCCGTCGAGGTCGAGGTCGTTGGTGGGCTCGTCGAGCAGCACGATGTCGAAGCGGCTGAGCAGCAGGGCGGCGAGCGCCACCCGCGCGGCCTGACCGCCCGAGAGCGAGGTCATCAGCGCGTGTGGGTCGAGGGTGAGCCCGAGATCGGCGAGCACGACGGGCAGGCGCTCGTCGAGGTCGGCGGCGCCGCTCGCCAGCCAGCGCTCGAGCGCCGTCGAGTAGGTGTCGGCCGGGTCGATCATCGGACCGGTCCCTGAGCCTGCGGGGGCGGGCTCGGCCAGCGCGGCCGCGGCCGCATCCATCTCGCTGGTCGCCTCGGCGCACCCGGTGCGGCGCGCGATGTACGCGGCGATGGTCTCGCCCTCGAGGCGCTCGTGCTCCTGCGGCAGCCAGCCGACGAAGGCGTCGCCCGGCGCGAGGGTGACGCTGCCGGCCTGCGGCTCGACGACCCCGGCGAGGATGCGCAGCAGTGTGGACTTGCCAGCCCCGTTGACGCCGACGACCCCGACGACGTCGCCGGGGGCGACCGTGAGGTCGAGAGACTCGAACAGCGTGCGGTGGGCGTACCCGCCGGCAAGGCCCTTGGCGACGAGTGTTGCGGTCATTCCCCTATGTTCTCATCGTCGGCGATGTCGCCGTCGCCGGGCCACCGGTCGCCGAGGGTCTCGGTCGCGGCCACCGTGAGCTTCACGATGAGCAGCAGCAGCTGCTCCATCGAAGTCGATCGCAGCAGCGTCACCTGGTCGAGCGGCCCGAGCGGCGAGATCGCGGCGAGCTGCCAGGCGGCCTGCACCGGGTCGTCGGAGATCTCGACGGATGCTGCCCACGGCATATCGGCGAACTCGCTCGCCAGGGCGAGGGCCCGGCGCACCTCGTGCTCCGCCCGATCGCGCAGCGGCTGCAGCTCGTCATCCCACTCGAGTTCGTCGAGCTCGCGCACCTCGGCGCTGGGAAAGGGCTCGTCGGGGCGCCACTCGACCACCTCGACGCGCCTGTCGCCCTGGGCGACGAGGGCGAGGTAGTCCTCCGCCGCCTCGATCTGCAGGATCTGCGCGATCGTGCCGAACGAGAACCTCTGCTCGCCGCCGCCCACCTCCTGGCCGCGCTCGATGAGCACGACCCCGAACTCGGCCGGCTCGTCGACGAGGATCTGCGAGAGCATCACGATGTAGCGCTCCTCGAACACGCGCAGGGCGAGCGGCATGTGGGGGAACAGCACGGAGCCCAGGGGGAACATCGGCAGATCGCTCATGCCTCCAGCGAATCACGCCGCCGCGCGGAGCGCCACCGCCTAGCCTGTGGCGGTCGGGTCCATCCAGATGATCTCCCACTTGTGGCCGTCGAGGTCGTGGAAGGCGCGCTGGTACATCATCCCCATGTCCATCGGCTCGCCCGCCTCGGTCGCGCCCTTCGCGGTCGCCGTTGCGACGAACTCGTCGACCGCCTCGCGGCTCTCCGCCGACACCCCGACGAGCACCTCTGACACCTGCGAGGCATCCGCTATCTGTTTGTGGGTGAAGGTGGAGTAGAACTCCTCGACCAGCAGCATCACGGCCGCCTGGTCGTTGATGATCATGTACGTCGCGTTCTCGTCGGTGAACTGCGGGTTGAACTCGAAACCGAGGGCGCCGAAGAAATCGACGGAGCGGGCGAGGTCTTTGACCGGCAGATTCACGAAAATCATTCTGCTCATGGTCACCGACGCTATCGGGGGCCGGCGACGCTTGTAAACGGGTGCGGGCGACGGATGCGCGTAGCCTGTAACCGCCGCATCTATTCTCGCGGACGCAACGAAAGGCACCACTGTGGACTCCACCCTCCTGCGGCACTTCGAAGCCGCCGCCGAGGAGCTGCACTTCGCGCACGCCGCGAAGCGCGTCGGTGTGCCGCGCTCGTCCCTGCTGCTGTCCATCCGCGCGCTCGAGGAGGAGCTCGGCTATCCGCTGTTCGACCCGGCCGCGTCGAGCACCGTGCTCACCGCCGAGGGCGAGGCCTTTCTCGTCGACGCCCAGCGCCAGTTGAAGGCCATGGCCGCCTCGCAGCGCGCGAACGTGGCCGCGCCCGGCGGCAAGGCGAAGGCGTCGAAGGGCAAGGGCCGCGCGCCCGCGGTCAAGGGCGAGCGCAAGCCCGGCAAGCGCCGCCAGTCGCGCTGAGCGGCACTGCCGGTCCCTGAGCCTGTCGAAGGGTAGCCCGCTGCTTGCGCGCCATTTTGGGACGAATGCGCCAGCGCGCCGTGTAGCGCTTGTCCCGAACTGGCGCGGACACCGGGCGCTTCGACAGGCTCAGCGACCGGAGCTGCGCGGAAACCGGGCGCCTCTACGGGCACAGCGGCCGAGGGCTACGTGATGTTGAAGTTGTCGCGGAACGTGTTCGCCGGGTCGTAGCGCCGCTTCAGCACCCGCAGCCGTTCGAGCGTCGCGGCGGGGAAGGCGTCGTCGAGGCGCCCGTCGCGCACGTCGGTGTCGAAGCTCAGGTAGAGCCCGCCGAAGTGGTGGTAGAGCTCGTCCCACACCCGGTTGAGTCGCTCGGCGTTCGAGCCCAGGGCCACGACGGAGAAGTTGGCCGACCGGTGGGAGTACGCCGTGGCATCCGGCGCGACGTCGGCCACGGCCCCGCCGACCGAGCGGATCTGGAAGAAGTGCACGTCGCCGCTTTCGAGCATCGTCGCGGCGGCGGCCGCGAACTCCGGCGTGATGTGCTCGAGCAGCCCCGACCGTGACTGCGGCTCGCCGTGTCCGGCGTGCGGTGCGTCGCTCGCGTTGGCGATCACGGCCGCGTACGGCATGATCCGCACCGACTGCTGCACGAGCGGGGCGAGGTCTGCGAACGGCTGCAGCCGGTCGAGCACGGTGTCGGGGTCGTCGGAGTCGACGACCGACATCAGCTGCGCGACCGCCGGGTCGCCCGCCCGCACGGCGCCCATGATGAGGAAGCTCGTGAGGTCGCGCGGCGCCGCCTCGACGACGGCACCCCAGCCCTCGAGGAAGCCCGCCGTGTCGGACGCGTCGAAGGCGAGCTGGGCGAACCCGACCTCCCCCACGTCGTCGACCTCGAACTCGAAGGAGGTGACGATGCCGAAGTTGGCGCCAGCCCCGCGCACCGCCCAGAACAGATCGGCGTTCTCGCTCTCGCTCGCCGTGACCACGCTGCCGTCGGCGAGCACCATCTCGACGGCGCGCAGGTGGTCGATCGTGAGCCCGTGCTCGCGCACGAGGAAGCCGATGCCGCCCGCGGTCGCCAGCCCGCCCACTCCCACTCCGCCGTAGTCGCCGGAGCTGAGGCCCCAGCCGTGCGGCTGGAGGGTCGCGGCGACGTCCATCCACCGCGCGCCCGGCTGGATGCGCACCCTGCGGGTGGCCGCGTCGAGCACCTCGATGGTGTTCATCAGGCCGAGGTCGATGATGATGCCGCCGTCGTTCGTCGACCGGCCGCTGATGCCGTGGCCGCCGCTGCGCACGCCGAGCGGCACCGGCTGCGCGCGGGCGAAGGCGAGGGCGCGCACGACCTCGCCGGTGTCGGCGGGGCGCAGCACGAGGCCGGGCGCGCCGCCGCGCATGTAGGTGGAGCGCACGTTCGCGTAGGCGAGGTCGCCGGGCTCTACCGCCGCGATGCCGGCGGGCACGGCGTCGTAGTCGATGCCGTCGCGGCGCAGCGCGATGACCGCCGCCTTCTTCACCACTCCCGTGGTCGTGCCGGCGGATGCCCGCTCGCGATCCATTGCCGACCGCAGGGCGGGGGCGACCTCCTCCGCGAACCGTTGCATCGTCGCGGGGTCGTCGCCGGAGAGGATGAACGTCGCCGCGCCGTCGTCGAGCGCGTACGGCAGCAGCTCCTCGACCCACTGCGCGCTCGGCCCCACGAGGAACCCGCCGCTGGCCGTGGCGAACTGGCCGCCGATGTTCACGAGCCGCCGGATCTCGCGCGGGTCGCGGCCCGCGGCGCGCGCGGCCTCGTCGATCACGGCGTTGCCCTTCGCGAAGTCGCCCGGCTGCATGTAGCCGAGGGAGGGGAGCCACCCGTCGGCCGCGCGACCGGTGAGCCGCAGCATCCGCGGTTTGTATGCTCCGACCCAGATCGGGATGTCGTGCGCCGGCAGCGGTCCCCGCTTGGCTCCGGCGAGCGAGTAGTAGTCGCCGTCGACGCGGAGCGGCGCCCGGTCGCCGACCGCCCAGATGCCGCGCATGACGTCGATGGCCTCGGAGAGCGCGTCCACTCCCTGGCCGGGGGTGAGCCGGCGGCCGCCCATCGCCTCGATGGCGTCCCAGAATCCGCCGGCGCCGAGCCCGAGGTCGATGCGCCCGCCCGAGAGCAGGTCGAGGCTCGCCGCGGCCCGCGCGGTGACCGCGGGCGGGCGCAGCGGCAGGTTGAGCACGTTCGGGGCGATGTGGATGCGCTCCGTCCGCGCCGCGACCCAGGACATCAGCGTCCACGTGTCGAGGAACGCCGGCTGGTACGGGTGGTCCTGGAAGGTGACGAGGTCGTAGCCGAGCGACTCGCTCAACTGTGCCAGAGCGACGGGCGCCTGCGGGTCGCGGTTGGACGGGGTGATGAACGTTCCGAAGTGCAGGGGCAATCCATAGTCGGGCATGTCCCCCACTCTGCTCCGGTCCGGCGGGCGCCGGCAAACCCGGGGTAAGCGGCTTATGATAGGTAAGTGACTTCACGGACCCAGCACACCGACATCCAGCACATCGACGACGCCGAGTGCCGCCGTTTCCAGAGCTCCGTCGAGCTGGTCGGCAAACGGTGGAGCTCTGGCGTGCTCCTCGCCATCGCGCGGGGCGCGGAACGCTTCAGCGACATCGTCGCCACGGTGCCCGGCCTCTCCGACAGGCTGCTCGCCCAGCGGCTGCGCGAGCTCGAGGCCTCGGGGCTGCTCACGCGCGAGGTCATCGCGTCGACGCCCGTGCAGGTGCGGTACAGGCTCACCCCGCGCGGCGACGATCTGATGGAGTCGATGCAGCCGCTCGTGGCCTGGGGCCAGCGCTGGGGAACCCCCCGGTAGCCTTCCGCCCGGCGCCGCGCGGTGCCAGCATGGATGGATCATTCGAGCACAACGAGGTGATCAATGTCCATCTTCAAGAACGAGACCGACCCGGTCTCGGACTACCAGTCAGAACTCTTCGCCGCAGACGTCTCCGACCAGGGCTTCGTGTCGACCCACACCCGGGTGCTCTCTGCGAACGAGGAGGCGTACGCCGCGTGGGACACCCTCTCCGCTGCCATCGCCGCCTCGATGGGCGCCCGGCGCTACGAGCTGGCGACGCTCGCCGCGGCACTCGGCGCTCGGTCGGCGCACTGCAGGCTCGCCCACGGGCGCAAGTCGCTCGACGTCTTCGGCCGCGACCGGCTGCTCGCCATCGCGCGGGACTACCGCAACGCCGGGCTCTCCCCCGCCGAAGTGGCGATGATGGAGTTCGCCGAGAAGGTGAGCACGGCGGCGGCGTCGATGACGGAGGCCGACAGCGCCGGCCTGCGCGAGGTCGGCTTCGACGACCGCGAGATCGTCGACATCGCGCTGGCGGCCGCCGCCCGCAACTTCTACAGCCGAGCCATCCAGTCGCTCGCGATCGAGAGAGACCCGGTCGACCTCGACGACGAGCTCACCGAGGCACTGCTCGCGGGCATCGCCCCGCACGACGCCTTCCGCCCCGCGCTCGACCGCGCCCACGGTCACGCGCTCGACTGGCTCGACTCCGTGCCGACGCGGCGGGTCGCCCCTTCGGCGACGGCCGAGGAGCTCGAGGCGCGGTTCGCGGGCCCCCTCCCCGATGGACCGACGGATGCTGCGGACGTCGTCGACGAGCTCGCCGCCATGTGCGAGCCGGGTCTTATGGGCATCGCCTCCGGCAGGTTCTTCGGCTGGGTCATGGGAGGCACCCTGCCCGCGGCGCTCGCCGCGGACTGGCTGGTGAGCACGTGGGACCAGAACTCGGCGATGCGCTTCGCCACCCCCGCGACGGCGGCGGTCGAGGGCATCGCCGGGCGATGGATGCTCGAGCTGCTCGGCCTGCCGTCGACCGCGGCCGTCGGATTCACGACGGGCGGCACCATGGCCAACTTCGTCGGGCTCGCCGCCGGCCGCAAGGCGGTGCTCGACGCTGTCGGCTGGGATCTTCACGAGAACGGGCTCACCGGCGCGCCGCGCATCACGGTGCTCGTCGGCGCGGAGAGCCACGTCTCGGTCGACCTCGCCCTGCGCTACCTCGGGCTCGGCACGCCGCGCACCGTCGCCAGCGACGACCAGGGCCGCATCGTGCCCGAGGCGCTCGGCGAGGCGCTCGCGCACGTGGACGGTCCGGTCATCGTGGGACTGCAGGCGGGCAACCTGCACTCGGGGGCGTTCGATCCGATGCGCGAGTGTGTGCGGCTCGCGCACGAGCACGGCGCCTGGGTGCACGTCGACGGGGCCTTCGGCCTGTGGGCGGCGTCGAGCCCGCTCTACCGGGAGGCGCTCGACGGGCTCGACGCCGCCGACTCGTGGGCGACGGACGCGCACAAGACCCTCAACGTGCCTTACGACTGCGGCGTCGCG
>Ga0247803_1000284_pt1 | contig 29968 bp, 28 predicted proteins | sample UWRJL014104B1_FD_180928 | JGI IMG/M metagenome (GOLD analysis project Ga0247803, IMG submission 180928) | Plant litter microbial communities from Arlington Agricultural Research Station in Wisconsin, United States - UWRJ-L014-104B-1 | ecosystem: Environmental > Terrestrial > Plant litter >...
ATACGATATCCAATATTTCCGTTTAACTTGGACAATAGAAAAACCTGTTTCTCTATTTTTTAATTTATGAAAGAATCTGTTGTTATTTGGTTTGCTCTTTTAATCCCTGCTCTTGGGCTTGCTCAGGAGAAACATTTAGCAAGTGCGGCACCTATTTCTGATACGAATATTTCGCAAAGAAGGCCGTTGGAATTAAGAGAGAGACGCGTAGTACCGTTGTTTGGAGAAGAAAGTAAGAGCTCTGAACAGATTGATGAAGAGATACGCTTCCTGAGTGAATGCGATAAATCTTTTAGCAGCCGACCAGAAGCGAGCAGTTTTTTTTCTGCCCGGGCCTGGGAATATTTGCAGGAAGGTTCATTGGACACAGCCTGTTACCGTTTCAACCTGGCCAATTTGTTGAACGACAAAAATGTCGAGGCTTATTGGGGACTGGGAGTTGTTTGTTACCAGAGAGAAAACTGGGTTGATGCAAAACGCATGCTGAGCCGTGGAGTCAGTCTTCAATCCAACAATGTACCTCTGCTGGTAGATCTTTCTACTGTTGATCTGAAACTTTATGCGATGAACAAACGGCAGGAAGAACTTGATGAGGCGTTTAAATTATTGGAAGATGCCGTAGCGCTCGATTCTACTTACGCTTTAGGGCAATATAATCTGGCGCTGGTGCATTACAACCGGAATGAGCCTGAGAAATCATGGGAACATCTACACAAAGGTAGAAACCTGGATTTTAACCAGATTAATTTTGAGTTTATAGAATTATTAAAAGCAAAACTTCCTGATCCGCAGGGATTTTTCAAATAAGATAGTAGATAGTCAAGTTAGCAAGTAGCCAAAGAGGTCAGGTTTTTAAAACCTGACCTCTTTTTTGTATTAAGAAAATGCTTGTCCGTTATCTAAAATAAAATCCCGTCGGAGCAATACCAACTTTTACTGAATCAACTAATGTCCCGTCTGCGCGGTAACGAATCGCATATCCGGATTGCGTATAAGATGGTGTTACACCGGCGTAAATCAAACCTTGTCTAGGGTCAACTGCTAAACCAGTAAACGCTCTTTTGGCGAAAGGAGCGGCGAGATTAACAGCAGTATCTGTGATCTGAAACTTGTATGTTTCTCCACGCGTAAAATCTGAAAGCACAAAATAAATTGTTCTTAGATCCGGGCTCATTGCGAAATTTCCAGCTGATTTAGACACATCAGTACTGATTTTAATTGAGCTTTCCTTTTCATAAGTGTCAGGATTTAAACGAATCAGCTCTAAGCCTGCTTCTACCCAAAGTTTTCCATTTGCATCGATCCCGATCGGGTTTGGCGCCGCGCTGAAAGAAATTGATCTTGTTACGGCATCACTTGCCGTATTGATAACGGTTAAGTTTTTACCACCGCTATACGCATAATCTCCAACAAATACCTTCTCATTATAAAGAACCATATTTTCCGGTCCTTTGTCCGTGTCAATCTTTTTAATGACTTTTTTTGTTGCAAGATCAATCACTGCAACATATCCTGTTGGATAGGTGCTATTAGAATTTAAAGTACCCCAGTTTGTGACATAAGCTTTGTTGCTTCCAATGGCAACGACTTCACGTGGATTTTCAACGTCAGGTGCGCCGATGGAACCTGTCGATGTAAACAAATTTGCATCTACGATTTCGACCTTATCTAAGCCAGGATCAGAGTTGTCAACCAGAATTATTCCATGATCACCAGCCACAGTATATCCCTGCATTCCACCTTTCAGTGAACTTCCGTTTACAATTGAAAATATATCGGAATCGGCTATGTTTTTTTCTCGCGCGAGAAAAGATATGTTGCCATTATTTTGAGAGAAATTACCTTCATTGATCACGAAAACACCTTGTACATACGTACCTTTTGGCGCCGGATCACTTTGGTTACAAGACCAGGCAATGGCCGATATGAGTGTAACTGTTAAAATTCTGGTTAGCTGTTTTTTCATTATAATCGTATTAAAGTAATCGTTAAAAAGATTTTGTTAGCATTAATTGGTTGAAAAAAGTCTCCGACATCATCGGATTGTTTTGGCTGACAGCAACAGGCTGATTGCAAAACTACGCCCAGGCATGGGATTTCCGTTAATGGTCTGATAAAAAGTATTAGAAACGTTATTGACTCTGCCTTGTAACGATGCTCTAAAATGCGGCCGGTTAAAGTTCGTTTCGATGATTAAATTTTCGAGCATGTAGGCTGGCACAGATTGGCTATGATCAGCGGTTGTATACCGTTTGGAAATGATTTGAAGCTGGTTGGTCAAACGAAAATTTTTGTATTGCATAAACATAGTAACGTTTCCGGTATGCAAAGGGATATGCGGTAACTGCTTTCCGACAATGTCAGACGCGTAGGCATCGAATGTCTTTTCCTGCGAAGTGCTGGTTAGTGCATAGTTCAGCATGCCTGCAAATTTCCAATATTCCCAGTTTCCTTTCCAGCCGAACTGCATTTCTGCGCCGCGAGCGATAACCATCTGAAGATTTTCTACACGAAAATTATTGGTGGGATTCCAGTATGTCCAGTTATCGATCCAATTATGATAGGCGGTAAGATTTGCCGTAAAAGAATGAATTTTATTTAAAACATAACCTGCCTCTGCTCCGGCTTCTTTGTTAAATCCGTTTTCTGGTTTAATGTTTGGGTTGCCCAGATCTTTCCAGTAACGCTCATTTAAAGTCGGAACGCGATAACTTCTTCCAACCGAACCTTTTAATTTGATACTATATGGAAGATTTTGAATAAGTCGATACTCTGCTCCCAAAGAAGGAGTGAATGGCGGATTGTAACCGGTGACAAGTGCCTGTCTTAAATTCGCGGAAATCAGTAGCCTTGAAGTGGTTTGCCAGCGTGTAAGTATAAAAAAATCGCCGCGGTTTTCTGTTATGACGGGGCGTTCATAATTTTCAACCTGAGTTTTATAATGGGTAAATTCACCACCGGTCTGCATTTGGATTGTACTTCCTGATTTCCCCACTTTCCATTCAAAAGTGCGTTCGCCACGAATTCCGTAACGGTCCGTAACTGCATGATCCAGCGTTGAATAATCTCCAATCGCATAATCAATAATGTCTCGTATCCAAGAAGTTCGCACTGTCCACCCTTCAATTTCATAACGAAGCATCGTCCGGTACGATTTAATTCTCGTCATTTGTCGCCCTGCCAGATTCTCGGGATTGTTGGTTAATTTATTATCTGTCAGCCAGACATGTGCCGACAACTCATGTTTATTATTTGAAAAAAACAGATCCTGAACCAAACCTTTTTGAAAAGTAGTTGAGGGACTGATAGCGTCGCCATTTCGTTCGGGATGGCGATACCTGTTATTCATATTTCCATCATAGGCCGCTGTTTTTCCTGAAAAATTCCAGGTACTATTTAGGCGGGTCCCAAATTTTATGGTCGCCTGGGTCTGGCTGTTTCGAAAACTTTCCTGCTGCCTTCCAATCATGACCTGCAAACCGGCCTCAGGTTTCGAGCTGCTGAGCAAAATGCTTCCACCAACCGCATCAGTTCCGACAATGCTCGCCGAAGACCCATACTGAACGGATAATTGATCAAATCCTGCAACGGGAATAGTTGAAAAATCAGTTTGCCCCAATGTTGGAAGATTAATGTTCAGGCCATTCCAAAGTACCGCGGTATGATTGGATGATGTTCCACGAAAGGCAACCGTCGACAATTGTCCCGGACCATAATTTTTAAAAATTACAGGTGTATTCAGAGAAAGCAGATCAGCTATATTTCGAAAACGAAATTGTTCAATTGTGACCGAATCGATTTTCTGGACTTTTAATCCGCTCATAAAACGCTCCGGCACGAAGCCAAATACGGTTACAGGAGAAAGAAAAATCGAGTCTTTTTGGGCAACACAATTTTCTGCTACTGCCAATAATGTCAGAGCCGGTAAGAACAGACGGCGAAAAATTTGTCTGTTAAACACCTTAAAAGTATAAAAAGACCATAGCGAACCGGTTTTGTGATTTTTCCTCCGAAAATCAAAACGTTGAATAATTTCTGGCAGGTCTCCTGGCTTGTCTTATTGATCAGATACCTTCCCGTTTGAACAGTGGTTTTGCAGTTCAGATCAATGTTTGGATAAGACTCACAGTTGCGGGGACAGCTCCCGTTTTCGCGGGATTCCCTTTTAAGCCATTAAGTTAAATTAACTTCTGGCACCAAAAACTTTACAAAGGTAAGTAATTAATGGCGGGTGTGGATACTGCTTTTAAGAACTAAACTTCGCCGGATAAAATCGTATACCTTATCTTTGTCGAAACTTTAAATGATTTGTTAACCCGCAGCACAAACCGCATAACACTTTCCGCACCGCAAAAAGGAATTTTTTTGATGCTTTGCGCATCGTTTTTCTTTGCTCTGATGTCGGCGATTTCTAAATGGCTGAGCCAGGATTTTCACATCGTACAACTCGTATTTTTCAGAAATATAATTGGCGTTTTGTTTATCGGGGCCAGTATTTTACAGCGGCCGATGAAGCAAAAGGGAGGTAAACTTGGGCTGCTTATTTTCAGAGGTATAGTCGGGACATTATCCCTTTATCTGCTTTTTTATGCCATCCGGACACTGGGGCTGGGAAGAGCATCCACTTATCAGTATACTTATCCGATTTTTCTCGCGTTTCTTTCTTGGCTATTTCTCGGAGAAAAATTGAGCAGTAAGGAGTGGATTGCGATCCTGCTGGGGTTCGGCGGAATATTGTTTGTTTTCCGCCCCGACTTATCCATGTCGTTGCGAAATCATGTAATCGGTTTAGGTAATGCGTTGCTGACTGCTGTCGCTTATCTCGCCATCCGGCAGCTTGGACAGGTGTATGATACACGTGCTATTGTTTTATCTTTCATGCTAAGCGGAATTATCTTACCAATTTTTTCGATGGTTATCGGCACTTATTTTCCAAATGAAGATCTGGATTTTCTAATAGGAACTTTTAAGTGGCCTACAACCTTGGCGCATTGGTTTGGGTTTCTTGCCCTGGGAATTACTGCGATGATCGGGCAAATTATGATGACGCAATCATTCACGTTTGACAAAGCGGGCCGGATCGCTGCCGTTGGTTATTCAAATATTTTATTTGGGTTGTTTTTCGGGCTCTGGCTTGGAGAAGCGGTTCCAACAGTTTCGATGATGATCGGAATGGGTTTAATTATCGGCGGAGGCTTATTGGTATCAATTTCAAAAGATAAAACAAAAAATATTCCTGCCACGAATACACAAATTTCCACAAAAGATTAGTAGGAATTTGTGTATTCGTGGCAGGAAAAAGTTATCCTTTAGATTCATTGAAAAGTAATTTATTCCCAAAAGGATCAGAAACTTCCATCGTTTTGGCGTTCCAGGGGGCATCTTCTAATCCCGGGCGGTTAAACCGGTAATTCATTTCCAGTAATTCCTGATGGTATTCCGTTAAACCGGTGCACTCGATAAAAACCTTGCTGCCGGGCGTGCAGTCTCCATGATGTTCTGTCAAATGCAAAACAATTCCATTTTTTGAAATTTGCAGGTAAAGTGGAAAGTTATCTCCAAACCGGTGCGTCCAGTCAATCGTGAAACCGAGCCAATCAATATAAAACTCTACTGCTTTGGCTTCATCAAAAATTCGTATCAGAGGAATAACTTTACTTGCTTCCATAATATTTGGAAATAACTGAATTTGGAAAATCGTCTGATCTAAACGGTATTTTATTTTAAATTCGTTCTAATAACTGAGACGAAAAAATTATTTGTATTAAATATTCGTTTCCTACCAGTACGCACTCAATCAATAATGAAACGACTGACTTATACAATTATTTTTTCCTGTATTTTATTGACAGGCTTAACTGCATTTCGCACAGATTCTTCTCCTGAAAAGGAGATTGAAATTCAATGGCTGACGATTGAGCAGGCGTATGCGAAAAACCAGAAAGAACCGCGAAAAATATTAATTGATATTTATACTGACTGGTGTGGCTGGTGTAAAGTAATGGATCGGGAAACCTACAAAAACGCTGAGGTGATCGATTATATAAATAAAAAATTCTACGCTGTAAAATTGGATGCAGAGCAAACCGGCCCAATAACAATCGGCGATCAAAAGTTTGAGTTTGTACCGCAAGGGAAAAAGGGTGTACATCAGATCGCAATGGCTTTAACTAATAACCAGCCAAGTTATCCAACGACTGTATTTTTAGATGATAAATTTCAAATGATCCAGCCATTGCCTGGTTATATGAAGGCAAAGGAATTTCATGAGGTGATTACTTTTTTTGGTGATAACTTTCACAAAAAAGAATCATTTGAAGATTATAAAGCAAAGACTTACAAAAAGATTTATTCGAGTAGATAGTATGGTTATAAAAGCAAAAAGGCAAATGGTTGTTTGTATTATTTGCCTTTTTGCTTTTTTATTTTTTCTTAAATTCTGACAGTCGGTTCATCCCATCGGGATATTCTGTTTATAGAAACATAATGGCAACAACCAAGATTTTGACTCTTTCGGGGTCGCCTGCATTTTGGTTGGTTTGGTTCTATAACTAATATCAGCTACAGAAAAGAAGCTCCTGAACGAACTGGGAAATTAAAACGAATCGCCTTCCTGCATTCTTTCCGCATTTTCTGCAATACGCAGACGCTCAATAAATTCGGCAATATCACCTTCCATTACTGCCGGTAAATTGTACACTGTATAACCGATACGGTGATCTGTGATACGGCTTTGCGGATAATTATAAGTCCGGATTTTGTCAGATCTGTCACCACTTCCCACCATCGATTTACGCTGAGAACTTACTGCGTCGTTGTGTTCTTTTAATTTGATCTCGTAAAGACGTGAGCGCAAAACACCCAAAGCTTTGTCCTTATTTTTTAATTGCGAACGCTCATCCTGGCAACTTACCACCAATCCCGACGGAATGTGGGTTAGGCGTACCGCAGAATAAGTTGTGTTAACTGACTGTCCACCAGCACCAGACGACATGAATGTATCAATTCGGACGTCATTCATATTGATCTGAACATCAACTTCTTCTGCTTCCGGTAAAACTGCCACAGAAGCTGCTGAAGTATGGATTCTGCCTTGTGATTCTGTTTGCGGAACGCGTTGAACACGGTGAACACCGGATTCAAATTTCATTTTTCCGTAAACATCTTCTCCTTCAACTTTGCAAATAATCTCTTTATATCCGCCGTTTGTTCCTTCTGTAAAGTCCATGATGGACGATCTCCAACCCATTTTTTCAAAGAAACGCTGATACATGCGGAACAAATCGCCGGCGAAAATTGATGCTTCATCACCACCGGTTCCACCTCTGATTTCAAGAATAATGTTACGACTATCGTTCGGATCTTTTGGGATTAGCAATTCTTTGATAATCAAATCCATTTCTTCCATTTTAGGAAGTAATTCATCCAGTTCTTCTTTTGCCATCTGACGAAGCTCTTCGTCTTTTTCCGTGGCAATCATTTCTTTTGTGCCTGCAATGTCTTTTTGAAGCTTTTGGTAAATTGCATATTGTTCTACAATCTTGCCCAAATCCTTATATTCCTTGCTTAGTTTGGAATATTTGGTAGAATCGGAAACAATCTCAGGTTGTATAATCTGTTGCGAAACTTCTTCGAAACGTTCTTTTATAGCTTCTAATTTATCTTGCATATCGCGTTAATGTCTTTTGGCATTGCATATTCGGGCGACAAAGATACGCATTTTAGGTTGAAGAATGTTTTTCGTACGTTCGTTGTCTGTTTTGAATTACAAAGTTGTAAATGATGTTGATCAATACAGAAGGAAAAATGTGTCAGTTTTCTAAATCCGATACTGAACTTTCTTCGCTACCATAACTTATTTGACTTCTAATGAACCGCATTTTATCTTGTCTCGCTTTGAGTTTGTGTTTTTACAGCTGTAATAACAATCGGTTGGAAAATACAAAAGAGCTTTCGACTGAAATCAAGGCTTCAAAAATTGTACGTGTCACCAATACACAGCTTATCTATACTGTGGATGAATGGGGCAAAAAAATTTCAAAGTTGTCTCAGAAATCTCTTCTGGAAGCACTGGCAAAAAATCCGGAAAATTCTGCTGAATTATGTGCTGATCCTTCGAAAGTTGCTATTATTGGAGCATTACAACAAGAGTATGGCGTCAAAATATCGTTGTTAACGGCCAGCGATACCAATAATATAAAGCTGAATAAAAAGGAACAGGAGCTTTTGCATGCATATTTATATAGTGCCAGCAGCAATACGCCGTTGAGCGATAATGTTCAGCCCTTGAATGATACAACGGTGGTGTACAATCTTCCGGCTGATATACAGATCTGCAAAACTTGCTTGGGTGATAAAACACCTTCGTTTGCATTATGGCGCTTGTTATTTGATAAAAAAGAAATTCTGAGAAAAGTTGATGTAAAAAAGTTAAAAGATTGATTGGTTCAGTTTTTTTATAACTGAGTTAGTATACCCCACGCATTCTAGGCTTATGAATAACTCAGATTTTAATAATCCAGACAATTTTGACCACTTTCGTGAAAATAAAAAAGTCCCGAAGGTGATTGAAAATGAAGTATTAAAAGCGCTCTCTTTTTATCCGGAATTACAAAGCGTCCCTATTGATTTTGTGTTTAAACAAAATATTAAAAAATCAGTGATGCAGGCGCAGCCGAAAATTAAAACCATGTTTTCTTCGCGGAAAAACTGGGCGTATCAGATTAATATCAGCGCATTATTCAAGCTTACGCACACCGCGATTCCTATCCATCAAATCCCCCCGGACATTATGGTGGGCTGGATCGGGCACGAGCTAGGCCATATTATGGATTATCATAACCGATCTATTTTTGGTATGATCCGTTTTGGTTTTGGCTACCTGTTTTCAACTAAATATATTCAGCAAGCAGAAAAAGTTGCTGATACTTTCGCGGTTACGCATGGTTTGGCTTATTACATTATCGAAACCAAAAAATTTATCCTTAACCACGCCGAATTACCGGAGAGATATAAACAGAAAATTGCCCGTTTATATCTTTCTCCGGACGACATTGTGGAACAGGTCAGATTATTGGAATCACAAAAACCCGCTTTATGAATTCGCGTTAACGAACGCTTCAAATTCAAGAAAATCTTCTTCTTTCATTACCCTTGGAATTTTGACCTGTCCGCCTAATTTTTTGGTTTCTTCACTCCATTTGTGAAAAGTGGTTTCCGGGATAAGAACAACCTCAACCCCTTTTAAAGCTTTTCCACGAGCGACTTTATAATTTTTATTGCTGTTCTGTAAGGCATTATCGAGTGTTTCTGAAACTTTGAGTGAATCCGGGAATTTATCGCAACTGATATACCATTTAAGAATGAATTCATTATCTCTGTTGATCGCTGCTGCAATAAACTCAGTCATCACTACATCAAAATCTTTTTCCAAAACTCTCAGCGCATCATTCATTTGATTAACTGAAAGTTGTTCTCCGACGACATTGAGATAATGTTTTGTTCGTCCGGTGATCTTAATTTCAGCTCTCGTTTTATCGGTAATCATCACCGTGTCGCCGATCATATAACGCCAGGCACCTGAAACTGTAGAAATCAGCAAAACGTAATTTATATTTTCTTCGGTGTCTTCAAATGGCAGTATCGTAGCACCATCTCTGACCAAGCCATCATCATTAATATTTTCTGAATCCATCGGGACAAATTCAAAGAAAATACCACTATTTGTAAAAAGTGCCATCGAAGAAGTTTCAGGCCGGTTTTGGATGGCAATAAAACCTTCGGAAGCGAGATAAGTATCGATATAGATCAGCGGATGGGCAAGCAGTTTCTCCAAACTTTTTCTGTAAGGTTCAAAGGCAACACCGCCTGTGGTGTAAACTTGCAGATTGGGCCAGAGCTGATGGATGTTATCAAGCTTGTGGTATTTGATAATTTCTTTTAGCATCAGCTCAATCCATGCAGGAATTCCGGAAAGACATCCGATGTCCCAGTCGGCAGCTTGTTCGGCAATTTTTTTAACCCGTTCGTCCCAATCTTTTATGTCGGCAATTTCGCGGCCCGGCTTATAATAACCGCCAAACCAGCCCGGGATATTGCTTGCGCTGATCCCGCTGATTTCACCTTCCAGGTGGTCGTCTTTTTCGATTAAATTGGTGCTGCTTCCGAGCATCAGGATCTGTTTTTCAAAAAAGTCAGAAGACAGATTAAAAGCTTTCAGATTCATTATTTCCTGAATGCCGCTTTTCCTGATCGCATCAACCATCTCATCAGTCACCGGAATGTGTTTACTATGGCTGGTAGTTCCGCTACTCAACGCAAAATATTTTTGTCCGCCCGGCCAGGTAACATTTTGGTGGCCTTCCAGCAGATAGTGCCACCAATCGGCGTTCATTTTATCATAATCATGGACTGGGACATTCTTTTGAAACGAAGAAATAATATCCTGGCTTTCCAATATCTCTCTGAAATTATATGCTTTACCAAAGGCCGTTAATTTTGCTTTTTCCAGAAGAGTATTCAAAACCTCCCGCTGCTCCTTGACCGGATCTGGGTCCCGCATTATATAACCCGATAGATCAATCGCTTTTTTGATAAGCTCGCCGATAACTGCCATGAATTTTAATTTATGAAGTGAGTAAAGTAATTACAGTCTAAGGTTAAAATCTTGTGCCAATGACAATTTTGAAGAAGGTAGTCGCGGTGAACTTTTTAACTTTACGAAATACATTTTCTATCCACGATGAATTAAAACTTCGAAAGCGATATGATCCCATTTTCCTGTTTTACAATTTTCAGGTTTAAGAAACTGACCTGCAGAATACTTGTGCTCTTATTGCTCATCTCTTTTAGCAGTCACTCACAAAATAATATCCTTGTTTTTCAATCTGATTTCGGATTAAAAGATGGGGCTGTTTCTGCTATGAAAGGTGTTGCGATGGGCGTTTCGCCGAACCTGAAGCTATTTGATGTAACCCATGAAATTCCGGCCTACAATATCTGGGAGGCATCGTACCGTCTGGTTCAAACGGCACCATACTGGCCGGCGGGAACCGTTTTTGTCTCTGTCTGCGATCCGGGAGTTGGCACAGAAAGAAAATCTGTCGTATTACTAACCCGGTCTGGACATTATTTTGTAACCCCGGATAATGGAACGCTGACGCTTGTTGCAGAGCAATTAGGTATCCAAGAGGTGAGAGAAATCGACGAAGTAAAAAATCGCAGGAAAAATTCAAATGAATCTTATACCTTTCACGGCCGGGATGTGTATGCTTGTACTGGTGCCAGACTTGCTTCTAAAACCATAACTTATGCGGAAGTAGGACAAAAGCTTCCAAATCAGGTTGTAACAATTGATTATCAAAAACCTTCGTTTGAACAAGGAAAAGTTAAAGGGATTATACCAATTCTTGATATTCAATACGGAAATGTCTGGACTGATATTGACAAAAAGCTTTTTAATCAATTAGGAATTAAAATCGGAGAAGATATCAGAGTGCAGATTTTTAACGAAAAAGCGAAGGTTTATGAAGGAACCGTTAAATATGTAAATACTTTCGGTGAAGTAGAGGAAGGCGTTGATGTAGGTTATTTCAATAGTTTGTTAAATTTCTCTCTTGGAATCAATATGGCAAATTTTTCTGAGAAGTATAAGGTTTTTAGTGGAAATACATGGAGTATCGTGCTTAGTAAAAAATGACATAGGCAATAATCGTTCAGTAAAAAACCGCTTCATGAGAGGCAGTCTTTTACTGAACAGTCTATTCTCGACCGGGCTTAAAGCTTTTTCGCTTCTGCTTTCACTTCCGCGCCTACCTTATTGGCTACTTTTTTTGTCCCGTCATACGCCTTTTCAGCTCCTTCGCCAACTTTTACAGCGCCTTTCTTCACACCTTTTCCTACAATTTTCGCATCCTTTTTAATTTCAGCTCCAACCTTTTTTGCGGTTGATTTCGTAGCTGCAACTGCTTTTAGAGTTTTGGTGGAATCAGAATCCTGTGCAAAAGAAACCGTTGTTACCGTTAATAATAAAGCAGCAAAAACAAATAATTTTTTCATGTTGTTTTGTGTGTTTTCAGATAAGTTATTTACTGGTGAGAACGAGCTAGGAAGAAGATAAGTTTGTTAATTTAATGAATAATTATTCTTATTTCGATTAAACAGAGCCGCTTTTAAAGTTTTATATGAAAAATGAAAAAAGAGAATTTTGGGGCTGGATTCCTTTTCTTATCGCACTGGTAACCGGGACATATTTATTTTATAAGTCTTATGAAACAGACAAGCAAATTTTAGGAGATAGTCAGCTGATCTGCGTGAAGGTTATTGATAAAAGAGTCGGGGTGGGTAAGGGAAAAAGTAAAATCGGGATCAGACATGGTCTGGTCCCGATTTATGTTTACGCCGGTCGGAAGTGGTTCAGGCAGGCAGCTATTGATTCACTTACAACCGTAAGATATAGTTCTAAATATCACGCTTATATGGACCCGTACCGAAATTTCTCTGCTGATAAAGCCTTTTTGGGATTCCTCATCATTATGATCTTGGCAGTTACCTGGAGGTTTATCTGGCTTGGATTATATGTCTGGCACTGGAAATAAATCCTTAATCAGGTTTTACTTTGCCAGTGACCTGATAGATTTCATACCAATCCTGATGCGTTAATTTGATATCCGACGCACTTGCTGCATTTCTTATTCTCGATTCTGAAAGTGAGCCTACGATTGGTAAAGTGCCCAGCTTCATAAGCCACGCTACTGCGGTTTGTTCAATGTTTGCATCGTACTTTTTACCGATTTCTTCCAGTTTCGCTCGTAGCGCAACCGCTTTCTCATCCTTTCCATCGAGGATTCGTCCGCCGGCCAGAGGAGCCCATGCCAATGGTTTACTGAAACACTGTTTGATAAAATCAATCCGGCCATCTTCGATCGCCGTTGTGTTCATTAAGTTTAATTCAATATGGTTCGTCACAATTGGAATACGCAAAAACGAAGCAAGCAATTGATGCTGGAAAACTGAGAAGTTTGCGACACCAATATGTTTTACTTTCCCGGATTTTACAACCTCTGCCAATGCTCCGGCAGTTTCTTCCGGATCAGCAAGAAAATCAGCATGTTGCAACAGGAATATATCGAGATAATCGGTATTCAATCTCTTTAAAGAACCATTGACGCTGCTTACAATATGTTCTTTCGACGTATCATAATATTTAAAGTTGCCGTCGTCAGACTTCCGGATACCGCATTTGCTGAACAAAACGATATCTTCTCTTTTAAAAGATTTATTTTTAATAACCTTTCCGAAATATTCTTCGACGGTAAAGTCACCATATATATCGGCGTGGTCAAATGTGTTTATACCAAGTTCCAAACACAGATTTACAGTTTTTTCAATAGATGAAGTGGTAGCCGTACCTTCATCTTTCCATCTCCAGAAACCATAAATTGCTTCTGATACTTTTGGGCCAGAATCACTTAAACTAACTTTTCTCATTCGGTGGCGTTGGTTGGATCATGGTGCAAAAATAGCCTAATTTTAAAAATAGCAATCCGAATTTTCAGATTGTCTGGTCACAGGTTGAACTTCGGGACATTTGAATTCATAAAAAATGAAGCTCCTTATTCTTTTTCAGAACTTCGGAGCTTCAGATTAAGGGTATATGATCAAGTAGCTAATTTCCAATCAACACTTTTACAGGATTTTCTTTATCTGCTATGCGCAGGTAATATAAACCGGGTTGTATAGTATTCTTCACCTGGATTTTGAAAACGTCATCGTGATCCGTTTGAAAAGTTTGAATATTGATCTCTCTTCCAGTCCTATCAAAAAGTTTTAGGTGTTCGGATCTTGCCCTGGAAGATGATAAAGTGAAATTTCCTCGGTTAGGATTAGGATATATATAATCTTCATCCTTCTCGGAGTCAGAAGATTTGAGCGAAATAATTTTGGAATATTCAAATCGTCCGTCGATATCAAGTTGCTTCAAACGGAGATAATAAATTCTGTCAGAAAACGATACCGGATATGAAAACTCATAATTCGAGCTGGATTTTGTCGTTGAGTTCCCCGTTACAAATCCAACCTTTTCAAAATTCACAGCATCCGTACTTTGCTGTATTTCGAATCCCTCATTTTGCTCCTCCCAGGCAGTCTGCCATTTTAAGGTAATCGTGTTTTTGTCGGAACTTCCTTGAAATGTGATCAATTTGACAGGCATGGGATTTAAAACCGTTCCATTTAAAATGATATTATCAAGCCTTATCGTCCCGCTGGCTGATGCTCTTGTGGTTCCGAGATCAGATCTTTGTGTTCCATAGGGATAAAATCGGAATGTTACCGTTTCTCCGGCTGTCGTTGAAATATCATCAAAATCCCACACATTCGTCATACCGGGAGACGTAACCGTTTTTGGTGCCGCGCCCCAGTTTGTAGACGTTGCGAAACCATCTGAACTGTAACGAACTTCCAACTGATTAGGAGCGGTAATACTACCCTGAATGAGAAAACTCAACGAAGTAATGTTCAATTGATACCCGATGTCTGGTGTCACTGAAAATTCGATGTAAGAACTCTCATTAATGGCAGCCGTGTTATTTAATGTTGAAGAGTTCAATACGTTTGACGCCGCCATACAGGTGATGGTGTTTCTCGTGACCACCGTTCCCGATGCATTGGTTGCCACAGTTGGAAGATTTCCAGGCGTCGGGCATGATGAGGAACCTGTAAAAACATTGGAATAAATCTGGGCAGATGCAGAAGAGAAAGCATTGGCAAACAGCATAAGCAGTAGCCCTTTCAGGTAAATATTATTCATAGTCAGTATGTGTATTGATGAAGTAAGCTGACTAAAAATACCTAAAAGAAAATTCTTGAAACTATTCGTAACGAATAAATTAGAGATATAATCAATATTTGATTATGGTATTCTTAATGGTTAAATTTTATGCGAATTAGTCGTTAGTATTAGCGGAAAAATTGAAGTTTTAATCAATAATTAAAAAACCGGGGAGTCAACTTTAGAAAGCTGACTCCCCGGTTTTTTTGTCTGCAAATATGTTAAGAAAAACAATTAACTATTAATCAACGCTTCTTTCCACTTGCCATAAGCTTCTTTTGTTGCTTCTTTCAATGAAGAATCCGGCTCGATAGTCCGCAGGGCAGATAACCCGACAAAAGCTTCGTTTCGGCTCTTGTAGTAACCCAGGCCCAGACCTGCTGCGCGCGCAGCACCCTGTGCTCCGTCGGTATTAAAAAGCTCAACGGTTGCGCCTGAAACGTTGGCAAATGTTTCACGAAAAACCGGGCTTAAAAACATGTTTGCTTCACCAGCTCTTATATTTTTCAAAGAAACACCAAGCGTTTCCATTACTTCCATACCATAATATAGGGCAAAGACAATACCTTCCTGAGCAGCGCGTGTCCAGTGATTTATTCCATGGCGACTGAATTGAAGTCCCTGGAAAGTTGCTCCCGGATCCTGATTTTCCAGCATTCTTTCTGCGCCATTTCCAAAAGGAAGGCATAGCAGTCCATCAGAACCAACTGGTGCCTTTGCTGCCAGATCGTTTATTGCCGGGTAAGAAACATTTCCCTGCAATAATGTATTTCTCAGCCAGCTGTTCAAACTTCCGGTTCCATTTACACAAAGTAAAACGCCATATCGAGGAGCTTCAACCGTGTGGTTTACGTGTAAAAATGTATTGACCCTTGACTTCTCGTCAAACCTGATTTGTTCGCTGACGCCATATACAACGCCAGAAGTCCCCGCTGTTGCTGCTACCTCTCCCGGTTCTAAAACATTTAGGGAAAACGCATTATTTGGCTGATCTCCTGCGCGATACGTAATAGGAATCCCTGCTTTAAGGCCGAGTGATACAGCGGCATCGGCAGTAAGGCGGCCTTGTTCAGAAAATGTTGGAAGGACTTTGGCAATCAGATTTTTATCAAAACCAAAATAATCCAAAAGGAAATCGGCGGGTTTTTCATCCACAAAATCCCAGAAAATTCCTTCTGATAATCCTGACGGCGTGGTTACAACTTCTTGCGTCATCTTAGCCGCCAGATAATCGCCGGGTAGCATAAACTTGTGCACCTTTGCAAATACATCAGGCTCATTTTGTTTCACCCAGCCTAATTTCGAAGCTGTGAAGTTTCCTGGCGAATTAAGCAGATGAGGTAAAACTTTGTTCTCCCCAATCGATTCCATCGCCTTATTCCCAATTTCAACCGCGCGGCTGTCGCACCAGATAATGGACGGACGTAATACGTTCAGATCTTTATCAACAACCACCAAACCGTGCATCTGGTAAGAAATGCCGATTGCGCCAACAGCATCTGCCGAAATTCCGGATTGTTTCATGACTGCCTGGGAGGCAAGGCATGCATTTTCCCACCATTGTTCTGGTTGTTGTTCTGCGAAACCTGGCTTTGGAGCGGCTATTGCCATTTCTTTTTCAGGGTAAAAAGCCGAAGCAACTACCTGCCCGGTGTCTGCATGCAAAAGACAAGCTTTTATTGATGAACTGCCTAAATCGAATCCCAGGAAATACATATTTATCGTTTTGAGTTAGTCGGTTTGATAGAAAAATTATAATTATTAACAGACAAATTTCCGAAATACAAAAATGTTGAATTTGTATCATATTACAACAAATTATTAAGTGTATATATTACACTTTTAATGAATTTTCAATTATTTTTATAGCTAATGGCAAATTTGATTTATGCACTTTTAAATGATTGGAGAAAGCTTGTTCTTTGTATAGGAATCCTAAATTGAGTCTAAGTTATTTCCCTGAGATAATTAAAACGAAATTCTTTGTTAACTTAGATTCTGTAAATCTACATCGTCCTTTTTAAGGAAATTATGAAAAAAATAATATTAGTTGCATTAGCCGGCGGATTATTCTTTTTAACCGCTGCATTCAATTCAGAGGATAAGAAATGGGAGAAAACTTTTACACGTTTTGACACTGAAGTAAGAAAGAACAGCAAAGCGTATGAGACGCTGGGTAAAGCTACCGAAACGATTGGTCATCGTTTGACAGGAAGTGCCAATGGGGAAAAAGCAGAGGAATATGCCTTCAATTTACTGAAAAGCTATGGTTTTTCTGACGTTTCCTATCAGCCTTTTGAAGTAGAGGCCTGGATGCGTGATACTGTAACATTAAGCATCGTTCCTTCAAGCAGCGATAATTTTCGTGAAGTTCCGGTTGTTTCTTTGGCGCATTCGCCGGTGGAAGCGAACCTGAAAGGTGAAATTGTGGACGTTGGAAACGGTCTTGAAGAAGATTTTGAAGCACTTAAAGATAAAATAAAAGGTAAAATCGTCCTTGCCAATATTGGTCTTGTTGGGGTGACAGGAAAGAAAAATCTTCACCGTTCAGAGAAGACCGCACTTGCGATCAAGTATGGTGCAGATGGAATCGTGATGGTGAACCAGGCTCCCGGCAAAATATTGTTGACAGGAACTGCTTCTGTAACAGGTGCAATTATTTCAATTCCTGCGGTTTGTGTTTCAAGCGATAGCGGAAAAGAAATCCGTGGCTGGCTGAAAGACGAAGGCCCGCTGCAGGCGCATGTGGAAATGCATAACATTTCGAAAAAGATAAAAGCCAGAAACGTAATTGCTACGCTTAAAGGAAGGTCGGACGAAAAAGTAATTATCGGCGGACATTTAGATTCCTGGGACCTTGCAACAGGAGCCATTGACAATGGAATCGGATCGTTCGCTGTGATGGATATAGCCCGTGCTTTTAAAGCGCTTAAAATTAAGCCGGAACGCACGATCCAATTTGTTTTGTTCATGGGAGAAGAGCAGGGACTTTTAGGTTCAAAACATTTTGTCAGCGAACTGAAACGTACCGGAGCCATTGACAAAGTAAGTTATATGATGAACCTGGATATGACCAATGATCCGAAGGGAATCAATGCATTTGGCAAAGCTGAAATGACTGATTTTTTCAAAGGAGTTGGTGATGCAATTCATAATATTGACCCGGCTTACAAAAATGAGCAAGCGAACAGAGCAGGTCTGCACAGCGATCACCAGCCTTTTATGCTGGAAGGAATTCCTGTGGCTGGCTTGTCCGGAACTTTGGCGCCTGATGTGATCCAGTGTTACCACGCCGACTGCGATAATTTTGATCTTGTTAATAAAGAGCAGCTTGAAAATACTGTGAGAATTGCTTCAATGTGTTTATTCGCACTTTCAGATGCTAAAAAGCTTGAAGGGCAAAAACTTTCAGATACTAAAACCAGAGACTATCTGATCTCGCAAGGCCTGAAACAGGAACTTGTGATAGGGCAGGAGTGGAGATGGGGAGACGCTAAATAAATGACTTTCAAAAATGGTATCGAAAGATTATTTCGATACCATTTTTAATCCTATGATTGATCCGATTAATAGAAATACAAAAAATAATCGCCAGAAATCCGCTGGTTCTTTATAAAAAAAGATTCCCATCAACACGGTACCTACCGCCCCGATTCCCGTCCAAACTGCATATGCTGTACCTAAGGGAATAGTCTGAATGGCTTTGTTTAGAAACAGAAAGCTGCAGATAATACAAACAAAAAACGCCGCGCTCCACTTCACGTTTGAGAAATTGTCTGAAAGTTTCAGACAAGTCGTAAAACCAATTTCGAACGCGCCGGCAATAAAAAGAAGTATCCAGGAAATCATTTTCGACTTTGTTAGTGAATAAGCTAATAACTTGCAGTTAGCTGTCTGCCATTACTATTACAAAGGTCGCCCTGTTTTTTCAGACAAAATTTTACAATTGTTAAAAAATAGATTTATTTGATATCAGCTCTGATGCGGCTCAACGTCACTTGACTAATGCCTAAATAGGAAGCGATATGGCCAAGCTGGACGCGTTGAAGAATGTCCGGGCTGGAACGTATGAAATCTTCGTAACACTCTTTTGCTGTTTTGAATTGTCGCGCGATAAAAGATTCTTCCAGCTTAATCAATTCTGATTCAGCCAGTTTTCTCCCCCAGTTGGCAAATTCCAGATCAGTCTGATATAAATCCATCAGTACCGAGTCTGACACTTTATACAATACGGCGTTTTCCAGAAGTTCGATATTTTCATACCCGGCCTTGTTAAGGAAAAAACTATTGTAGGAAAGTAAAATATTTGATTCAGAGCCAATCCAGAAGTTAATTTCCTTATCCTCTTTATAGCAAAAAGCGCGCGCAATTCCCTGTTCAATGAAGTAAACAGAGCGTTCAATTCGCCCGGCTTTGAAAAGCATATGTCCTTTTTGAAACGTAACTTTTTCAAGCAGAGGAAGTAATTTAGCGAGTGACTCCTCTCCTAATCCAAGTTCCAGAATTTTTTTAATCGTGTTTTCCAAGAAGTTATGGGTTAGATAAGAACCTGAATAATTCGCAGTTGATAACTTTTAACACATATTTATTCAAGCGCACTTTCAAGTTAGCACGATTACTGCGGATATTTGTGGACTAATTTTAAATTCTATGCTTGTATTTCCAAACGCAAAAATTAATATAGGACTAAATATCGTTGAAAAACGGTCGGATGGCTTTCATAATATCGAATCCTGTTTTTATCCGGTGGGCTGGTCCGATGCTTTGGAAATAGTACGGTCAGAAAAATTTGGGTTTCAATCGGACGGAATTACTATCCCCGGCGATTTTTCCAATAATCTTTGTACAAAAGCATATCAAATGCTTGCAGCGGATTATACTTTTCCGGCTGTTAATATTCATTTATTAAAAGCTGTTCCAATCGGAGCGGGGCTTGGCGGAGGGTCCTCCGACGCCGCTTTTACAATTAAAGCCTTGAACGATCTGTTTTTATTGAATATTTCTTTGGAAAAACAATTGGATTATGCGCGTAGATTGGGCAGTGACTGTGCCTTTTTCATTGAAAATAAACCCTTATACTGTTATGAGAAAGGTGACAAATTTGAGGAGATTAGTCTAACACTTGCAGGTAAATGGATTGTTTTGGTAAATCCGGGATTACATATTTCGACTGTTGAGGCTTATTCGGGAGTTAAGCCTCGTCAATCCGAAACGGATCTCAGAGAATTATTGAAACTGCCGTTATCAGACTGGAAATCAGCTGTTAAAAATGATTTTGAAGAATCGCTTTTTCCTAAATTCCCTGTTTTGCAGCAGATCAAAAATGAACTTTACAAAACAGGTGCCGCTTATGCGGCCATGAGCGGATCCGGGTCAACATTGTATGGTATTTTTCAGGAAGAGAAAGATTTGTCAGCACATTTTAAAGAATGCAAAATCTGGCAGGGGCTGTTGAAATAATATTTGTCTGACCTGTTGTACAGAAACATAAAAAAATCTCGTTGTAAAACTTATAGTCTCGTGTAATCTTCCTACTTTGTTATAAAGAAAATAGAAATAATGAGTCCTAAACACTCTACCAAAGACAAAGAAAATCCTTTCACAAAGCGAAGAGAGCCTTTCGGCTTCATGCTTTGGCTTGGAGTTATTGGTAGTTCGCTTTTGTTCGCCGTTATTTTTATTGAGTATTTTCTGAGAATGGACGGTGCCAATTGGAGGTTTGTGGCACTTCCGGATATGTTCTGGCTAAGTACGCTGGTTATTCTTTTTAGCAGTATCACACTTCACGAAGCAAATCTTGCTTTTATTCAGGAACGCTTCCTGCACTATCGTATTTTCCTTGCTGCAACGCTGACGCTCGGTATTACCTTCATGTTTTTACAAGGAGGCGGCTGGATTGAAATGATCGAGAACGGGAGTTTTAATAATATAAATTCTTCTTCAGGATTCATTTATCTGCTTACCGGGCTACATTTGCTGCATATCCTGATTGGTGTGATCTATATGGGCATTATTTTCCGTAAAGCACTTAAAAACAGGACTTATGTGGATTCTTTTGTTTACAGCGTTAATCCGCCAAACCGTTTGCAGCTTAAATTAATTACCCGTTATTGGCACTTTGTTGATATCCTTTGGGTAATCGTTTTTCTTTTGCTGCTTTCGCTAAGTTTCTTCAATACATACTAAAAATTACTCTTAAGACTTTTTCTGGCCAGATATGCGCTTAATAATGTCAGTACTGCTGCCGTCAACATTGGCGCTCCGGGGAAATAAACGGGTGCTTCTGATTTGGTGAAAAAGTAAAATAAATTACTCATCAATGGTGGACCGATAATAGAAGTAAGGCTCATCAAACTGGTAAGCGCTCCCTGTAATTCTCCCTGTTCATTGGATGGAACCTGTGTTGATATGATACCTTGTAAAGACGGCCCCGCAATTCCTCCCAGAATGTAGGGAACCATGAAAGCAAACATCATCCACGTTTCACGCGCGAAAGCAAAAAGAACAAAGCCAACAGAATACAAGAATAAGCCGACATAAACTCCTCTTTTCTGTCCTATTTTAGGAATAATCAGCCTTATCAATCCTCCCTGGACAATAGCACCTAACAATCCCATGGCACCGAGTGAATAACCTATAATCCTTTCATTCCATTGAAATTTCTCCATCGTGTAGTACGACCAGTTGCTTTGAACGGCATGCATCGCCACATAAAGTAACGCCAGAGAAATGATCAGACCGGAAATGACAGGGTATTTTTGCAAGTGTTTTAAAGCACCAATCGGGCTTGCGCGTTTCCAGCTGAATTTCCTTCGATTCTCTTGTTTCAAAGACTCCGGTAATATAAATAGCCCGTACAGAAAGTTAAGCATGGATAATCCTGCTGCTGCTAAGAACGGAACGCGGGAGCCATATTGACCTAACAATCCGCCTAGTACAGGTCCGATTATAAATCCTAATCCGAAGGCGGCACCGATCAAACCGAAATTTTGTGCACGTTTTTCTGGCGTACTGACATCTGCAATATAGGCAGCACCCGTTGTAAAACTGGCCCCCATAACGCCGGCAATAATGCGCCCAACGAATAACCAGACAATACTTGGAGCGTAGGCAACAAAAAGATAATCAAGTGCGAAGCCAAGTAATGAAGCTAACAATACAGGCCTGCGGCCAAACTGATCGCTCAAACCTCCTACTATCGGTGCGCAGACAAACTGTACAAAAGAATAAGAGAATAAAATCCAGCCTCCATACCTGGCCGCATCGCTTAAACTGCCGCCAACAAGTTCACTGATAAGTTTCGGCATGACCGGAATAATAATTCCAAGTCCCATTACATCAATGAGCAGCGTGATAAATATAAATCCGATTGCCGGAGATTTCTTAGAAGTCATAAGGAGTAATTATTCACCAAATGTACGCCTTAATTTGAGGCGGAAGGATTAAAAAACGGTTAGTAATTGGGATTTTAAACGACGAAACAGAGGTGAAGGGTCTTAAACCCGGCAATTTATCACTTCTTCAAAATCCTGAACTCAACGCGTCTGTTAATTTGCTGGCCTTCGGGTGTATCATTTTTAGCAACGGGCTTTGTCTCTCCATAGCCTTTGCTCTGAACACGATCAGGTTCAATTCCTTTGCCTATCAGATATTCCCGAACTGCATCTGCCCGGTCTTGTGATAGTTTTAGATTCGCTTCATTTCCGCCTATATTATCGGTATGTCCACCGATTTCAATAAATAATTTCTTATTATCATTCATCGTGATGCCGATTCTATCAAGTTCGGGGAAAGATTCTTTGCTCAAAGTCGCTTTTCCAAATGCAAAGAAAATATTATTCAAACGTACAATCTGGCCTTCTTCGATCGGAATTAATTTCAACGATTTATTAGTAATTTCTTTGTAGTTTTTCCCTTTCCCGTCAGCCGTTGAATCGGTCAGATCTATACTTTCGCCCTCTGCAATAAAATCGGGTGCGACAGCGCGCATACTATATTTCTGACCATAAGGAAGTACAATTTTATATTCTCCTGTTGTTGGATTTGTGGTTGCGGTACCTGCTTCCTCACCGTCAGGAAGCGTTTCATAAATAATGGTTGCTTCAATCGGTTTTCCCGTTTTAGAATCAATCACACGACCGCTGATCATAACGACGGGATCTGATGTCGGCACAACGGGTTGTGTGGCTGCCGTATCACCCGGCACTACTTTTGGCTGTAAATTATATCTGACCACATCACCTTTTCCCTCTGTGCCTTTAAAGGAAACCATGTAAGCATAATCGCCCGCCGCAGAAATTGTATAATAGGCATCATAGCCATCCGTATTGATAGCTGATCCAAGATTAACGGGACGGCTCCATCTTTTCCAGGATTTGTCGATACGCTTGCTGTAATAAATATCATTACTTCCTTGTCCGCCTTTTCTGTCTGTTGAAAAATATAATGTCACTCCATCCGGAGCCAGAAAAGGGGTTGTTTCAGTAAATTCCTCCGTATTGATCTCTTTTCCCAGATTCATCGGCTTCGTCCAGGTACCATCTTTTTGCTTAAAACTAACGTATAAATCGTCAACCTTGCTGTTCTTTTTTTCACTGAAAGACATAACCAAGACCTTTCCATCCGTCGATAAATAACCGCAGTCGAACTGTCCTTTACTTGTTTTTGAGTATCCGGGAATCTCAATCTTATTAGGGGCAGACCAGCCTCTTGCTGTTTTTTTGCTTAGTGAAAAACCCCGGGTTTCATATACCCCGTTTTTGTAAGCTCCTTTGAGTAAAAGGGTGTTTCCGTCAGGTGTAATGCTGTATAAACTGTTGTATTGTTCTTTATTTAGTGGAGAAGGTAGTCTGCGCGCCGCGGTCCATTGTTCATTTTTTAATTCTGAAAACCAGATATCCTGGCTTCCTTTTGTTCCATTTGTATTTTGAGGATGGCTGATTCTGGAAAAATAAACCGTTTTCCCATCTGGGGAAATAATCGGCGCTATTTCGTTAAATTCAGTATTAACGGTTTTTCCGAGATTTTCAAGCTGCGCCCAAAGCGGAGAATTTAGTAACGTACAAAAGGTAAATAACAGAACGAGACGCATTTTATGTCAGAGGATATGGTGTGTTATGATAATAGAAAACGAAATTTACTTTTCTATATTTTTCACATACAACGATGTATCAAGCGGGTTATTTTCTTTCTCGCTTAGGTGGTATGCCTGCATTTTTTCCAGAAGTTCGGCGGCATTATCTGCAACGATCAGAAGATCCCGGTTTTCGATATGTAAAAAACCTTCCTCAACGGTCTTATCTAAATGTGCGATCAGGTGATCATAAAAACCGTTGATATTCAGCAATCCGATAGGTCCATGGAAAATCTTCAACTGTGACCAGGTCAGGATTTCAAATAATTCGTCCAAAGTCCCAAATCCACCGGGCAGCGCTATGACCCCATCTGAAAGCGAGACCATCTTTGCCTTTCTCTCGTGCATCGTTTCCACAAAATGGAGTTCGGTCAAGGTTTTCTGAGCAACTTCCAGTTTGGCAAGAAAGTTAGGAATAATACCGGTTGCCGATCCATTATTGTCCATTGCGCCATCTGAAACCCGGCCCATAAGCCCCATATTGCCGCCACCGTAAATGAGCTTGATATTATTTTTAGCTAATGCAATGCCTAATTCATAAGCCGATTCACTGTAAACCGGCTTATTCCCAAAATTTGATCCGCAATAAACTACGATGGACTGCATTGAATTTGTATTTATTTCCTTTTAAACGATTATTCCTTATTTGATAATATCTTCGACCAAGCCGTTCAGGTCGAGCTCTCCGAAAGTTCCGGAGCTCATCAACAGTAAGTTAGATTGTTTCCACTCCTGTTTTTTTAGAAAATTCGATAATTCACTGCTATCCGTGAAAACATTTAAATCCTCACGTTTGAAAGCTTCGCGAATATCGCTTTCAGAAATCGGCTCTAATCTTTTATGTTCAACGGTCAATGGATTGTAATAAACTACTGCCACATCTGCTGCATTTAATTTACGACGATACTGTTTCAGGAAAGTTTTGTTAAGGCTGCTGAAAGTATGCAGTTCTGCTACGGCGACCAGCGTTCTTTCCGGAAATTGCGCTTTCACTGCCGAAGTTGTCGCTTCCACTTTAGAAGGAGCATGCGCAAAATCACGGTAAATATTGATTTCACTGTTGCTTCCTAATAATTCCATGCGTTTCGAAGCTCCTTTAAACGTTTGAATTGCAGCATAAAAATCTTCATCGGTGACACCCAGGCGCTCACAAACAGCTCTGGCTCCGCTGATATTTTTCATATTGTGTTCCCCAAAAACTAAAATAGGAACATCACCTTGCTCAGCTGTTGTGAGCAAAGTTTTTCCGTTTTCAATTTTATATGGATGTGCCTGATAAGGTATGCTAACAACATCGGCACGTTCTTTCTGACCAATTACATCCAGCATATCATCCGTCTGGTCAAATATGATGGCACCCGCTTTTGGTATAGAATCTGCTAGTGATTCGAATTGTTTAACATAAGATTCCCAGGTTGGGAAAACATTAAAATGATCCCAGGCAATACCGCTGATGAGCGCGACGTGAGGCTGGTAATGCATGAATTTGGGAGTTTTGTCCAGAGGGGAGGTGAAATATTCATCACCTTCGATCACGATGACCGGAGCTTCATCAGAAAGTTTTACCATGTTTTCAAACCCTTCGATCTGCGCGCCAACCAGGTAGTTGAATATGCGTTTGTTGACGTTCAATACATGCAGGATCATGGAGGTGATCGTTGTTTTGCCATGGCTTCCGGCGATCACCACGCGCTGTTTGTCTTCGCTCTGTTCAAAAATATATTCAGGATATGAATAAACTTTGATACCCAGATCCTGAGCTTTTTTCAATTCCGGATTATCTTCCCGTGCATGCATCCCTAAAATGACAGCTTCCAGATCCGTCGTAACTTTTTCAGGAAACCATCCCATTTCAGCAGGAAGTAAATTATGTTTTTTTAAACGGCTTACCGACGGCTCGTAAATCTCATCGTCAGATCCCGTGATTGTGAAACCTTTTTGCTGCAATTCGATGGCGAGATTGTGCATCACACTGCCGCCTATGGATATAAAATGTATTTTTCGGGATTGGGTATTTTGACTCATTATTATAATCGGAATGACTGATTCGAAGCGAAGTTAGTAAGAATTGATCTTTGGGCAAATGCGAAGCAAATCGCCTTTGACAAAAATAGTCAATCGGGCGTCATAAAGACAGTCAATTTATTGAAGCTATCTCAGCCTTTCTTTACAAATTTCAGTGTTTCGAAGGCACCATTTTTTGAAATGAACCTGATAAGATAAGTGCCTTGGCTTAATGATGTGATATCAATTTCGGGTTCAGGCTTGCTTCCGGAATCAAATATAACATTCCCGGAAGTACTTAAAATTTGGACATTTTTTATTCCTTTCCAGTTTTCAGTCGCAATTACCAATTTGTTACTGGCAGGATTAGGGTATATGGATAAGAAAGTTGAGTGTTCAAATTGCACACTTCGGATGGCACTAAATGCAAAAGTTTCATCCCGGTCAATCATTTTTAAACGATATAAGTTCTCACCTGAAGCCGGGGAATTATCAGTGAATGAATAATTGGAGATGGATTGGTAGGTATCTCCATTTGATTTGACACTTCCTATTTTATTCCATTTTTTCCCATCCAGGCTAAGTTCTATTTCGAAACGATCGCTATTGGTTTCCGAAGTTGTCTGCCAGGTTAATTGAGTAGTTTTATTTTCTTTGGTTGCAGTAAATTCAACCAAAGTTACGGGGAGGGGATTTTCACTGAGCAAGGTAGTCGTCGAAGTTTTCGGCATACATCCGCTTCGGCTTGTTTTTACGGCATAAACATAATTTCCAGGCGTTGAGGGTACTGTAATTTCAACTGAGTTTCCGGTTACGTTACTGACTCCCTGACCATTCCAGGTGAATTTCGCACCGTCACATTCTCCTCCCGAGCAGGCTACCGATAAAGTTGTTTTTGCCCCGGGCTTGGGTTTGTTATTTGAAGCCGCAGCATTAATTGTAAAAGTACAAGGCAACAGATTATATGAATCCCAAAGGTTATCCCAATAGCCTTCATCCGACATCTTAATCGATTTTGGAGTATTGTCGGTTGCGCCCCAATCCATTCCACCGTTTTTCCATTCCTCAAACAGATAATTTTCAGTAAAGACATTTGGATAAATATTAACCGGAATTGCGGGAGAGCGGGCAGGGGCTGTGTATGTATTGTTCACAAATTCGGCCCGGCATTTGGCGAGTGCAGGTTTCAGTTGGTAAATTTCAAGATCGGTGAAATGCATTGCGATATGGACATAATTTGTACCATGTTTGTATGCTCTCGGCAGCCATTCCATCGGAAGATTTCCTTCCAGGCCGTTACCGCCACGAGGTTCTCCCAAATCTTCCGGATCAAATTCTACAGCCGCTATTTTATTTACATTGGTTCCTTTCACAATATCCGGGACCGAAATTTTTCTCCACAGATCCCAGGGGTTTGTTCCATCGGAGCTATAAATACCATCTGCAAGCTGAAGTGCCAATGGAATGGTACTGTTATGAAGATGTCTTAAATTCCCTTGTTGAGAGCCAAAATCGGAGATGAAATATAAAACCTTGATCGAAGCACTATGGCGTTTTACGAGCCGGTAAAAACCTTCGAATTTCTTTAACAGCCCCCAGCCTGCAAACCGGTGCAAATCTTTTCCCATATCAGAAGTCCAGTTCCCGTCCATCGGCTGCGGAGCATTTTTTATTTCATATTCCTGATTTCCCCATTTTGCCGTTGTTTTGTTTGGAAAACGTAACGGAAGAAATTTTTCCCGCCATGCTTTAACGGCAGCCTGTTCATATAAACCGGGATCGGGATTGCCGTTATTGAAAGGCATTGCAAATTCTTCGGCCGGACTATTTCCCATTTGCACATACAGTAATTGCGGATAGTACGCTGAAATCTGCGTCAGCACGTCGTCTACAAAAGCGTAAAAGCGGGTCGTTGCATAATCTGAATACATCGACGGGCAGGCATATGCAATTTCATTCCTTACAAAAGCACCGAATCTGGTCTGGGCAATATCATCGGTGGAAAAATAGCTGTCGTTCCAATATCCCGGTCTCTGGTAAGGAAAATGCAGTGCGAATTTCATTCCCGGTTTTAGTGCCAGAATAGCTTTTACGGCTTCTACAATTTGTTTCCGCTGATAATTTCCCGGAGTCGGCTCGTATTGGTGCCATTCAATATGCAGCCGGACAGCGGTAACACTTGCATCCTGACCGTTGTAAGAAATGTTTACAAACTTTTTAATGTAGTCCCACTGTTCTGCATTGATTCCATTGGCTTCACTTTTATTAAAACCGTAGCCGGTTGTATTAATGATAAGCTCGGTTTGAGCGGGCAGATACGTTCGGGAAAGAAAGATTAGAAAAAGAACAAGATAAAATTTCTTTAAAAATAAGGACGAAGAAAGTCGCTTTATGAAGGTTTTTTTTCTGTCCATATAGCAAGAGTTTAGCATTGATCATTTCCGTTTCAATGTTAAACATACTATATAATCGTAGAATAAATACTATAAAATTGCTCGTTATGTCACCAATCTACCTGTATCATAAAAAAAATATGCGTGAATTAAGTTCTTTTCCGGGTTTAAGAAGATGGTTTTAATATCTAACATTATATGTTTTCTTAGATAAATAACTTTTTATTGTTATCAATAGAGCTTTTTAGAGTAAATATTATTAAACGGTAAAATTTTTACTATAAATTTTATTAAGAAATGTCTTTTCAAAAGATGACTCTAAAACAAAAGACGACTTCACTTTGTGTGAGCCGTCTTTTGTTTTCCAATATTATTTGTTAGCCTTTTCAGGCCAGTTTTTTGTACTTGATTCGGGTAGGCGTAGCCTCGTTGCCAAGTCTCTTTTTACGGTTTTCTTCGTACTCCGAGAAGTTTCCTTCAAACCAGTAAACCTGCGAATCACCTTCGAACGCAAGAATATGTGTCGCTACGCGGTCAAGGAACCACCGGTCGTGGGAAATAATTACAGCACAACCAGCAAAATTTTCCAGACCTTCTTCCAATGCACGAAGCGTGTTGATGTCCAGATCATTGGTTGGCTCATCTAATAAAAGAAGATTTCCACCTTCTTTCAATGTCATCGCCAAATGGACGCGGTTACGTTCTCCGCCTGAAAGCGTTCCTACTTTTTTCTCCTGATCACCGCCCCCAAAATTAAACCTGCTTACATAAGCACGTGCGTTAGACTGTTTTCCAGCCATCATGATCCAGTCATTTCCGTCGGCAATGCTTTGATATACCGTTTTATTGGCATCAAGATTATCATGTTCCTGATCCACATAAGCGAGTTGAACGGTATCACCAACGTCAAAATGGCCTTTCAGAGGTTTTAATTCTCCTGTAATCAATTTGAAAAGCGTTGTTTTACCGGCACCGTTCGGTCCGATAATTCCAACGATACCGTTAGGCGGCAATGCAAAATTCAGGTTTTCATAAAGAAGACGATCGCCGAATCCCATCGAGACGTCATGCGCTTCAATTACTTTATTACCCAGTCGAGGACCTGCAGGGATAAAGATTTCCAATTTATCTTCTTTTTCTTTTCCTTCCTGTCCTAATAATTTTTCATAAGCACCCAGACGTGCTTTTGATTTTGCCTGACGGCCTTTTGCACCCATCCGAACCCATTCAAGCTCACGCTGTAAAGTTTTCTGACGTTTTGATTCCGTCTTTTCTTCTTTTTTCAGACGTTCTTGTTTTTGTTCCAGCCAGGAAGAATAATTTCCTTTAAACGGAATTCCTTCTCCACGATCCAATTCAAGAATCCAGCCTGCCACGTTATCCAGGAAATATCTATCGTGAGTAACTGCGATCACTGTTCCTTTATATTGTCTTAAATGTTCTTCAAGCCAAAGGACCGACTCGGCATCCAAATGGTTGGTCGGCTCATCCAGCAATAATACATCCGGCTGACGAAGCAATAATCTGCATAACGCTACGCGGCGTTTTTCTCCACCTGATAATGTGGAAACCGGCGTGTCTGAAGGTGGGCAACGCAAAGCATCCATA
>Ga0247803_1000286_pt1 | contig 29757 bp, 44 predicted proteins | sample UWRJL014104B1_FD_180928 | JGI IMG/M metagenome (GOLD analysis project Ga0247803, IMG submission 180928) | Plant litter microbial communities from Arlington Agricultural Research Station in Wisconsin, United States - UWRJ-L014-104B-1 | ecosystem: Environmental > Terrestrial > Plant litter >...
ATCAGCCCTCCAGCTATTGAGAGTGGCTATGTGCGCTTCGTCCTTGGCCTTGATTTCCGTATCATAGTCCTTCCGCTCAACCTTACGCTCCTTCCTCTCATTAACCAAAGCCATGATGGCGAGCAGGGCTATAATCCCGCCCGCGCCATTGGCCATGAGGAAGGCGCCGATCTGAGCGAATAGCGCGTCCAATTAGATGCTCACGCCAGCCAAAGGGAGGGCGTTGTAAAGAATGATCAACACAGCAATGACGACAATCAGGACACGAGCAATGCGGCTGAATGGGTCTGGAATGCCGAGTTCACTGATAGCCCACAGCGCGAGCCACACGACAAGGCCGACAACCAGAACGAGAATCAGCAGGGAGATAAGGGATGAGACCATGTTAGTTCTCCGTGGATAGGATTTTCCAGATACTTCCGTTTTTTATCTGCTGAACGGTAGTCCTAGATACGCCATAATGCGCTGCAATTTGTGACCAACTGCGCGTATCGGCCTTAATGCTCCGCGCTTCCGAGATGTGAAGCTTTCCTCGACCGCCTTTTGAATACCCGGTCAATGGGTCAACCACGTAACCGTTCCGGCCTCTGGAATCCCTATCCCTAACATTCTGCTCCTGAGTGCCGAGATAAAGATGTTCTGGATTGATGCACAGCGGAACGTCGCACTTGTGCAATACGTGCAATTGGTTGGTGTCTTTAAGGCCCTTGTGGAAAAGGAAAGACGCTCTGTGAGCGCCCTGCCGCTTTCCTTGGTAGTAGGTTGAACCGTAGCCTTTCGGCCCAATAGGGCCAGCCCACAACCAGCACCCCGTGTTCGGCTCCGTGTACACATCGGAAATACGTGTTTCGAAATTCCGCTTGGTCTTGGTTCCGAACATTCCGGGCATTTATCAGTTCTCTGTAAGGGACTTTGGGGCGCTGGTAGGCATTTTTGATTCTACCAGCTTTTCCATAGTTGGCTGAGAAATCTTGAAGTGCTGAACAGCCTGTGGAACAGAGGTTGTAACGTACTGCTGGGCTTTGGCAAGAACTTGCGCCTTGGCATTATCTGGCACGGTTCCGTCCTTATTGAGTTTGCCGTTCAGCACTTGTTGAATGGCCCAATTAAGACCCGAAGTTAGCGCAGACTGAAGAGCCTCACGGTGCTTTGCCTCAAGCTCCTTACCAGTGATGCGGGCATAGAGGATTGCTGCCCACGTCAGGAGCGCCGTTACGACCAGAGGAAGAATCGCTGCGACGACTTGAGCGATGATGTTGGATTGGATGAAGTCCCACAAGGTCATGGTCACTTACCTTTCGAAAGGAGGGAGAGGAGGAAATCGGCAATCGCGGCAATAGCCTTCTGCCACCAGGATTGCTTGGGAAGGATCGGTTCGTCGTTAGGATTCCAGACCTCCACAGGCTCCTCCTTTGGTGGAATTGGTGCAATGGGTGGGGAATGCTCGGCAATGGGCTTAGCAGCCTCCCGCAACTTCATTAGGATAGGAGCTACACCCAACTGCTTGTCTACGTGCTCAGGATCGTACTTGCCATCTGCAACGTACTTGCCCTTCACATACTGATCGGTACCAGCCCAGAGGTAGGGAGAGGGAAGCCCCTTCTTTCGATAGCCCAAACCATTATACCGCTCTAGAATGTCCAGAGTACCGGCAATCGACCAATCCTTGTTCTTGGCTGCATAGGGCGGGCAGACAACCAAAGCGTCCTTCGCGGCCTCTTCCCATGTCGAGAATGGCCCGCGACCAGCAGGAACTAGAGTCGTCTTCTTGCCGGTGCCGATAATCTTCTGGCCGTTGTGCAGGACACCTTTGAAGTCGCCAGAGGACTCACGGTAGTGGATGACACCAATAACGTCCCACGGAACGCCTGTGGCCTCGGAAACAGCCTCGTAGCGCTCGCGATGGGCCTCGATCTTGGCGGCCTGAGCATTAATGGCCGTTGAGCGAGTAAACTTGGCGCGCTCCCAGCGCTCGGCGTTCGTCCCTGCCATCTATCTACTCCCCTCTTGGGTCATCACATCTCACTCACAATTGCAGCCTTAAGGCGCTTCAGGGAAAGCATGCCCCCGACAGACTGAAGGACATGCAGATTATTGGTGATAGGCTGTGCCGACCGACGAAGAAGGCGCCTGACATCTTCAGCAGTCGCATCTGGAAGATAGCTCTTGATGATTGCAGCAGCGCCAGCCAAGTGAGGTCCGGAGAATGACCCGCCTGAGCCAAACCCGTATTTGTTCGGACCAATGGCGCACATCACATCGTCCGCATCCGCAGTTTGCCCTCCGGTCATTACATCCGAGGGCAATGAAACACTGAGGGTATTCACGCGTCGATCCCCACCAGGGGCCAGCATGGTCGTATAGTAGTTGTTCGCATTGAATGGAGAGGGTTCCCCCAACACATTCACAGCCGAACCAACCACAGTTTCATGTAAGCTGGCATGAAAGACCGAAGCGGCGCGACCTTCCCAATTCCCGACAACGGTTGTGACAATCACGTTGTGATCCCATACTGCCCGCTCAATCGCATCGGAAAAGTCTTTGAGCATGCCGTTTTCATGCGCTGAACTTGCAGGCGTACGAGCCATGAAACGCAACGGATTCACGTTCGGAGCGTAATAGTCAGGCCACAAAGGGTAAAGCTGATATTGCGGATCATTGGGCGCTGGCCAGAAGGCATCATTGACAGCCGCCATGCCTGCAATGTGAATAACCTCTGCGCCCTGTGCCACAGCCAGATCAATGGCCTCGTCAATCGTAGCCAGAGAGGCCCTGACGGGGATAATCCGGGCTCGTGCAAACACACCCGCCGTACCAATAGAGTTGTGCTGGGCGGCAATGACGGACGCAGCGCATTGACCGTGGGCATTAGAGCTTGTCGGCACGATCCCATCCCAGACGGGCGGATTCGTATTCGTGCCGCCCTCAACGGTGTTGATGCCGGTTTCGTAGACCCCGGCCAGATCAGGATGTCCCTGACTACCGGGGTAAACGTCAATCACTGCCACCTTAACATCACGCGGGGCATCGCCTAGAACACTGGCGTATGTTTCTCCCTCAAGGATTTGACGCATAGGCCACTGATAGCGGCTATAAGCATCTGCCGTCGATGCAGTGCTATCCACCTGTGCATTCGTAACGACATAATCCGCCGAAACGCAATTTGTGTACACTGCTGCATCTGGGGATGATCTCGTATTGCAGGTCATAGCTGCCGAAGCAGGCAGAGCCATGAGAATAAACGCCGCAATTGAGATAATGGATTTCATGCAAGTCCGTCCTGTCCGCGCCGGTCGATCCAGCCGAGAGTTACCATATTGGAAGTTGTAGGAGTGCCAGTTGTATTGGTCTGGGCGAAGTAAATCTGCCTGGAAGCATTCGTGAAGAAAACGGGAGGGGGCGTCACGACCTGAATATCCGCGCTATCGCCCGCACCAGTGCCAATCGTCAGAATAGTTGCGGTAACGCCCCCCTGAGCAGCAGAGCCGACCGATATGTCAGCAAGGACAGAAACCCCAACATCTACACGGAAGCGCAAGATAGGGGCTACAACGATGCCAGCAGGCACCGACAGGGCGAACAGAGCGGCGGCAGCAGCGGCAGTGTTATTTCTATCGGTTATAGACACAGAGCGCATGAAAACATCGCCGTTCTGATAGAACGGAATGACAGTGCCCAACTCGCGCAAGATCGATCCAATACGTCGAAACTGGGTGTAATTAGCGGGTAATGTCGGTGCTGTTGCGGACAGCGAAAACAGCACATCTACAACACCTGTGTCTGGGCGCCTGATGGCAAAGACATGGTATGTGTTGTTACCCACAACACCAGTATCGAGTCCGCCCTGATTGGTTCCCACAGCCCATGTCGCATCAGTACGCTTGATGATTGAATTGGCGAGAACCAAAGACGAGGCGCCTGACGTATCGATAGTGACGCCAGAAGCAATTCGAATGTCATTCGTAAGGTCGCCAGCATCGTTCGCCAGGGCCATGCCAAAGATGGCACCGCGGATTTCGCTCAGAAGAGTCAGAGTGCCGCTGTAGTAGGGGGCGGTCCATGTGCGGGTGGTTGCGGTGGGTAGGCCGGAAAGGTCGAAGGCAACTAGCTTGGTTTGATCCGTACTGTCACGAAGGCGGAAGAGCGAGGTCTTGAACCAGCGCTTGAGCATGCCTGCCAAGTTACGGAAGGCATTATCCACCATGTAAGGGTACATTTGGCCCTGAACGATGGTCGTTCCAGAGATATCGGTGTTGTTGTTGTCAACCTCATCGAATTGACCGATTTCATTTTGGGCCATTGGACACCTTCAGGCTGCTGAATACGGATACCATTTATTATCCAGAAATACTATATGCGGAGGAATTCACCCAATTCGATATCCTCCAGAACCGTAAAGAGAGGCCAAAATTGCAGGGTCAAGTTCCATCGCAATGAGCCTGTTTCCATCCCCACTACTTGTCTCTCCTCTCACCCGGTCTTCAACAGTCTGGGAACCTCGTGCACTTGCGTTTGCCGCCTCATAAGCAGCGGATGGGCTATAGCCTTGAGCCCTGAAGGCCTGAATTGGCGTCAGGCTTGGTGGCGCTCTGTAGGAGTTGGCGCCATTCACAACAGCGCGGAGCGGGAGCCCCGCATTCTGCGCAGCCGCTATCTGTGGCAGCATAGCTGATGTTACGGCCATGCCTTGGGGGATTCTGACTGGATTTGTGGCGCTACCGACCATCGGACGCGCATTCGCTGGCCTAGGGGACGGGGCTACGTTGGCGGCAAACGTGGACACAGACGGAATGGCAGGAAGAGGAAGTGCAGCGAACTGCTGGCGCGTAAGTCCAGCAGGCCCATTGATTGAGACATCATAAGCCTGAGCAGCATTGCCGGGGGCAAGCCGCGCCGGAATGGTTGTCGCAACGCGCTGCCCTAGCTGTTCCGCCCGCTGCGCATTGATATTGGCTGCTGAGCTACCAACAGACGGTATCGACGGGATAGGCGGCAACGCTCGCTCTACGTTGCTCTGATTAGCCGTCAGTGCCGCTCTACGGGCAGCGTCGTTGATCTGCGCAGCCGTGGGCCGTTGAGCGGCGCTATTGAACGGAACCGACTGCACAACGCGAGTGGTTGGCGGTTGTCCAATATTAGACGGCGGAAGTTCAGGGAGGCGAGCACGAGCCGGGGATGGCGTGAGTGAGCCTAGACCACCCGTTACCGTTGTCGGCGTCATATCTGGGATATGGTACGAATAGATATTGCCGCCATCAGCCGTTAGGCGAGGCGTGACAGGGTTCTGCGTCGAAGCCAGCATATCGACAGCACGAGTTGCATTCACATTCCCACGCGGCGCATTGAGTGCGGCCATGGAAGTCGTGACGATGTCGGGCGCTGAAGGCCTGCGCTGGGGAAGTGGAACGTTCGGGGACGGCGTAACCTGTGCCCGTTGAGCGTCAACGCTTTGAAGCGGGTTCCTCATCTGCCGTAGATCAGGCGTCATTGTTGCGGGCATAGGGGCCACACGGGGTCCAACAACATCTGTTAGTGTCGCAACCTCTGGCAGTTCACCGGGCGGGATTAGAGGCCCATAGGCAGATTGCGGAACATCGCCAGAGGCGTAGAAGCGGTGACCTCCGATGGTCGCCACCGGCTTCATGTTCCTAGCCCAAGACGGCATTACATCGCCGCTTAGGAAATGATCGGCGCCGGGCACAGGGTTTGGGATAGTCCCTGCCTGCACACCATTTACAATGCGCTCAACCTTTGCCCTGAGTGATGGGTCTTGCTGTGCTCGCTTTGCACCACTACCAGGATTGGTGTATCCATCAAAGCCAGACTTGATAACCTGATCAGGTGTTTGGCCTCTGGCTGCGGCTCTCTGTTGGATCGCCCACGCTGCCGCGATCAGACCGGCATCACCTTCGCCGCCCGATTCAGCAATCAATGTATCGATGAGGTCTTTAGAGGCCATTGACGTTTCCCCAAGCTAGGGCGATATTCCGGTTACGAGAGATGAGGGATGAAATGAACGAGAAACCAACAGACGGATTTGCAGGACGAGGCGCCCAATGGTGGTTCGGAGTCATTGCGATGGGCGTTCTATTTGGCCTGATGGCGTGGTTCAAAACCATCTCCTAGGTTCCTGAGTAGCTTCCAGCGCCGTTTACCGTAACACGAAGAGGCGCAGTCGGCTGCGGCTGCATTCCTGCCGCTCCGCCCATAACAGCACCTCTTGCCGCACCCTGTAGCCCGATCTGGATAGCCTCAAGGGCCGTTCTGTGCTCGGCGCTCAGGGCCGCATTCTGAATTGCTCTCTGGAGGGCAGCAGGGTCACCGGACGCAAGAACCTCACCGATACGAGCCATAACCCGTTCGTCCACTTTCTTGCCAAGTACCTGAAGGCCTCTACGACCAGCCGCTACAAGCCCTGCCATAGATGCGGCTTGGGTCCAGTCACCGCCAGAAGCAAAATACCCACCAGCGCCGCCAACCACGCCAGCCGATATAAGCTGTTGAGCGGTTGAGGAATTGCCACTCACAGCGCTCCGAAGCTGATCGACAATGGCTTCGACACGAACGAAAGCCTCAAGCTCACGTGCCTTATGAGCGCCTAGAGCAAGTTCATTCATCTCTCTGCGGGCCTGCGAGCCAAAAACCTGATTGATCACGTTTACGCGGTCACGAGACGCCTTGATTGTGTCGATCAGTTCAGACGCATAACCGATAGAGAATGCATCGCGCTCGGCCTGAGTGAACTGGCCAAATGCCTTCCGCGCTTCCGGAATAGCCCTGGGCGACGTAGCGAACTGTTTGCCCGCATCAATAGCATCTTCAGCCCCGAAGAACTGCGCAGCACCACGCCGAGCCTGATTAAATTCCGGAACAGCATTGTCGAGCACGCTATTCAACTGGCGCCGCATATCCCCGATTTGACCAGCAAGGAGATTGTCACCATTCCGCTGTGCTAGCTCACTAGAATTACGGAGATTGCGCTGCACGATGTCCCAAAACTCAAGGTTTGGGAGAGCATATGATCCATCTGGTAGCTGCCGCAGTGTAACAGTGCCATCAGGCCTGAAAACAAAGGGGTTTCTGATCGCATTTCCACCGCTAACCGCCGCCGCGTTCGTTGAGGTTTGCTCAGCCGCATTGATAGCCTGCCTAAAGGGGTCGGCCTGCATGAGGTTGCGGATTTCGGGTGTCCAGATAGCTTTTGCCTGTGGAGCATCATACGCAGCCCGGTAGGCGGGCTGGTTTGCTTTCCTTGCACCCTGACGTAGAGCATCCTGAAGCGCGAGATCGTCAGTCGCGCCATTCATTAGACGCTGGATGAATCTCACGGCACGAGGGCCTTGGGTTTCAAACCTGTCTGATACCGTCGCGTTCAAAGACTGCGCTGCTTCTGGTGACACATTAGACGCGGTTCGGGCGAGGGTCCGAAGTGGCGCCCCGCCTCTATCTGCATTGATTACCGGGGTTCCGGCCTGCGCTGCTACTGCCTCATCAGCCTGAGTCATACCTAGCCGTGCTGGACCATTCTCACCCTGCTGAAGAGCGAGGCCAATACGCCGCGTTACCTCATTCTCTCGGTTGAAGGCGGTTTGTACAGGACGGATTACATTGTCATAGACCGCACCGCTGCCTCGCTTGATCAGTTCCCCTCCCAACGGAATAGCTGCCGAAATAAGAGAGGGGCCAACAGCATCAGCCAGTGCATCTGTAGGTTTCGCCCCACGAACCATATTATCGGCTGCGGTAAGGCCAAGCGTAGACAGGCCAGAGTTAAGAAGTTGACCGCCTTGAAACCCTGCCGTTGCGTTAGCAACCGAACCAGTGACCGGACTGGATGCAATTCGAGGAAGAAGGTTTCCGGTCAGACCAAGCGCATTAGCGCCAGTCGTTGATAGTCCACCAACGCCGAAAGAGCCAAGGGCGCCGCCAATATTACCGCTTACGCTGGCGACAGGGTTTGCGGCAGCAAGTTCTTCTCGACGCTTCCGGACAGCCTCACGAGCCTGATTGTAATCTCCACCTGTGAGTTGAGCACCAATGCCTACAAGATTATCTGAAATGCCCTGAGCCATCGGACCGATGACAGGAATGCCGTTAACCAAACCGCCGAGGGTTGCAGAGGTAGCGCCGAGAATATCGGGTCGCGCTGGCTGCTGGACGGGCAATGCAGGCGCTGCCGTATCAGTGCCGGGGCCGAACCGGCTCATGCTAGATGCAGCGGCTAGAGCTTCGTCCTGCTGCGGCGCCGCGCCAAGAGATGCGGCAATCTCATCCACCGTAGCCTGCTGCTGTTCAGGGGACATGCGGAGAAATTCGTCTCCAACTGTCACGGTCTGATTGCCGATTGTGAGCTTTGCCATTTACTCCCCCCCAATGCTCCACGGAACGCCGCTGGAGGTGGTTCCGGATGAGGTTGGCGTGGTAGCGCCATATCCGCCCATAGAGCCCGCTTGGGCCTGTAGCTTGGCATACCCAGCGCTCACGGCCTGCTCCAGATCGGTTAGTGACTTCTCAAACAGAGCCTTGTCGCCTCGCGTCATCGCTTCTTCAAGGTTCGAAATGGCGCCTTCTGCCTTTCGGCTTTCAAAGTCGGTAATCTGGCCTCCGCCACGAAGCACTTCGCGGGCCTCAAGGAAGGTTCTGTTGATTAGGCGGTTTGTCTCAACCTGGAACTTGGCACGTTCCGACTGAGGCAGCGTTGGCAGCATCTGCTGGGGGACGCCAAGGATGTTACCGAACTGCTCCTCCATCCCCTTCGCTTGATTCCGAACGTTCTGAATCGCGCTGAGTGTCTGCTGCGTCGTTAGCTCCGCCGCTGGTAGATCGAACTGCGCCGCACCAGTGTTTTTGCCAAACATCGAACCAGCCGCACGATCAGCATTTAGGTCATATGGGCCAAGAAGCGAAACCCCCTCTGGCGTTCTGGCTGGGATGAGTTCGCCGGTGTCCGAGGGCTGAAGATAGACTGGATTGCCTTGGGCATCACGCCCCCATTGCCCACTTAGGCTAACGCGGGGGCTTCCGTTTGTATCGCCGGGTGGCGAAATCCACTGTCCACTTGTTTTATCGTACAGATGACCGCCAACACTCATGAGGTTATCGCCGCCGCCCGCCTGCGCTGTCAGGACCGCACTAAATGCAGTACCGGGATCAACGGCGCCGCTTTCGACAGCAGCAAGCCACTGAGTCTGTCCATTCTGACGCAACCATTCAGTAGTCTTGTTGAGAGTATCCTGCTTCTGCGCCTCTTCCTGCTGAAGGAGGGCATATGCATCGTCTCGAACAGCGCCTTGACCAGCATTGGCTAGGCCATTGGCGATTCCTTCGCCCCAACTATTGCCGCCTGCAATACCAGCAGCAAGCCCAAGAAGAGCATTGCGATTAGATGTAAGACCTTCGTACAGAGGATTTCCGCCCCACCCCAGAGATTGACCGATGCGAGGAATAGCCATGCGTTGCTCCTAGAGGAAACTGGCGAGGCCAAGGGCGCCGCCGAGCAAGGTCTGAAACGGATTAGGCGCTGGCTGGGTGTTCGTCGTGGTCTGGCCTGCCGCTCCAGCCGTGCCGTTGAGGATCGATGACGTGCGGGCAAGGTCATTCCAACCTCGATTTGCCTGCGCATCGAAAAGATTGGCTTCCGCAGTGCGTCGAGCAAGCGCATCAGCATCGAGAATCGAACCAGCCGCAACCTGCGCCTGTCCCGGCGCCAGAGAGGCTGCGAACAAATTGGGCAGCGCATTAGCCGCCGCCAACTGACGGGCGTTATCGTTTTGGTAGTTCTGGTAGTCCAGATTGGCAATCGTATTGGATACGCCACGATTAGCGGCGTTCACATTGGCACCGCCTGCAAATCGGCCACCTGCATTAAACGAGGCATTCGTTGCAGCAAGGGTATCATCAATTGCGTTCTGGCGAAGCGAGGCATAGCCGGGGTCGTTCATCCCCATCCTGTTGCCCGCAGCAATCTGACCAAATTCGTCAATGGTACTTCGAATGCCGTTGGAATAGCCGTTATTGTTCGCCGCGCCTGCGATGGCATTCACGCCGCCCGTAGTGGTCGAACTGAGCCCGGTGTAGAGCGGATTGCCATAAACCTGACTGCCCTGCGCTAACTGGCTCTGAAGCCGATCAGCGAGGTTGTTCGTCAGCGCAGTGACCTGCGGAGAGTTACTTGTGGTTGACGAGGAGGATTGTTGTGTGCCGCCGCCCATTTATGCAGCCTCTCTATTAAGAACTTTTCGCAACAGATTGGGCTCCGGCGCTTCGGTCATTAACTGAAAGTCAGTTAATATCCTGGACCAATCCCTACCACAAATGCGCACTTCAGTACAACCGATAGCCGCCATCTGCTCGGTCAGCCACTGCATGCCCTCGCGCATCACGCGCAAACGCACTTTGGGGCCTCCTAGAAGGCTGGATGTTCCGTACTTGATCCAACACACCGCATCCGGCGTAATCTCAAGCACAAGAGCCCCGCTGCCCTCCTCGCCCATGGCCCAGACAAAGAGATTACGACCGTTTATAAGATCGCTCTTGAGGTCTTCCATGGATGCATTTGGCACGCCACGAACGCATGGCCAGATGGCCTCTGCGATCTCGGGCCACTGCCCTGCAACCTGACTTGCTCTGACGGGAACGAACATCATGCTCGCACCCCTGTGGCGTTCGGGCTGAAGTAGTTAACGATCACTGAGCACGTACCAGCCGACACCGTTACGCGAAGTTCCCAACCTTTGATCAGAACAAACGGCTCATCATAGACAATCGTCTGGCGAGCCGTCATGGCGCCAAGATTGCGCTTGTAATAGGTGATGGCGTTGATGGGATCGTAGCAGGCAATCGTCAGGTTCGGGGTTCCGCCACTAACCTCTGTCACCTCTATGGATGCAATCGTAACCGGACGGTTATTTATGTTCCTTGGCGTAACGTCATTAGCTGTGGCGCCCACCGTATTGAAGTAGTCGGTTAGGAGGGTCGTTCCTGTAATGAAGTAGCTCATTTAGGCCCTCCATTCGTTTGTGCACGGAGATGGTCAAGGCCTCTCGCGAACGTCCATTGAGCACCGGCAAGGAAGTATTCGGTGAAAGCGACGTTCATTCCACGCCCCCTGAGAGGAACGCGACCGCCATTCACCTTTGGCATTGCGGGCTTCCACGTGATTGTTTCGTCAAGCCTGTCCTTGACGCCAAGTGCGAGGGTGCTTGTGGCGCAGTCGTTGATGGGCGTAATCCACGAGATGAGACCTGTTTCGCCGCTATTGCTGGTTGCCGTGCGGATTTCACCCTCAATCGAACTACCCGTGAACGTGGCGTATTTATAGTTCTCATCGAGCGCTGCAAAGACCGGCTGGCCACCTTGGAAGAATCGGCTATCCAAAAGGATATCGATATCGTCCAAGACCCCGTAATCCGTCCCCATCGCGTCCAGAGTAATGCCGGGAGTAGCGATCTGGGTCAGGTAGGTGATAGCGCCCTGACGGGTTGACCACTTATCAAACTCCCACGAGTAACGAATGGCATTCTGGTAAACCGTAGCGCTTGGATTGCTCAGAGCGGGATAAAGCCACATCACGGCCTTGCTCAGCGGGTCCATTGCCGCCCGAACGCGAGGCATATCAGCCACCGCAACCTGACCATTGAACCAATCATCAATACGACCAGACCCAATGTGCTGAATTCCGTTGCCGGTGTAGGAGTTAAAGCCATCTGTGGATAGCCAATAGGCAATGCCATCCAATCCTGCGATTGAACGGCGACCAACACTTCCCCGCCCATCCGAAATCTTGAGCAGCGAGAACGCGCCTGTCGCATTACCACCAAACTGCATCAGCCTCAGAGCATTATCCTGAAAGATCAGGGCCGCGTTGTTCTTGAGGTCAATCCCTCCAACAAGGCGCCCACCATCCTCAACCTGCTGATAGTCAGAACCCGCCCCAGTGAAATCATTCGGATTGCCGAGAACTGAGGTACGAATAAGCCGATTGTCGCGATTGCCCGCATCATCTTCACAATCACAGGCCACCACATAGTTGGCACATACGAAGATATCGCGAGGGGCGCCAGCTTCGGGAATGGCTACGAATGCACCGCCCAATTCGATGTCATAGCGCATCATGCCCTGCGTTGTATTGGTCGCGAGCAGATAGTTGCCGTATTGCGCAAGGCTCCAGTCATCATCGGCGGTTAGCGCAAAACCTGCTTGAACCAAGTCCCATCCGAAGGAGGCATTAAGCTGATAGCAAGAGGTGTCGGTAAAGGCGAAAACCACGTTCGTTCCGTTACGCTGGAACATCGAAATGACGCCACGAGGCGCGGAAGGCAATGATGCAGCGCTGGCAGCGGCCACAAGACCCGGTGCGGGACCATAACCTTCGACAAGCGGTGAAACGCCGTCAGCAACCATTACAGCGCCAGGAGCGGTTTCCCCCGCATCCGGCGCCCACTGTCCATAAACAAACTGCATTTAGACCGCCTGAACGGGAAGGCGAGACCCGTTGCGCCCATACTGAGCAATGGTGTTCTGAAGATTAAGGCTTGAAATGATCTGTGACGCCTGAGAAGCCATGGCCGAGGCCGTACCCCATTCCTGCCCGAAGGCATAAAGTTGGCTCTGGCACATCCAGAGATATGCATCAGGGGCAATATCAATCAGCCAGTTTGTGGGATTTGAAGCTGAGAGGCTCAGGAGCGTTGCGTAGATCGTGCCGTCGAAGCTTCCAGCGTAATAATTGCCATCCCCTGAGATCAGAACACGCGTACCAGTGACTTCCCACCTTGCCGGGTAGCCATTGGCATCATCAAGATAGCGCACGCCAAGGAAGCCCGTAGGCAGCGTTGCGTAGCCATCGGCATCAGTGGCAAAGGTATAGCTCTCTTCCCGCTGGTAGCCCATTAGCTCGCGTCTGATCGCTGCTTCAGCGAGGGCAATTGCCTCTTCTAGCCTGGCATCGGTATATCCGCGCTCTGTCCAGTCATTAAGCGACAGCTTCAGGGAGGCAAAATCCGTAATCATACGCGGGAATCCCTTGTCCTGAAGGCGTGGTTGTCTGAATCGTTCAACCAGCGAGAGATGAACTTCTCATCGCCCTGATTTCCGGCCTCAGACAGGCCGCTGTCGTGAAAGATATTGAGGGGGACGCTGGCGACGTGAGCAAATTCGCCCATTCTCGTCCCCGCTGTAGCGGCCCTAGCAGCCGCATTGTCGCGCACAAGCTGCTCGGTTGGGTAGTCGGTGCGAATGATGAGCTTATCGCCGTCCCACAGCTTCCATACGGCCCTCTGGCCGGGAATGGAGAGGTCGTGGTCAAGTTCCCAGTTTCCATCAGTGATACGCATCGACTACCCTTTTCAATTAGCCCGGAAGCGGGTCGTTACGGCGAGCCTTGCCTTCGTTGATAAGCTGGGTAGCTTTCGACTTGGGAAGGTTCAGTTCGGTGCCCGCAGGGGTGCGCTTGTCTTCCTCGGCCCAATAGTCAGCCTCAAGGGTAACCGGGATTTCCGGTTCCTTATCAGCCTTGGTAGCCTTGTCGTAGTTAACATCGCCCATTTCTGCCGGGGGAACGGCGCCCTTGACCTGAAGATCGGCGCGGCCTTCGCGAGCCTGCTGAATCTCGGCACGGAGACGGTTATCATCCCAATCTTCGTCTACTTCGATCAGCAGTTCCAGAGCCTTGGCAACCAGCATGGTATGCTCATCGAGCTTTACGCCCGACTTCACAGCCTTGGGAGTTTCCTCGGTCGCAAGACGCTTGCCGTCATCAGACATAGGAGCGCCTGACTTGGCTTCCTCGCTGGGACCAGCAACGTCCTCTTCGTCAGAGTTCAAGGCAGCGTCTTCAGCCTTGGCTTCATCAACCTTCTTGCGAAGGGTTTCAGGCGACCAGCGCTTATCCGGGTCTTCGCCGGTAAGAGCCTTATACTGAGCCTCAAGAGCAGTGCTCATTGGTTTAGTCCTTTCTTAGACAGCCGCCGAGAACGGCGTTACTTCAGTGCCAGTGCCGGAACCATTCATCTGCACCAGCCATACGTTAGCCTGAACGTCTTTGAGGGTGATAAGGTCGCCCTTGATCCCGCCTTTTGTTGAACCGTTCATGGTGATGGTGTCAGACGTGGCAGTCGTTTCGAATGAGGCAACCGTGTCACCCGCATCCTGAGCAAGTACCGCTACGCCTGCCATGGTGTCGCTAGCGTTCGCCACCTGGATAATCACGTTGTTAGACGTAACCGTGGTGCCGATCATGATGTTGAACGTCTTGCCGGAACCGTAGGAGGCTGGCAGCGTCAGGGTAAGCCCCGCCGCCGCATTCACCGTGCAGATGGTCTCAGTGTGAGAGTCATTCAGCGTGGTCGATGCTGTGATATTGATAGGCTGAAGAGAGGGCATGATCTCTATTCCTTAGCTAGCAGCGGTGAGGCCGAACAGGTCAGCAATAACGCCAAGACCGGCTTCGTTCTTCACACGCAGAGTGCCTTCGCCAATGATGACGAACTTCTTCGCATCACCAGTCTTTGCAATATCCGGGTCTTCCTTGATCGGGCGCAGCCATGCCCAGTCGAGCATATCCGGATCGATGAAGAAGGCGCGACGGGCGGCGGCGGCAGAAGTCGCCATGACGCGGTTGGGAACGATGTTCAGCTTGCCAAATGGGCCTTCATAGATATCGGCAGTACCAACGATGGTGTTCTTGCCGCCGCCGTTCGTGGTGTAACGGAAGGCTGCAACGTTGGCGTCCGACATGAAGGTCACGAACACTGACTTATTGTACGGCGATAGCACGAGATTGCGCGTTTCGCCGCCAGAGTTGTAGACCGCCGAAGACACGGTATCAGTCAGGGCCTTGGTGAAGGCGCGCTGCGTGCCGGTGGTTTCAGCAACGGTCAGCTTGGTGCCGGTATTAAAGCCGCCATTAGCACCGCCAGCGCCACGGGAGACGTTGGTAACGAGCCAGGAGGGAAGACCACCGGACACGCGAGTAGCGCCAGCCACAGAGGCCGTATTGGAGACGATGGACAGTTCCACATCCTTACGGACCTGAATGCCTGCCTTGATCTTCTTCTCAGCCAGCTTTTCGTTATTGCCAGCGTTATCGACAGCTTCCTGGGTGTTGGAGATCAGGCCAGATTCACGGAAAATCTGGGTGTAGTTACCAACACGGGTCGGCGGCGCAAGCACGTTGAAGGTGTATTCGTCGCCTTCAACCTGTGCGTTTGCAGCCGGAGCGCGGAGAGTGTCAGTCTCCCATTCCGGGTGCGTGGAAGACGCCTTGGTCTTCGGGATCATCGTATAGATGGGGGTATCTTCCGGGGTGATACGGGAGACGATATTCGAGAGCTCTTCGCGGTTACCGACGCCGGTAGTGGAGAGCAGGGTATTGGTAATTGCAGCCATAGCGGCCTATCCTTGTGATTGACTTGCGAGGTACGCGGCAACGCCGTCCTTGACGCTGCCAGTTTTGTCCAAGCGGTCCATTGCTGCCTTTTGCTCCCGCGACCGTACTTCAGCACCGCTCAGACGCTTTCCGCCCTTTTGGACGGGTGGGCGCTTCTCTGGCGGCGTTGCTCCGGTCTTCGCGGCCTTCTGCTTAGCCTGCAACTTGTCCCACGCTATCGCCTTGCGCATAACCACAACGTACTTTGGATTAAGGGGAAGTTCCCCAAGCTCTTCAGCACTAAGCCCGTACTGATTGCCAAAGTCCTTGATATCAGCCACGAGGGATTCAAGGTTCTTCGGGTCTTTCAGTTCTGGAGCAAGTGTGGTCAATTCCTCCCATGAGGAGGCAAGGCGCTCATTCCTGGTCTCGTCGGCCTTGGCTTTATCAGCGGCCTTTGCCGCCTCTAGCTGGCTTTGGATATAGGTCTGATGCTGCGTGAAATTGTCGTAGTACAGTTTGGCCGTATTGTATTCGCCCCATGCTACCGGGTCCACTGCGTAAGGGACATTCGGCATCTGAGGGGCTTGTGGAGCGAGGGATTCCAGGAGCTTAGAGGTATACTCAAACTGCTGGTGCAACTCACTTTCGCGCTTGGTGACAGTTTCACGAGTGGCTTGGAATGCTTTAACCTCTTCCGAATGCGCCATCGTCTTCTGTCGGTAGTCCCGGTCCATCAGGTTCCCGGACTTCAACTGGGCGATGGTTAGGACCGTTCCGTCCGGCAAGCGAACCTTGGCATCGTCGTTTGCAAAGCGACCTCCGCCAATCTCTTCTTGCTCATCGTCGTCTTCGTCGTCAGGTTGACCTTCGTCATCCGGTTCGCCATCCTCTTCAGGATCGGCACTCTCGCTATCCTGATCGTCATCCGGTTCGGTTTGGCCGTCATCGGCTCCTACATCGGGCTCAGCTTCAAGATTGTCGTCAGAGTTGGCGTTATCGTCAGCCGTAGCTTCAGACGCGCCGGTAAAAGCCGCAACGGCCTCTTCCATCGAAAGGGGGGCATCGGTGTCAGCAGTCGTCATAGGTTTTCACCTTCGGGATAGGCCGATCCTTCCGCCGCTTGTCCTTTCGGGGCATTGGTCTGGTTGTCGGCTGGGTTAAGCGCGATCTGGAGCATCTGCCGTCCTTCCGCGCAAAATCATGCCTGCAATCTCCGTTGTGAGACCTTCAACTGCCTTGATAACGGCGCGTTGCTCAACAATCTGGAGGCGCAGGGAATTGATATCGAGGCCCTGAACGACAGCCTCAGCAAGAGAGGCGTAGAGCGCTCCAAGCGTCTCATTTGCCCCAGCGTGTACAGCCTTAACAGCAGCAGCAAACGCGGCATCGGTACGCAACCGCTCCGCTTCATCAGCCAATCGCTTTTGGGCTTCAGTTGTCATTGCTTAACCGCTTTCAAGTTAATTGTATCAGACACGCCAAAAACTGCAAGGTTAGCCGATATCGCCGCCTAGCTGCACATCGCCAACCTGCCCCGTGTTTGCCGGGGCGCCTGCGGTTGCTAGTTCCTTCTGAAGGTTGATCTTTGCGTAGCCAAGCTCACGAGCCAAATCGAGTTCATCCACAAGGCTTGCCCGCTTGATATCGAACTGACCTGCAATACGCTCTCGTTCCAGTTGCGCATCGATTTCTATCTGTCGCATCTTCTCTTGGGACTTCAGATAGTCGCTGCGCTCTTCGGCTGCGGTATTGGCAGCGAGTTCCGCCATCTTATACTCATGGGCCTGCTGCTGTTCCTGCATCTTGGCCTCTTGCTTCTTTTGTTCGATTTGAAGCTGGGGAGGCGGCTGGCTCTTCGCCTGTTGTGCTTGAGCCTTGAGGTTCGCCACCTTCGTTTCATCGAAATCAATGTAATAGAATTCGGAGTCGCGAATCCCAGCAGCCTCCGTTTGCTGGCGCATGGTCTCGACAATCTTGGGCAGCATGTCGATAGCGTCTTCCGTGGCACCATTCTGCATAAGCTGGCTAGCCAAGGTCATCTGGTTAGAGGCCACACCCTGAAGCATCATCATGTCGCGTTGGCGGTTGCCCGTTCCAAGGCCGAGATTGATGGTAATGCCCATATCGGCATTCCAGTGCTTCGGGTTAACTTCAATCAGCTTCTTGCCGATGCGAAGGTTACGTGGGCGATCCTGGTGCTTGATCTCCATCTTGAGGAGGGCGCGGAAGATAGGCGTCCAGCCAAGCTCGGCCATATCACGCGCAACCATTTCTGTCTGACTGTAACTAGCGTCGTGGTTGTTCTGGTTGGCGGTAGCGGTCTGGTTCTGAAGCACATCTGGGTCAAGCGCCATTGCCTGACGGCTCTGCCCTGTACGCTTGGCCAGCATATCGTCAGCATAGGCCAGGGCTTCATAGCCATGGTTGGCCACAAAGGGCACCGGAAGAGGCGTCACACTAGCACCGGGCTTACCAAACACGTGTTCCCCGAAGGTCGGCGAGAACAAAGCATCGGGATTGACGATTTCACCCTGAACGAACATGCGCGGGTTATTCGATGCATAGGTATTGTCGAAGACCTGACGGATCATGGCCGTCTTCATCTTCTGGATAGGCATCGTGGCGTCTGCTAGGGACTTGCCAGCAAACTTATGCGGCACTGGTTCCCACGGGATGGAGTAGAACAATTGTTCGTCTTCCCAGACCTCCCAGTCGAGAAGTTCGCCCCCACTCTCGGAACCGGCATAGATGATGCGCACGGTCTCAGCCATGCCATCGTCATCAACGTCCACTTCCATCATGATCTCCCAACGGTCAATCAGTTCTGTGGATTTGTCCGTTGCATCATCGGTGTCGCGATAGTTCTGACGCGCATAGTCTTCCGGCGTATCGTCATCATCCGCGCCGATATTCTCAATCAGCTTACGGTCAAAGCCCTCCTTGATCAGGTCGGAGCGTGTAGTCGGCTCTCGATGGGCTCTGAAGCGTGATTCTTCAATCGTCGTAGCATCTGGGTCGAGAAAGAAGTTCTCAGGTGGAATAACCTCAAGGCGGCGCCTGCTCTTGCGGCACATACGCCGTAGCTTCACCTCGTGGACGTTGACCTCCATTTCCGTGACAACGCCCGTCTCAAGGTCTTGGACGGGCATCATCTCCGTGGTCGTGGTCTGATTGGTGATCTCGACTTCAGGGTCTTGCTCCAGAAGTGCCAGTTGCTCATCGCTCAACCCGTCATGGAAGCTAACCTTGTATTCCGGGTTATCGTCGTTCCAGAGCTTGATAATGGCGTACTTGCATAGACCCGCGTCAACGATGGAGTCACGGACGATCTTGTAGCCAGGGTTATCCTTGAGGAATACGTAGTTCAGGAGATGTGTGGCATTCTCTGCATCATCATCGTCGTCAATACCAACCGGCTCTGCAAGCACCATGCGATTGGAGCCCAGAAACACATCAACAAGCTGAGGCGTCATCCAGCTAAGCGTATCGTCAACGTCCATCGACATAACGGACGAACGGCCCTTCTCGGACTTTAGATCGTTCATCACGCCATTGAAGTATTCTATGGCTTTCTGTCGATCCGTCGCCACCTCGGAGGATGAGGTTGACTCACTGGATTTGATGGCCTTCTGCACCATTCCTTTGAGGATGTCGTTTGTGATGGGCATTATGCGATGCTCCGCTCCAGCGACTTAGCGCGGGTGTTTTGAACTGGCTTGTATGGGGAAACAGGTTCGGCGAAAGTCAGAGCTACTGCGTCCCACTCGTCAGGCGATCTAAGCCCCCGGTCGCGCATGTGTTCCTTACTTTCCAGCAATAACCTGCTGTTTGCATCGTAATGGTAAGAAGGCCCACAAGCATCGGCTTGCAGGCTGTCTTCATCTGGTATATCAGCGCCACCCGGCTCGTCAAGCCAATCGCGGCTTCGCTTCCACATCTCCGCCCTACGGTTCTTTGGTCCGGGGCGCTTTTCACCCGTTGGCAATATCTCGAATTCGTCTTGTGGCGATCCTGCGAAATCAATCGGAACCCACACCTCTGAGTATGGCGCGCCCCACGACTTAAGCATGTCATACACGCCAGCACCAACGCCGCCCACATCGATAAAGCCTCGATCAAGCTTCTCAGTATCGGTTACTTGCTTAAGCCAGTTTGCCCCGGCAACCACGTCGATCTTTGACCGGCTTTCTTTCTTGGTAATCTTACGACCTTGGCGAATAACGAGGGAGAACCTGTCGTTTCCGAAGCGCGCCGGGTCTGCACCAGCAATGCGTGGGCCAACACCTTCAATCCCCGCCTTTCGTGCTCTCATCACCATCTCAGGTTTAATGAAACCATCATGGCCAGTCGCCTGAAATGCCTCTGCTGCTGTCGCTGGGTATTCTTGCTTGAATAGCAGAGGGTCTTTAAGTTCGGCAAGCTTTGCTCGCCGCCACGCCATTTGACCCGCTGTAAGCCCATACAGCGCCTGATAGTCCCGTTCATCGTCGTCTAGTTTGAAGTCATCCGGAACATCTCTGGAATAGGCCTTTTCCCAGAACCACGGAATGAAAATAGCAATGTAGTCACCTAGGCCTGCTTCTGCCTGTTGCCAGCGCTCATGAAATTCCCCCCCAACCCCGTTAGCCGTGCTTTCTAGGATGATCTCTGTCCCAGTAAGATCGGGAATAGCTTGGACAACGCCAGCGAAGTGAGTAGCAGCGTTTGGCCAGAATGCAGCCTCTGATCCATGGAATAGCTGAATGGTCTGTGACCGACCTACTGCCTTGGTTCCTGCCGTTCCAACTGCATAGCCACTTTCGAGCTTATCGAAGAATAGTTCCTTGGCGTTGGCAGCACCTGTGGACGGCTTTACAAGGGATGGACAATGTTCATGATACCGCTCAACCATGCCGAAGAGGTTGTTTGTTGCCTCTTGCTCGTGGGTGAGGATGAAACAACGAAGGCCGCGATGATGGCTGACGCGGTGGTAGAACCTGCCGCCTACATAGGTGCTGATGCCCTGTTGGCGCCCCTTCAGGATGAGCGCCCGAACCTTTCCGGTCTGTTTCTTCTGAAGCTCTAGGCGGAGATGAACGTATTCCTGGGCATCGTTAAGAGTGAACGGCTCAATTGCACCTGCCTTTGTCCGAATACGAAGGCAACGAGGAGCATAGTGCGGGTAGTCATCTTTTAGACGCTGCCTGATAGCTCTCTCACGCTCACTCAAGTGCATCTAGCGCCTCTTCATGGTTGATTGTGACTGCTCCGCTAAGTTCAACTGCCTGAAGATCGGGCATGACTTTCTTCAACAGACCGAGGCCAGCAGTCACCTGAGAGGAGCTCATTTCTCTTACTCCCTCAGCATGTTCGATAAGAGCATTGAGTATATTGCTATTTTGGATTTTAACCCGATGCGATTCGGGCATCGTAAACCCTGCTGTTCTTCCTCTTGCTGCCATCTTCAACCTCTCGCTTGGCTCCCTAACGGGTTGGCCCGCGTTACGTTTCACACATGCATGGTTACTTATGTGTTCTGACAAAAAGATACCACCCCTGCACGGTTAAGCGCAAGGGTGGCTGAGCAACAGAGGTTCCACGAATGACACGCAAGGAGGAGGAGTGTCGATAGTCAGGCTATATCGGGGCCATGGCCCCGTCAAGGGGCGAGCTTTGCAATGAACGGGACCACAATACCTATAGCTGCCTTAATGGCGTATGCGAGACACAGAGCACCGAGAGCGAGGGACTGAAGCCGCTTGTTCATTTATGCCAGCTTGAAAACCTTGATGGGGATTGAGTAGTTCTGGCCAATGGCAAGGAGTGGGGCAGTGACATTGACCTTCAGCGTATTGTTGGCTGAGCAATAGCAGTCATGGAGTGCGTAGCCTGTGGGTACAGTTCCGCTAGCAACGACCGTATAAGCCTCTCCTGGTACTACACCGGCCATAGTAGCTGTTACCTGCCTTACGCCTGCGCTGATGGCGATTACGGCGGTCTCTGCTACCGTTGAAGTGCCGACGAAGGTAATGGCGTTTGAGCCGCCGATGTTGGTAGCGCTGTTAACGTCTGTGGTTAGGCCTGTTGGGGCAAGGTACTGACCAGCCATCTCACCAAGATTGGTGACAGCCTCAGTAATGACACGGACAACCTTGTCAGAGCCTCTGGTTTGAACACCAAGGACAGGGACAATAGGGGGAGAGAAAGAAATGCCGCCGCTCATTATCGCCTCACAGTGCGTTCTTAGTGTATTCGACTACGATATTCGTCACCGCCGTTGTAGTGGTCGTGACTGTAAACGCCGTGTTTAGCGCCGTAACGAACCAAGGACGAGTAGCGAAGTCATAAACGTAGTGACCGGCACCTGCGAAGGTGAACACGTCATTGGTTGCCGCGTTGAATGTCATTGTCTGAGCGCCAGCCACGTCAATGCGGAGACGATACACACGCGTACGCTGGGAGGCCGTTGCCGTCACAAGCGTAGTGGTCGTAATCGTGTTTATGGTGGATAGGGCACTCGTAAGATCAGCCGTGGTCTGTAGGCTGCTGGTCTGCGTAACGAGTGGCTGAGTGCTGGTCCCGATCACATTGCCCGTTGACGGGTCGATGGGAATAAACTCAGAGGTAGGCACTTGCCTACCAGTAATGTTCTGTGTGCTCACCTCTAAGCTCCGTGCGTTGATGGTGTAACGGGAGCGTAGCTGTTTTTTAGTACGGCATCAATCTTTAGCTTGCGGTGCCAAATGCCCGCTTATTTTTCGACTGCTCCATACACGTCGCCCATACGCAATTCTCAGGGCTGTACCCTTTGTCGTTATCAACCCTCTCTATGGTGTGGCCTTCCGGCCTAGGGCCCATGTCTTCATAAAAGTTAGAGAAATCCTTCCAGCGTTCGCACACTGTTATTCCCCGTCCTCCATACCACTTGTAATTGTGATTGGACGGCCTCTCGCATCTCTTTCTCATCCCCCACCATACAACATATTCCGGGCTCTTCCTCATTCCGTGCGTAGGCGTTCCTTTCCCGAAGTTAGGCAGGGAACGCAGCCTATCGCTTGATACCTTCTTTCCCCAGCACCCGCATGAGACCACCTTTCCGGTTCTTACGTTGTTTTTGAATAACTCCTTTTCTGTGCCGCACGCACATCTATAGAGTGCACGGCTATTTCCAGACTTTGGAGGGAGGGCCTTAATGAAAGTCAGAAGCTGTTCACCCATCTCATCCTCCTGATTATGCGTCTCGCAGATTGTTGGGTGTTATTGGTTTAGATTGGCTTTGGAAATCAAAGGGTTAGGAATGGCAAGTAATATATGCCGCTCTGCCGTCCGGTAGAATCACAGTCTGATAGCCGCACACTGCAAGCTTCTCCGCCATATCCTCAACGCGCCAATCCTCTTGACTACCAACCACGATATAGTCCTCGTCACCGCCATTAGTTGACAATTCCCGCCAATTGTCGGGGCACTCATCAAAAGCATAAACTTCGATGAATGGTTTGACCTCACTCATTCCCTATTCCTGTTCTTTTGCTTTTGCTTTTGAGGCAAACACGTGCCTTCCAATCTTCAGCGATCGGACTTCCAAATATGCACTCATCGTCTGCAATGCCGTCAGCCCTGTTTCCTGCATGATGCGGTTTAGCTCTTGGCCTAGTTTTGACTGCTCACTCATTCTTCATTCCCTGTTAGGTTAGTGGGTTGGGGTTTGGAGAAGTTTAGAGCCTCGCGAGCCCTGCGCCCACCGTCAGCCGAGAGGGCATTGCGAGCAGCTTCACCATCTGGGATGCCAGGAAGCTTCCTACATAAGCGGACCTTTTCTTCATACCAGTCTAATGCAGACACTAGGCCCCCGCTATAGTGCTTATGGAAGTCGTAAATAGCCATAGACATCCCGGCTATCATCTCCAAAGCCTCCTCATGCGTTACAAGGCCAGTTGCCGGGAACCTTTCAAAAACTTCTTTTGCAACGGCATAAGCTTCGCCTAGGGTATAGGGTGTATCTGCTTCAACAGTTCCAACGCCTTCGCAATCTGGGCAGTCTCCGTATTCTTCGTCCGCCGAGACAAACCCAGTTCCCTTGCACGGCAAACACGCTCTTCTCACGCTCATTTCACCCTCGTTAAGATCATTGAATGGGTTTGGAGGCTTTGGAACGGGCGCGATATTCACGCTGCTTAGCCGCCTTGTATGCCGCCATGTCTGTAATGGTCTTGGGCCTCCCTGGGCCGCGCCTAATTCGATCAGGATGCAAATCAACCATGGGGCGGCTGAACTCTTTGCCGATCACGCTCTGAAGCACTTCAGGCGTCAAAGTAGTTGCTACATCAGGTTTGGGCTTGCGAACGATGCAGGGGTCTCTACGATAATGAAAACCACCACACTTGTTGCATAGTTCAGGACCGCTCATGGGCGACGTGCCAGAAATAAGCCTGCTTCATTTCGTGTCGTGAATGAGCCAATGTACTTACCTGCTAGGTAGGCTTCCCAAGTTGTGCTGGTGCCGCGATACACCTTCGCGACTTTCCGAACCGTGCCGACCAGCTTCCCGCAAGAAGACACGAGGTAGCTGTTTTCTCTGGTTTGGCTTTTTGTGAAGGTCAATTGCCCATCTCCGTTGTTGATCTGAATATATTCAACGCGTGGAAAGAATGCAAGCGCTTTGTTGAATTAATTGATCGGTCTACTCGCCCACCGTACCGATCAGAAGTGGGAATGCCGAGGGAGGGAGGCTCGGTGCGATTGGATTGAGGGCGCGGGGAGCGCTATCGGTGCAAAGGATGGTCAGTTCAGTAGCCGTCCCTCTACTGCAATGCACCTGCCCTCAAACTCTATGTTCTATTCCTTGTGGTCGTTTGGCTTTGGAATGTTAGGGACGATATGCCAAATCCCTCCAGACTTAGCCGTTAGCTTCCCTCGCCTAACCTTAAGTTCCGCCACGATATTATCAAACTCTGCGACCTTAATCCAGCCTGATCGCTTCATAATCCCATGGGCTACGGGCATTCTGCGCAGTTCGATCTTATCGCTCATTCCTTACTTGCCTCCGTTGCGAATGGCTTGGATTAGATCGGGCATATTCGGATCGGCGCTTTCGCCGTTGATGATCGTCTGATTGGCCTCTAGGAAGTCAGCAGCGTTATTACGCTCGCTAAGGATGGCGCGGGCGACTGCCGTTCGGATGGCGTCCAGTTCAATCCGCAAGTCCTCGTCTTCTAGGTTTCTAAGGGCCGTTTCCGCTGCCTTAACGGCCAATGGACCAGCCAAAGTCCAAACGTCCTGCGGTATGTCGCTAGGCTTGCTCATCTCGTTACCCTTCTGTGATTGTGGGGGATAGGGGCTGGGGAGGCGCGTTAATTGTTTCTCCTCCCCGAAACTTAGCTCTATCAGCGTAGTCCTTAATCGCTTCCCAAAGCATATGCTCCATTGATCGATGTGGCTGAGCTTGCTGTATTCGCAGAACGTCAACCGCTGATCGCAATGCTGCATGGTCGCATCCGGCGTCAGTGAACAGCGTCATCATGCTAATGCTCATTCTGCCTTATCCTTTGATTGGGCTTGGGAAATGACAGAAATAACTCGGTCTAAAGTTCCGAACTTAAATTTCATCTGCACCTCCAAATCCTCAAGAAGGTATTTAACTGCTTTTAGAACATCCACCAACTCCTCAATGGTCTTGTCGCGGGCTTCTAAAGCATCGGCGGCTTCTTTCCGCTGTTGCAGAATTTCCATGTACAGGTCTGTCTTGGTCGCAAACATACTCATCGAAACCGGAAACCGCAGCCGCTCTATCAGGTCACTCATCCTCTTCCCCTTATCCTTGTATTAGGTTTGCTTTGGAGGGGTGCACGCTGGATGATCGCCAGCAGCAATTTTCTCCATCAGCTTCAGATCACCAAATGCGCACCAGATTGAAATGGGCGATAGACCAAGAACCTTACCTGCGAACTGAGCGGCCCTGATATAATCCATCTTCCATCCGGTATCTCGACACGCCCTGATGTAGAACTGCTGAATGTCGTGCCTGCTCAGTTCCTTCATTTCCGCACCAGTTGGCTTACGTGGAACTTACGATGGGTTACGTCTATAATCCGGCGCTGCTTTTGAGTGTAGACAGTGCTGGATCGATGGCTGGTGTAGTTGTAACTGCTCATTCTCTTGCACTCCACGAGTTTCCGACCTTCGTTAGTCGCTTTGAATCGTTCGGCCCCCAATAAATATTCTTATCGCCACCCCACCAGATAGCATCTCCCAAATCTGGTTCATCTTCTTGCGGAAGGGCGTAAACGAATGTTTCATCAAACCAGTTTGGCCTATACTCTGACATGACCCGATACCGAACGACTGTCAGCCCTGTCTCTGGGAGAGTCACCATTTCCCGCTCAAGGATGTTACCTCCGCCGCTCATAGCCAGATGACCTCATTATTTGGACCACAGTCAAAAATTGCAAACACCGCTTGGCAAATTGGTTTCGGCGGAGGAGGCGGCACATACACAGTCTCAGGAACGGCTATAGGCTCTATCTCTGCTACTGTGGTAGGTTCTGGTGGTGAAACTGGCTGTACGGGGCTCTCTGTTGATTGTAGGGGCTTAGGAATGGTTGAGGGTGGCGAAGTTATCGAGGCGCGATACTCGTAAGCCGCTCTCGATGATGCTCCGGGGTTAATCAGGTCGTTCAGATCGCATGCCGTGAGTGTTGGTGCGATGGCGAAAGGGAGAAGCAGCCGGATCATTGTTCTTTCCGCCCGCGCGACAGCCCGCGTTCGTACTCTGCCTCTGCAAGTTCATATAGGGTCTTCCATAAAGCTGTTCGCTGCTTCCCCGTCATAGAGTCGAACTCAGCTTCAATTTTCTTAACGGCTTCTTCCTTGGTCATATCTCATCCTCCTGATTGAGTGGGTTGGTTAGGGGTTATGCCTGCTCGGAGAGCGCATCTATGGCACACTCCAAATCCTGATAGGCCCGATCACACGTCTCTTTCAGGCTCTCAACCTCATCCAGAAAATCCCGGAGTGCATCACGGTCTTTGCCGATTTTGTCCCGGTGCTTTTCCAGTTGCTTAATCATCATTGCCAGTTTCATTTCTCTTCCTTCTCTATGGTGTTTTGTGGGATGGGCTTTGGAGAGGAAGCCTTGCGTTTGGCTCGATATTCCCTCAAGTACTTAGCCATGTAACCCGGCGAATGACGGTCGCCCTTGCGGGTGTCCGGTTTTCGCGTCCTCACGCCGCGATCTCCATTGCTACCTTTACCGCATCTTCGCGGAACTGGCGGTTGAACATCTTGGCGAAGGTTGCATCAAACCCACCGATTTCGGCAGCAGCTTCACAAGCGGCCAACGAATGGTCCTGATACTTAAATGCCCAGCCTGCGCCGCCAAGCTTTGCGATTGCAGTGAGGTTCTGGATCATCGTTTCAACTTCTGCGGCGAACTGTTCGTAGGTCATTTTGTCATCTCCCGTTTCGTTGTCTTAGTGATAACACCGCGCGATAACACCGTCAAGCACTAATTCCATATTTCTCGCACACCCTCTTTGCCTCTCCGGGCTTAGGAGGAAGGCGCCCTTCGTTCCTCAACCTGGATATGGTGGCGCTAACGCTGTTGGTGGTCGTGGAATAGCGCTCTGCCATAACCGCCGTTGTCATCCCCTCTTTCCCATAGTCTCGGATGATCATGTTCGTGAGGATCGGCCTTCTGCCCCGCTTATCCATCATCCTGATCTTAAAACGCTTGCAAAGATGCGAGACGGAACAGGGCTCTATATCCAGAAGGATTGATGCCTGATTCTGTGACAGGCCTAGGGTCGCGAACTCTTGAATAGCGGCCACACGACGCAAAGTAAGGGCCGCGCTTGGCCGTCCAGCGGCGTTTGAATACTCAATCCCATATTCCTGTAACAGCCCGCTAATGCGGCTCTTGCTCACACCTAAAGCCTGCGCGATTTTAATTCTGGGCTGCTTTCGCGCAATCAGCGTCTGAATGACTTCCTTCCGCTTCGAAGCATCAATGGCAGGCGGCATTTCAATGCCATGCTTACGGCATATTCGGTTCACTAGCTGGCGATGGCACCCCATCAGGGCAGAAGCCTTTATCTGAGAGCACCCAAGGTCTGCCAGTTCCCTCAATGCCGCTGCCCTTCTAACGGCGCTGATATGAGTACGCTTGCGACGTTCGTTCATTCTGGCAATTCACCTCCCTGGTTGATGTGGACGCCTAGTTTCGCTGCCAGCGTCCGGCTTATCTTCACCTGCTCGGAAATGGTCAGGAACTCCCCAGCGAAGTGCTGATCGGATCGCCTGATTGCCTCCTTGGCAGCTAGTTCCTGTTCAGGTGTTCGTGTCTTTGGATTGATCTTCTCCTCGAAAGCCTCAACCATGCTTCTTACCCTCGCCATGGATTCCGGGGTTCTGGCAGCTTCAATGTCTGCGTCATGGTCCCGCTGCTCTATCTGTCTTACTGCGGCATTGTGCATGCTCTTGGGGCCGTTAAGATGGCTTTGGACGGAACGAAGGTGCGACGAGAACTGTGCTATATTCGGAGCCCATGTTCTGTTGACGCCCTCTACGCGACCGAACAGGAAATCCTCGCACGTATCGATAATTGCCCCGGTCGTGTATCCCTCGCATGCCTCCAGATACATGGCGGCTAGTTTCTGTCCCTCCTCCGCATCATTTGGATTGGTCAGCGGCAAACGACAGGAGCGGAAAAGCCTCTCGAATGCCTTCGTCACCTTGTATGCGTCGTACGCCATTATTGCTCTCCATCTGGGCTGCTAGGTTACCGAATACCGATCCTACTGTTGTTCGTTGTGGTTGTTTTGGTTGAACCCAATCTGCCTTGAAGCCCCGCCATCCCCTCAAAAGTATCTCGTCCGCTGCGGCGTTTGGATCGCCGGTCTTTTGTAGCTCTTTGGCTAGGAGCATTGCTGCTCGTTCTGTAAGAGGCTTTCGAATGGCCTTGCGGTGATCAAGGATGCCTTGGGCGTGTTCTTGGTCGAGGACGGTCTCTAGCATTTGGCGTGGCGTCATGGCTTGATGTCCTCAACAGCGAATGCAAGCCGCTTTAGACGGGTCAAGGCGTGCTCTAGGGCCAATGAATGAATATCGCCGTACCTGATGTCCTTTCCGGACTTCATGGCCTCCATCTCCTCCCGATGCGCCCGCTCTACAGCCTCAATGCATTCGTCCAGAGTAATCGGATATTGCATTGTGTTTCTCATGCCCTTCCCTCCTTTAGGTCATTGATGTGGTCTAAAATGTTGCGAGCCATCGAAAACGGATTATCGCCCGCCATGCCCACCGGGTCAGACAGATAGGAGTTAAGCAGAGACTCAATACTGCTGACCGTCCTGCTTTCCTCGTAATCCCTAAACTGGCTATCGGGAAACTGCATCCAACGCTTGATGTTCTTTGCCATCAGGTATGTGTCGTCTGCGGTGGTGTAATCGTAAGTCCATTCTTCTGGTAGCGATCGAAGCACTACCCTATCACCATGGATAGTCTCTGCTATGAACCACTCTCCTCGCCATGGTTTTGGCGGTTCTCCTTCATTCCACTCCAATTCTATCTCCTAATCCTGAATGCAACTGTCACAGAAGACGGAGGGTGAGGTATATAACCTATCCCGCCATCTCCGGTATTCTCTAGAGGCTAGTTCAACACAACCGACACTATCGACACTGTTTGCACTCCGGAAGCTCCCGGGTTCGCTATAGAGGGAGTCACCCCCTGGTACGCGCTTGGCTTATGGCCTAGCACCTCACCACTTTCGTCGTATCGTAGGGACCGCTGCCTGCTAAATCCCTATGGCCGTCTTTTGAGCGGGTTCACGTCCCCCGTCTGCCAGCCGGTTATGTTGTAGGCACTGCACGTCACTGGGAAGTCTGTGTGGTGTCTCTGGACAAGCCTCAACCATAGGTTCACAGCTTCTAAGCGTGACCTTGGGCAGAACTAGCGATATGTTGGGACTTGGCTGTTGCAACTAACTAAGGGTTGCGATATTTATAGCCTTATCCGAAACGCGCTGGACCCGCTTTCGGTCTATCGAGGGAGACTTGAGGCCTCCTTCGATAAGCACAGTTTTAGACGAGAATTCTATCCTCGTCAACGCTTCGAGGCTCTTGGGCGAAACCGCTTGGGAGCCTCATGCTTTTCCAAATCCGTCTTTACTTCGACAGCCGGAAAATGCACGGCCTCAATCGTCCAAAACGAACGACCCAGGTACACGCGATTTCCAACCAATGCGGTCTTATCGGAAACCATCACGCTCTGCGTGTTGTCGTCTTTGCGAACTCGACATTCATGCTGGTACATGTTCATCTCCTTTTTCATCGCCCCGGTTGGTTTAAACGCCTTCCGGGGCTTTCCTTTCCTAAGCCTTGGGAGGGGGAGGAAGAGGCATCCAGTGTTTC
>Ga0247803_1000287_pt1 | contig 29744 bp, 33 predicted proteins | sample UWRJL014104B1_FD_180928 | JGI IMG/M metagenome (GOLD analysis project Ga0247803, IMG submission 180928) | Plant litter microbial communities from Arlington Agricultural Research Station in Wisconsin, United States - UWRJ-L014-104B-1 | ecosystem: Environmental > Terrestrial > Plant litter >...
AGGGTCGAGATGGGCAGCTCGGCGACGGTGGGGGACTCTGCCTCGGATATCATGGCCTCGGACTCTGCGCGCACGCTGTTGGTGACGTGCGTCGCGCCGTTGGGCTCGACGTCCATGGCATCTCCATTTCCATTGACTTGCTCGCTAGGGCGCGGCTCGACGACGCCGTTCGTTCTGGCGCCCTTCTTGCTCTTCGTTCGGGCAGCCTTCTTGGGCGGCGGCTCCTGCACAGCGCCATTGGCCTGCTCGGCGAGCTCGTGGGCGGGGATGCCCTGGTCGAGGGTGAGGAGGGTGCCGTTGCGCACCGAGTAGGGGCGGCCGTGGTCGCGACCGAAGTGGTAGCGTTGCTCGACCTGGCGGCGTCAGCGCGTCTTGTCTTGTACTAGGGGAGATTGGGGGGCGATGGACGCACGTTGGCAGCCTCGGCCTGCAGCTTGTCGAACCACAGGCCGTCCTGCAGCAGGTTGATGAGCGTGTGCGGCTGGACGTTCTTCGCGAAGGGCAGCGCCTCCGGGTCGCGGATCCAGCAGCGCGAGAGATGCAGCGCGGCATTACCGTAGCCTGCGCCATGTTAGCAGAGGGCGTGCCGTGGCGGCGGGGGGAGAGGTGTTGCGGCGGCGCACCGGCTTCCTGGAGATATCTCCACACGAGGTAGTTGACCACATTGGAGGAGAGCGCTTCGACCGCCATTGCGCATCGTCGCCGCGGGGGTGCAGTCTCTGAGGGCGGGCAGCAGAGGGGCGAGGCGATCAGGCGGGCGGCGTTGACGAGCAGTGGATAGTAGCAGCAGCCGTGGTAGTGGCAGGGGCCGTGGGCATGTGCGATGAAGGGATGCGGTCGTCGTGGAGAGTTCGGAGGCTCGAATCGACCGACAGGTGGGCCATGGGCCGTGGGCCGTGGGCCGCTGGCCGCTGCATGCAGGGATCTGCCGACCTTTGCGCGCGCGCACGCCCGCCCAAGCCACGCCGCCAGGCATCCGCCGCAGACACTACCTTCCTTCACCACCACGTCTCCCCCCTCCTCCCACCCCACCCCCGGCTCCGCCATGCGCCTGAACCTGCCGCCGCTCACCCGCAGCCTGCTGGCCTCGCTCGTCCTCTTCACGCTGCTCAACTTCGTCCTGCGCCCCAACCTGACCCTCGTCGAAAAGGTCGAGAAGCCGCTCATCGGCGTCGGCAATGGCGTGCCCTACCTCAGCATCGTGCCCGGCCAGTCGGTGCCGCTCTACCTGTGGACCTTCCTGCTGGCCACCGTCGTCGAGCAGAACGTGCTGGGCCTGGTCATCACGGGCCTGACCATCTTCTACGGCGGCCGCTACCTCGAGCGCGCGTGGGGCTCCACCGAGTTCGCCAAGTTCATCCTGTTCGTCGCCATGGTCCCCAACATCCTGAGCTTCCTGCTCTACATCGCCGGCTACCTGCTCTCCAAGAATGCCGCCGCCCTGTCCACGACCATCTCCGGCGGCATCGCCATCCAGGCCGGCTTCCTCGTGTCCTTCAAGCAGCTCGTGCCCGAGCACACGGTCGCCATCGCAAAGGGCCTCGTTCGCATGCGCGTCAAGCACTTCCCCGCCATCTTCCTACTCGCCAACACTATATCGGGCGTCGCCCTGGGCACGGAAACCGCCATGTTCCTGGCCTGGTTCGGCTTCATCACCTCGTGGGTCTATCTCCGCTTCTACCGCGTCAGCCCGTCGCTCTCTTCGGCCGCGACCGGCGACGGCTCCGTCATCAGAGGCGACGCTTCCGATACCTTCTCCTTCGCTCACTTCTTCCCCGAGCCGCTCCAAACGCCCTTGGGCACCGTTGCGGACCAGATCTACGACACGTTGATTTCTCTGCGCCTCTGCACCCCCTTCTCAGCCGAGGACATCGATGCAGGCAACGAGCAGGCAAGCGCGCGGGCCGAGGGTGGCCTTCCCAGCATTATGAACGCCAACAGTCGCGGCGGAAAGGGCGGAGCCACTCGTGCCGAGGCCGAGCGAAGACGAGCACTCGCGCTCAAGGCACTGGACCAGCGACTGCATGCTGCCGCTGCCCGAGGACCAGGCCCCGTTGCGACACAAGCCACGCCCGCCCATGCCAACATGCTCGGGGAGACGAGTTATGAACCCGAACGCGCAGAGGCTCCGAACAACTCAGCTTCCTAAACACACGCAGCCGGTTCCCGTGCTTTTCTGTTTTGCCGTGAGCGGCGCTGGCAGCTCTTTGGCCCTATGTCGTCATGTCGCATGGCGTTCTCAGTTCCACTGTTTTGATTTCATCGCGCAGATACCACTTTTTGATGAGTTTATTGTTGTACGTGTACTCGCACTTGCTACTCTATCTAATAGACCACGGTCCCCATGTAAGGGGGTCTTTTGTTTTGTCCATCTTGAGTCGTGGTCCGTGAAGCTGTACCACATCGAACTGCCAAAAGCCAGAGTACCAGCCATCACGCTTGTGCGGCGGCGCACGACTCAACAATTTGGTACCGAGCCGGCAACCACCCTTTCGTGCTGATTGTCGTCGGATGTTCGATCAACTGTCAAACACACGAGAAAGCCAGTCCCGCAAGTACACGTCAGGGCCTCCATTGTCCTCCGACTCCGCCTGCGAATCAGGTGGTTCCAGATCTCGCCGCGCACAATATTTCCGTGCGATGTATCGCCCATGTAACCTAAACATAGCAAGCGCCCCTCCTGGGTGGCGCTATCCAACCCGACAACCATAATGTCTCAATCAATACAGATGGACGCGAAACGGCACACGGGAACTAGTCGCGAGTGCCTTACTTGGGCGGTCGATGATGAGACTATAAGGGAGGCTTGTGGGTAGTGTGGAAGATTGGCCCCAAGATCTTTCCTAGCCTCCGTATAGAGACATACTATTCTACTAGTGCTTACACGGCCTATAAGTATAGATTGACTTCGACTCCACTCACTCCCTTCATTCTTTCACACGACGTTTTCACTCATCAGATTCAAGTTTGTGGAGGAAAATGACGGGTCTCACGATGATATTCCTCTCGTTCCTCTGTCTTCTCGTGGCGACAACTCGCGGCCTTCCACAACCACACCAACTACCTCGCCGCGCAGCACGAGTCCCGCAAGACGGTCTCCACCCATTAGCACGCCATCAAGATATCGCGCTAGATACTCATGCGCCTGTGCGAGCGTGGAAGCGGACAGGTTCAACTGGTGTCGGCGAGCAAGCTAGCGTAAGTGCCACCGCGAGCAATGCACCAGCTTCTGAGTGCATTGAATTCATTTTATGTGACAAGCTCACTCTTCGGCTAGGTCTACGTCTGTGAACACGTCTTCTGGGGCGGAGAGTGCGAGACGAAAACGTACAATCTTAGCACGGATGACTGCGTACCGCTCGACGGGAGCACGTCTTCCATCAGACCCGACCCGGGCTTTTCATGCGTCTTCTACAAGTACGTCTTCTTCCTCTCGGAAATGCGATGACGTGGAAAAGCTAACAGGCTAAGGAACGCTGTGTGTCGCGATTTCAGTGACGGTAAGGACTCGATCACGCTGAAGGACCCGGGAAGCGACAACTTGTTCGCTACGGAAGAGGGCGACTGGAACGACCAGATACTCGGGTTTCAGTGCTACAAGGAATAGTGAGCGGACACATTGCGTTGTAGCATTGAATCAGCGTGAGGCCGATCAGCATAGGTAGTGACACACTACATCTCCATGTGTGTTAAATGTAGTTCGTTGTGCGATATCCTGCCCCATCAGTGCGCATCTACGGGACCTTGAATTGCAAGGGCTTTACAGAGGGTCTATATGAAAAGACACGTTCAAAGTGGGTTCTGCTCCTAGCGAATGTCGTCCTGAGTACTCATATCGGTATGGCGCATGGTGTTGATGAACCAGACAGAGCTGGTTGCTATTGGCGACAGGGAAGTGGGGTGCAGAATTACCCCGCCGATCAAAGAGTGCACATAGTTATACCGTTAACCTACAACACCCGATTGTTTCACCTCCAGCCTTAGCAGCGTCCTCTGTCAGATTCCAAGTCAAACCTCTGGCGCGGGTCTGATGAATCGTTGGGTGCGGCTCAAGCCACAGCGCGGGCCGATGCATTAGCGCACACTGGCGGTGCACGGTCCCCAGGCGCGTGTGGCTCTTGTCTGCAGGCGCGTCTCCTCGCTCTCTCCTCACTCTGACACCCAAACCACCACCACCGACGGCAAGAGCCCTTCCATTGCACCTTCAACCCAGAAATTGGAGCACTCACAATGGATATCAAAGTCGGACAGACGGTCCAGCTCAAGGAGTACCCCAAGGCCGAGGTCCGCTACGTAGGTGAGATACATATCCGCCCAGGCACCTGGGTAGGCGCAGAGCTCCCAACACCCATCGGAAAGAACGATGGCTCGATCAAGGGCGAGAGATACTTCCAGTGTCCTCCGCAACACGGCGTTTTTGTTCCAGAGACGGGCGTCGTCAAGGTGCTTGCGCAGCCGGTGCCGAAACCAACACCCACGTCTGCGCCCACGAGCAAGCCAGCCACGAAGCCGCGGCCATCCAGCGTGGGCACATCAAGCACGGCTGCCAAAACTTCATCACGTCTCTCCACGATTGGCTCTAGTAAGTCACCCGTCAAGCGACCAAGCGGCCAGCCCGCACAGCAGCCCCGCCCTTCGATCTCGACTACTGCAAAGGCCACGGCACAGTCGAGCGCGCAACCCACCACCCAAACCCAGCGCTCCGCCGCCTCGGCTGCCACAAAACCAACGACACAGCCAGCTACAGTTGCGAAGAGGCAGTCAATTACAGGCACCTCCCAACCCTACTCCGGCCTGCGCACAGCACGCAAGCCCAGCCTCTCTTCTCCGTCATCCACGGCCGTATCAGCGCGCCCTACAGCGGCTTCGACGCCGTCTTCCGCCGCCACTACCGCAAAATCCAAAGACCCACGCGTCCAAACCCTCGAGACCGAAAACACCCACCTCAAAAAGCAAAATGCCCACATTCAGGAACAACTCACCGCCGCCAACCAGGCCAGAGTCGAGCGCGACCGTTTCGAAGCCATTGTCCAGAAACTCCAACTAAAATGCCAGAACTATCACCAAGAACACGTCGAGCTCAAGGCCCTCATCAGACAGAAGGACACAGAGCTCGATGCGGCAAACAAAGACATTGAATACAATGAGACCAATCACGAGATGGCCGTGCTCGACAAGGAGACCGCTGAGCTCAAGTTCGAACAGATGGAAGCCGAGCGAGACGCCCTCGAACACCAAATCGAAGTCGTCAGGCTCGAGCTCGAGATCGCTGAAGAGCAGGTCGCAATGTTCAACGAGGATCTACCACCAGAGCAGCGTTCCGCCGCCGCCTCGAGCATCGTTCAGAAGGAGAATGAGCGCCTACGCAATACTATTCGCCGCATGCACGAGGACACTGAGGATATGAAGCGCGAATACACCAGACGCATCAGCGAGCTCGAGAAGACTGCCGCCGACACAGACGCCCTTCGCGAAGAGATCAGCGAGCTCTATGAGCGCGATGCAGCACGTGACAGCACAATCGAGGATCTCATGGATCGTGTACGCGCGCAAGAGGAGTGGGAGGATGTCATTGAGGTCCTCTCCGACGAAAAGCAGCAGCTTGAGGAGCAGGCTGTGCAGAAAGATGCCACCATCGAGCAATATGTCACGCTAAAGGAACTCTCTGATGAAGTCGAAGCACAGCTGGTGGATAGAGTCCATGAACTACTGGACGAACACGATATCAAGGACCTTGAGCTGGCTGATTGCCACCGCCAGATTCACGACGACGCAGCCGTCAAGACTGATCAGAGCCTTCTCATTGAGAAGCTGCGCCAATTCATCGTCGACACGCAATCTAGCATGTCGCAGGTCGAGACGATGAAGTCGATGAGCGATGAGCACGTGAAGAAGATGACTGACCGTTTCAACGAAGCCATGGAGATGAACCGCGCCATGCGCAATGCTCGCATTAACGATCTAAGCAAGACCATCGACACAGAGCTCACAAAGCAGGATTCTGACATCGTCCGAGAAGAGCTAGATATCGTGAAGAAATGGCTACCAGAAACGGTCTCCACGACTTTCTCGCACACATCGATGCTGGCCTACTTCCGCGCCAAGAAGGTTGCTGCTGGAGCATCTCTTGTACGCTCTCAACTCTTTGTTGTGGACGTTGCGAATCCGCAGGGGCTTGATCAGGCCATTAGCGACCTGTACCGCTGCGATACCGCCTATGAGTTTGAGCAAATCCAGTTTGCTGCCGAATACCTCCATGCGAACGCTAGGCGCTGTTCCATGGACCAGTTCCGCGCTGTCGCCTCCTCGTACGATAGGATGTCGGACATTGAGACGATGATCCAACACACCTTGACCTGCTTCAAGCAGGACGACATTAATCTGCGAGATCTAGCCGAATCAACGCGTTTACACGCTAAAAACATGCACAGCGTTTCACGCATGTTAGAGATCGGCTCCGACTGCGTGCTCATCGAACAGGCATCTCTCATTCGGGCGAACCTCGATCGCAACCAGGGCTACTTTGAGGCAGTAAGGATGGCTTTCCTGAGCGCTGGCCTGAAGGATGCCTACGACGGTCTCACGGCACTGCCCAATCTAGCCAAGGATTGCCACGCGGTCGGATCAAAACTGGTACAGGTGCTTATCGCTCTCCAAAACGACAAGCTTTGCCCACTTTTCGAAGGTGGCGACAAGGACTTTCTTGAAATGTCCACTGAGGCCGAGAAACTGGCGAAGACCACACGGCGGATGGCGCAAGCCTTATTAGACTATCTGGGAAACGAGGAAGCCAAGCCGTTTGCTACTGACGACGTACATGAGAATTACGAGAGGATCGTATATAGTCAATTCTGCGAATACGATGCCGCTACAAAGATGAAGGAGATCCGAGCACAACTCACGCAATGGACCGAGTATGCGTCGGTACTCATGAACACGGCCGAAATAGAGAGTTTCACGCCTCCCTGGGAGCTCAAGGCCCGCGAGATTGCAGCGAAGAAGAACGCCATGGTCGACGCCGAAAAGAAGCTTGCGATCCTTACGACGGAACATCAGTCCGCTATTATTCAGATGCTTGAACGCGAGAAGGTCATCGAAACGAATGCACTCGAGATTGAGCATCTGAAAGCGAAGAACAAGGACTTCTCTGTTAGGAGTGAAGAACAGAAACGATTGGCTGACGAATGGCGCACGGCCATGGTAGAGCTGCCTGCGCTCAAAGCCAAAGTCGTCGAGCAGATGGCTGAGATTGATAGTCTGAAAGATGAAGCAAAGCAGCGCTATCACCGTCCCGAGTCTAATACTCAGTCAGTCCTCGAAGAGAAACGCGCGGCAGAAACCCCGGCACCAAAAGTCAATAGCTCGAGCTCATTCATGACCTTTGTGCAGGCGCTTTCAAACGAGAACCACTGGCTCCGTCAACGAGAGCACTCCGAAATGTTCGGACATAACCTCAATATCATGTTCTCTCGTATGCGAAACGAACAGGCCGCTCAGGGTAGGACGCACTCGCGCCGTAGGCAGGCGCAGGCCTCCGAGATGCTGGGCATGGTGTTTAGCATGCACAGTCCGGAACTCCCAGAGACACCTTGTCCCCCCTCTTCACTAGATGACAGCGACTTCATGGGCGACAGCTGGACGCCAGGTTGGAAGTCGACACCGACTCCTCGCGACCAGGTCAGAGCTTCTTCGACTAAGAGCCATCGCGAACCACTACGGCTGTCGATTGTTCAGGCATCTTTCCGCTCCGAATTACCCGTCGCTGATATCGAGGATTACTGCTTCAACGATCTCTCGACGATCGCGGCCGACTTTGAAGACTTGGATGAGACCATGCTCCTGGAGAGCTTCAGCGAAATTCAAGTAGACGTGTAGTGCTATAAGAGCATTGTCGTCAGCGCTGGTAGGAATTTCTTTCTGGCGTTCTGCTTCGTAGTCTGAGGGTTATCGGGTGAAGTTCTGCATGACAATGAGTTTTGCTTCGTTCTGCTTTAGCGTTTTATATTTGGGACTGGGGATTCTTCTTTTGGAAGCGGCATTAGCATGGCGTTGAGCATTCGTTTTTGCACTATACCCAAGGGCGGCTCTCTCGTTGATAGCGTTAGCATTGAAATTACCTTATTGATTCTGCATATCAACCCTATGCAGAAGTGTTCTAGTGTCCGCTTTTTTAGAATGCAGGCGGCCAATTGGTACGATTGCCAATGCATCCCGGGGATGAAGACATTAATACCTTCGTCGTACCTTTTTACCGTGTGTGAGGTCGCAAAACCCTCTGCTTCCTCCGTCGTGTGAGGATGATGGCGAGATCGAGGTGGATTGCCTTGTAGTTTCTAGGGGGCGATGCGACCGAGAGCTGATGATGGTGATTGTAGAAATGGAGGAAGCTCGGGCAACGCAAAGGTTCACTGCTGCCCCCAGTCAGCAGCGGGTCACATTTCTTGCTCGCAATCGTTGAAATTGTGGGTTGTTGGGAGTCTCGGTAGCAGCTATGTCTGTCATACACTAGATTATCAAATACTATAAGGACCTCCGCTATTGGACGTGTTGAAGGCTTCTGACGAAGGCTCACTGGGGTTTTGGTTGGGTTGATGGCGCGTGTACGCTAGGAGAAACTGAACGAGGAAAACAAGAGACGACGGGTGCTTCCGAAACTAAGTGTGAGCAGAATGTCTGAATAGTCGGTAGATTGTGTACGGAAAGCGTCTAATCTTGCCTTCAGTTGCCTCGCCTGTGCTCCACTGAAAAGCAGAATCTCGGCACCTTAGTGTCTCGTACTGGAATGCCTTACCGTCTTGCTTTTACGACGCATTCTGCACCCGTACGCAAGATAGCTGCATGAAGGACCGATGCATACCGTTCCAGACGAAAGGCTCACGCGCACGTTTCCTAATGCGTATTCCGAAGTCCGGCATTATACGCAAAAAAACTGGCTACGATACCAGCAGCCGCAATAGCGGTCGAAGCGGCGAAGGAATATCGGATGCCGTCGTAATATACCAATCGTGCTTTGAGCTGAACGTCTGAAGGGAGGGTATGAAGGGCGGTGACCGAATGTCTTATGTCGTTGATGATCTGCATGTGTTAATACGCTGCCATAAAGGCGGTGGCACGGCGGATGGTGATTACCTGTTCCTTGTTCGGTACGCCGGCCAAAGCATCGGGTAGTCGCCAGCTGAGCGTGTTTTGCACAATCGTTGCAGTGATGGCTACACCCCATACGCTGCCCAAGGAGCGAATGAGGTACACAGTTGATGCGGACACCGCGTGATCTAGGTACATCAGCTTCGCCGCGCGGGTAGCTTCTAGGCTTACTTACCCGAGTGATCGAAAGAGGCTAACGTCGTAAATAGGGTCGCGGGATAGATAATGCCTTGCCCGAGATTTGCAGGGAAGATGTAGACGAGATATTTCCAGGTACTGTCGTGGAAGGATAGCGAGGTCACCAGTCCGTTTCCAAAGGCCATGCAGATCGCGCCGATGCGCACTAAGCTGGTGAGCTTGCCCCATCGTGACATGACTACCCCGGCAATGACACCGCCTATGGGTGTGGCTAGAGATGGGATAGCGAGGCGCGCTCCGGCTTTGGTGGCTGAGTCGAGGAGGACGACCTGGAAGAAGAGTGGGAGCATGAAGAGGTACTATAACGATGGTTAGCTTAGTTTGATGGTGGAGGATGAGGACTAACGGCATATGCTGCTGTTCCGGCACAGACATTGGTCATCTGGATTGCGATGGGGTTTCTTCCGCGCAATTGGCGTAGTGGAATAACGGGGATCGCTGTGGTATTTGCCTCGACCCAAACGAACGCTGCCAGAAGGACCACACTGCCTACCAGTGCACCGATAACCCAGCCGTTGCTCCACGGTAACTCGTTCCCTCCTAGGCTCAGCCCTACTAGCTGCACGGAGATAGAGGTCACCAGTAGCAGAGAGCCCGTAAAATCAACTTTGGCTCTGATCTCTTTCCATGTCGGGCGCAACTCCAGAGGGTTTTTCACAACCAGCCAGCCCAAGAACAAGGCGACTGCCGAGATGGGCACCTGGACAAGGAAGCACCAGCGCCATCCGATCGAGTCGGCGATGATACCACCGAAGGAGGCACCGCATATCGAACCAAAACCAAACATGGCGTTTTGAAGCGCTTGATACATGCCTCGCTTCCGGAAAGGAATCATGTCTGAGTTCACGATAGTAGCTTCGGAGGTGTTAGCGTTCTTTCCCAGGGACTCGTCTAGGGCGAGCTAACACGTACCCATCGTCATCAACCCTCCGCCTCCAAACCCCGTCAACGCACGCATAACATTCGCTACAGTCATACTGTTCGCAAGCCCACAACCCAGACACCCCGCGGCAAAGGTGATGGTCGACACGAAGAAGCACACCCTCCTCCCAAAGATATCGCTGAAACGTCCGTAGAGCGGCTGGAACGCTGTGCTGGTAACGAGATAGGATGTCGTGAGCCATGATGCCGTATTGGCGGCATCGAATTCGGAGCTGATGACGGCGTAGGTGGAGGCTGTGATTGTGCTGTCGAAGCCGTATAGGAAGACATTGGCGAAGATGGCGGCTTCTATCCAGAAGAAGGCTCGGGGTGGGGTCCAATTGTCTTCATCGGGGGCCTGTAGCAAGGGCGTGTCTTCTCCGAGGTGCCTCTGATCATCCTGTTCAGCGTCGAGAGAAGGCATCTGGACGTGTGTGACGATACACTGATGGCGACCGAAAAGATTGGAATAGCAGGGCGGTGGCGCTAAAGCTCCGTGTGCAACTTTCGCACTGGGCTCGCGCCCCGCTCTCTTCTACCTTTTTTTTTGTGCTCCGAGGCACTCGTCCCACTAATCCCGATTTCTCCGAGACTGAAAACGCATGACGATGGACGTGCAGCTTGCAGTCGGCGCACTTCGCTCGTCTTCGCCATGGACGTTCGGTCGTCATGTCGGCACACGGCAGCCCCGCAGTGCTTCTTCTCCATGATAGGCCAATTCCACGATTTGCTCGACATGTCGGTGGCATCGCATAGCATTCCCATGAGCACGCCATTGTAGTGGCATTGACGCTACAGGTCGGATAAAGAGCAAAAGGTCCGCCACCCGACGACGTCAGCTCCACGTCCATGCTCCCTCCCGTTACACATTACAAAGTCGTCTTATAATTTGCAGACCTCAGCAAGGTCAATGTACCCTCTCTGTAAACAATGGATTCGCCGGTTTCTGACCAAGGCAGTATCGCCAATAACCTGAACGATGAAGGCGTCCGTATCCGTGGCCGCTGCGCTTGCACTCGTCCAGCTCGCCGCTGCCGACTGGCAGTTCAAGTCGCGCCCAGATCTAGCGCCGCCTCGCCTCAACATCACCATTCCTGCCGCCAGCAACGTCGAGAAAGGCTATCTTTTCATAGCGCCTTTCGCGGGGTACCCCGATACTGCGACTGAGCAGCATGGGCCGCGTCAGGCGGGCCCATACATCTTTCGCGACAATGGCGATTTGATCTGGTCCGGGTACGGCATCTACTCCATTTGGGCCACCAATTTCCAGGCCGCCAAGTGGAAGGGCAAACATGTTCTGTTCAGCTTCGAAGGCGATCACAATGCTGGCTATGGTCATGGTCACGGACACACGACGTATGCTGTTCCCTGGGCTACTAAGGCGGGCAGAACTGACCCCGCACTAGCATTATGGACCAGAGTTATGAGACCATTCGCGAGTTGCGAGCTGGTGACCACAAGCTCACAGACAAGCACGAGTTTCACATTGTGAGCGACAACACGGCTGTGGTCCAGATTTACCAGCCTGTTCCTCGCGACCTGACCCTTTGGGGAGCGAGCGACGAGCAGCAGTGGATCGTGAATGCCATCTTCCAAGAACTCGACATCACCACCGGCGAACTGCTGTTCCAATGGGCTAGTCTGGATCATGTTGCCCCGGACGGTATGTGCCGAAGCTCGCGGTCCACGTGACCACCATCTGCTGACACGGGAGGCTACAGAGTCTGTACTGCCGATCAAATCTGGTCAAGCCGGATCCGGCTACAACTCCTCGGATGCGTGGGACTACTTCCATATCAACAGCGTCGACAAGAACGCCGATGGCGACTACATCATCTCTGCTCGCGACGCCTGCTCAGTCCACAAGATCAACGGCTCTGACGGCTCCATCATCTGGCGCTTGGATGGCAAGAACTCCTCCTTCACACTCGGCAAGAACTTGACTTTCTGTTTCCAGCACCACGCTCGTTTCCTCCCACAACTCAAAGGCAACGACGAAGGCGATACCATTGAATACATATCACTCTATGACAATTCCGCTCACGGCACCGAAGATGGACGCGGCTCTGAAATTCACACTGCTCCAACTAGCAGCGGCAAGATCATCAGACTTGACACCCAAGCCTGGTCCGCCGAACTCGTACAAGGCTTCTACCCACCCGACAATCTTCGATCCAAATCCCAGGGCTCCACACAGGTTCTACCGAACGGGAATGTTGTCAACAATTGGGGTTCTGAGGGCGCATTGACCGAGTATGATTCCAAGGGCAATGTGATCTTTCACACATACATGGACTCCGGTTATCTGGGTCTCGGTGTCGAGAACTACCGTGGCTTCCGCTACAATTGGACTGGTCTCCCGAACGAAGCTCCTGCGATCGTCGCTTTGGAGAACGACAGAGGCATAAACATATATGTGTCTTGGAATGGAGATACCGAGACGGCCATATGGCGCTTCTATGCAGTGACAGGTAGACGTGGTTTGAAGAAGTTCATTGGGGAGGCTGCTCGCACCAGTTTCGAGACTAGTCTCGAGGTTTCGAGCAAAGCACCTTTGCGCGTTGTTGCTGAGGCTATCGATGCTAACGGTAAAGTGCTGAGGAGCACGGTTGTTGCGAACTCCGAGCCTGAGGTTCTCCCCGTGAAGATGGCAGATAACGCTTCGTTTGTCGTTCAAACCGAGAAGCAGGCTTGGATCGAGGTCGATGAGCTCTGAATGTGCACAACCCGATTGCCGCGAACTAGCACTTTTCTGCTAGTTTGGAATGGCATGTGATGCCACGGACGATGGCGGTTCACCATTGGTATATATTCCTATATATCATACGTTGGCCTGCGGTTTTCAACGGACAGTCACTACCACACGATGAACGTCGAACGCAAACACACTCGTTACAGCAATTTGAAGCTCAATATCCAACTCTCATAAATGAAGTGTATTCATTCTGTTCCTAGTAAAGGTGGAAGAACGTTATGTACCAAGGAAATTAAGAGGGACAGAAAAGAAAAGCCAAGCTTAAACTAAGAAGCCATCGCTCAAACAATCCGGTTTACCGCTCCCTTAAGCATCTTTTACCATACTGACCAATCCCTCCCACGTCTCCCTCACCGTAGGCTGAATCTGGTTCGCCGGCAGCGCAAATCCGTAACTACCCGTATCCCTCAGCTCATACGTGTACGAAAACGTCGCATTCCCAACGCCGTCCGTGTAATCTGTAGAGTCACCCGTAGTGGCGTACAGTGTGCCACAAGCCGGACCGATGGTGTATCTGGTACCTGAGACTGCGCGGATGGCCGCTGCGGCGCGGGTCGCGAGGGAGCGGTGCTGCGCGTCGTTGTGGACGACGAGGTTGCAGTCATAGCCGTATGGCCAAAGGATGTACTGCCCATAAGAATGGATGTCTAGGTATAATCTAACGCCCTTCGAATCCCTCAACGTGTTGATCTGCGTCCGTAGGCCTAGATTTTCCGGCGCATCGCCAGCGGCCTGGCCTTTGTACGTCTCGGAGCATGGGCTGGTGGAGGCACCGCCGGGGACTTCCCATTTGAAAGGCCAGTTTCGGTTGATGTCTCTTCCAACACAGGAGTTGCTGCTGACAGTTTGGCGGTTCTTACGCCAGAGGCGGTCTGTAGTTTGAGTGTAGACGAACCCTGCTGGTGTTAGTGATGGTGGAAGATAGAAGATGTGAGGGGAGAGCAATACCATCAGGGTTGACTACAGGAATGATGTAGTAGTCGAATTTGTCAACTAGAGCCTTGACCGTGGCATTCCCAGCGTACTTGGTGAGGAGCTGCCAGGCGAAGTACTCGGTGGTCATCGTGGTAATCCACTCTCGAGCGTGCACGGTGCCGTGAATGACCACAGCCGGCTTCGAGCCTTTACCGCCGGAGCCCCAGATATGAATTCCAGTGAGGGCCCGTCTTTGCACGGAGCTTCCCGTGGTGAAAATTTCGGACTGCCCAGTGAAGCTACCCTGCAGATCTCGGAGGAAGGTCAAGTGGTCGGCGTAAGCGTGGTATGCTGTGAACCAAGACTCGCTGGGAACTGTTCTTATTAGCCATAGAACGAAGAGAGATTAGAAGACGTACCGGCCAAAGCACTAACTTCGCGCTCCATCGCTACAAGCCCGCCCTCTTCCGAAAATGCCGCGCCGACATCTTCGTTGATGATGCTGCTCTCCGGGACCAGTGCCGTGAGGGCATTGAGGCTATTCGGAGCTACAACAACATCGAGATGTGAAGATTTTCCGGGGTTGAGGACGTGAGCTGCGAGCTCTTCAATCCGGATTTCGATGTCACTGTTCGCTTCGGGTAGCGCGAGACGAACGACCTTGAAGCCGCTGTAATCGACCTGCTCCTCTGCTTTGGGAACAACAGCAGAGTAGGTATACGATACGAGGGACCCGAGGAGTAGTAATGACTTCATGGTGGATCGCTGGAACTACTGATGCACGAGAGAAAAGCTACCGAAGTCTGCAAATCTACGAGGAGTACTTGCTATTTAGACAGTCCTTCTTCTGAATTACCACATAGCTTCCTGCCGATCTTGTCGCGTCGCCGGCGCCTTCTATGGCGCTATCGCTGTGGTGTACGTAGATGGCAGGTACCTGGACAATCAAGCCTCCTGGTGGTAACGCATGAGCGGGAGATGCACGCTCGATGGGGCAAGTCGGTTACGCGCGAGGACACTTCATCTAAAGTCTTGGAATACATCTCTTGGCCGGAGAACAGTTCTGTGAAGGTTTTCGATGCCCAGCATGGCGATGGCCGAAGATGTCGCTTAGCTGTCCGGATAGGAAGGTGCGCGAGCCTTGGCTGGTGCGATAGGCTTGGAGGCGGTGTTTCGAATTGCGCGAGGGTTAGGCGTCAGCCGAAGATACCTACCCTATCAACTCTCCAAGATACATAATTCTTCATATGTCCGCCCCGCTCTCCACTGTCTGCACTTTGTGGAGGGCACATCTCTTGAAAGTGATGACATTTACCATCTCTTGTATGGCCATTCTTCGTGTAGCTGTTCCATCCGCACTAACGCCTCGAGTTTTGAGCTGCAGTTCTACAGAGCGGTAGAAGAAGAGTGTGGAGCAAACCGATTCATAACCACGTCCACGTTGGTCGGTCCTGAAGAGGAGGTATCTGCAACTCAGACGATCGAGGAAAATGCTGTGGAGATCGGTTCGCTGCGAAAGACTTTTTGAAGGCGTGAAGGCTCGAAAGCGACGGACGGCATTTCATTCTCGAAATAAACTACGTTGACGTTCGTTTGTTATGTCTCGTGTCTCGAAACGTATTAGTCCACCTACTATTGACCAATCGGAGCGCGAAGAACTGTTCGGCGAGGTCTTCTTAGCCTAGACCAAGACGAGCCGGAGCATCTCTAGAAGAAATGCGCACACGTGCTGTGCCAGAACACTGGAACGTGATGCGCAACTGGTGGTTGGTATGGTAGACGAGGCTGAGCTATGGTGCCTGAGATGAGTATTACTTGACTCGTCCTTCCGCTTAGTCCCACGACAAGTCAGCATGTTGGAAAATGGCTTTCTCGCTGGGCACAAGATGATCGATATAGTGCAAAAGTTGCGCGGCTGATGGCCATTACCGACAAAGACTACGTGCCAAGTATCTCAATTGTTCACCGTAGAACTCACTAGCTCTAACTTTGCAAAGCTGGAGATCAAGACGGCTCGAGGCTTGCTGGCATCATGGGTCATACTCGGGGGTTGCTATATTCTTAAAGCTCCTTCAAAGACCTCATCTTCAGACTCGTGGGATTGCTCAACTCCCAATCTGTAAGGTTCATCACCTGCACCCCTGAGTTTGTATTAGTCTCTCAATGTACGTAAGCCGGCCACTCAGACTCACCCCAGCCTTCCAGTTCTTCGATGGTGCTAGCTTTGATACTATCGGATATAGTCTCCGTCGCGTCCTCAATGAGTATGACTTCGTACCCCAGCTTGATACCATCAATGCACGTTCCTCTAACACAGGCATTGGTGATGAGTCCCGTTACTACGATCGTCCCAATTCTATGAAGCGACAGTTCGGAGTTGAGAGTCGTGAAGCGGTGATATTGATTGTCGGCGAATGCAGAGTATGAATCTACCGAATGATCTTGAGCCTTCTTGATGTAGTTCACTGGCGTGCGATAACCCTCCAGATAATAGAGACGATCTTGTACACCCTTTTCTATATCTGCGCCACTCGTACCAGGAATGCAGTGATCCGGATATAGCGATTGAGTCTCGAACTTCGTGGGTGTGTCGAGGAAGGTGATGTTGACCGCATCACCCCCTTTTTCTTCCAAATGCGCAGACGCGAACGAGATATGGTCTCTGGGGTGCCAGTCTTGCGAGGCAACAATAAAGGGCCACTCGTGCTCGTCAAGAAGTTTGTAGACTTTAGGCAGAATGTTTGGGGCGCGGGAGTTGTTCAGTGAGCCGGTTATGAAGTCATTCTGGATGTCGATGAGGACAAGTGCTGTGCTTTTGTGGAGTCTGGGTGAGAACTGCGTCCATTAGTCTGAGTACTTGTAGTAGTAAGAGGAGTATTCACCGGCACAGCGTGCACTAATATCGTTGCCAACGATAGCAATGTGCATAGGGTAGAGGTATCCACTCCCATGCTGTCGGAGTAAAAAGGTTTATGCAAAGAGAAAGGTTGGAATCACACCCTTTGAGAGCGACAAATGAACTGCCTGCACTGCGGCCGTTTTATACCACCGGTGACTTCCTGCATTCGGGTATCCATGAGTGAAGTGTTGGCATGGGCGATATCGGTTATTCGCTCAAAGCACGATAAGACCAAGCCGATTGGGCTTAGTGTGTCAGGGAACTTCTCACAATCGTAGCGCTACATGTGCAGCATCTTTGGATATGTAACAACCCTGACACATTGAGATCAGTTCGTAAACTCTCTATGTCAACACGCCTGACCATAAACTGAATGTCTCGCTGGGACATTGAACGCCTCCTCCCCTACAGGTTTGCTACTATTAACCGAGTGCATCTGGCTCGCGAAAGAAGCTGGCTCGGTCGTGGTGCTTTTGGTGAGTATGTCTCCACTGTTCTTGCTGTCACTGGTGACTTTGTCAAGTTTGTAGTAGCCGACTGCAGTCGCATCCGCCGAGGCCGAGCTCCTTGCGTCACGCCCCGATCCACGGAACCGTCCTAGCATCGTTCTCAGCGATCGCGACATACGAGATCCCAGCCTTCCTTCTTTGAACAATGGACCATATGTCGGCAAACACGCAGCGATCACGGAGGTGTTTGGCTCGATTTCTGCCCAGATGAACGCTCGCGTGTAGGCGCTATATTGGTTCTTCCCAAAGTCTGTGACCCGATAGATGGAATTGTACAGCAACACAAAGCGTACAATAGCGGATATGCAGACGAAACCACCCAGCCAGAATATTCCGATGATGGAAATTTTGCGTTTCCGGTCTACGCGCAGAGTTTTGATGACCGGAATGGGGAAGCAGAGTATGGCGATGTCGAAGAAGATGGAGAGAGCCGAGTAGGAGAGATACCAGGTATTGTAGTCAAAACGGTGTCTTGCTTTTGCAGCGTTATTCCAAGCTGAGTCAATGGGATCAGTCGACAAAAAAACAAGCTAGAACTGTTAGTGGAGAGGACTGGCATCGATAGAGTTGTTCTTACTATCAAAGACGACAACCACCAGAGAGTAAGTATAATCATCATGGAAAGACACGCTTTCCGAAAACGATCGCTGACGGAGAAAATGCGCCAATAAAACAGCAGTATTGACACCTTGACAGTGTAGAGCGACGTGATAAGGAAGAAGCTGGATATCCAAAGCGTCTGTTCTGAGTTAGTCAAATCCCCTTCCTAGTATGCAGGTACGTAATGACTTCATACTCTTAGAGTCATATTGGCATATTCACGCGGTGGCATGGTAATTGTACCCACACCACCTAGGCATCCTGCGACTATTGTGTTGACAGAATGACCCCAGCAGAGAAGCTGTGGAATGTAAGACTTCTGCAACATACTGGCGGTGGTGAAATAGCTTACTAGCGTAACGAAAATCGTCCAGTCGTCTCCCGTGACACTCCCAATCCCTCTCCGTTTGTTCGCGCAGAGCCTCAAAACAACACAAGCAGACGCAATGATCGGAAGAGATATTGCGACTCCAAGCAAAGATCGATCGACGAAAGAGGTACTCATTTTGCTAATAGCTCAGTGCGGAGATAGCTCACTCGGAAGGAATGGCTCCTCTCTCGTTCATATATCGTAATCGGGGAGGAAGTCAAGGCCGAATACATGGTTACTGCTTGTGCTGCACGAGCTAAGCTGACTGCTGCAGCCGTTCGGGGAATGCCCGCTTCGATGTGGATCTAGGTTCCAGCCAATGTGGTGCAAGGCTGAACCAATTTCGTATTCTAAAAACAACTACACATTGCGGGTGGTCCTCGGCGTCTTCAAAAATATCTCGTATTGGGCAATCTGACGTACGGAAGTCGCCAATCGCGTAGCACAGGCGTATACGACGTACCACACTCCATGAGCAGGTTGTGAGCTTTACGACGAATCTTTGTCTGCTCTATTCCGGATCAAGCGCACTTCTCGGATGACGATCGGTGACTTGAACGATTAGTGCCAGAGGCGCCGTTAGTTCGGCGTTCGGGCACTTAGGGAGATTGTACTTGTAGCGGTTGTACTACATGCCCCGATACGGTATAGTGTGCGCCTGGTGCAGCTGACTGCAGAAGCGATGCAGCGAGGGGGTACGGAACTTGTACAGCTGCAGGTGTAACAAGTGGCATATTCAAGAGGCCAGGATGCGATGAAGAATGAGACAAGACAAGGGCATGCGACGTTCATCCTAAGGTATGAGTACTGGATTTCGCACAGTAGAGGCCTGACTTTGCAAAGCGGCTAGAGCGCGCATAACTAGGTACACATCATAGTAAGAACGCTAAGAAGCAAACCTACGGACTTTCAAAGACGAATAAGTAGGAGTGAGCCAAGTCGACTCAACAGTGTATGAGTTCACGAGGCTGAGTGCTAGACAAGTTGAGCATTCCTCTCTGACGATGCTGTCATTGGCCACTCTATACACCATAACAGAGTAATGGCCGGCTTGTTGCACATGTTCCGCCTAATTGGCACCAGTCGGCGCGTAATCCAGAGCAACTCAAAATTTGGATTGATCGCCGACTTAGCAGGTGTCCCTTTTTACCGCAATCCCGCACCGATCAAAGTGGCGTCACGATTACTAGTTTCCGCTCCGCGGCCAATGCGCAGTGGTGAAATGCAGTGCAATCCGCTCACCACAAACCGTGTTGTCCACCGGGTCGTCATAGAAATTGCCGTCCCTGTCGGGGGAGCATGTACATAGGGGCCTCACAGATGCGGCAATGCCTAGTCCTCTTAAACTTCGTCCACACTCCTCGGAAGCCATCGCTAAGCTCTCCAGCTTTCCCGCATTTCTAATCGAGGTTAGAAGCTTGGAGAGAGAAGCTTTGACTTCGTCTCAGCCACTGCAAACCTGTTATATTGTCATTTCCTCAATGCCCTTAACCTCATTGTTGATGACGAAGCGAAAGTAGTCGAGCAAGTTCGATACACAGTCAATGCAATGTTCTTGTTCCAGCGCGGTGTCGCCCCAGCAGCTCTTCGCGAGCTGCCGTAACCCGACGTTCTTCAGACGCATGGGGAAGAACACTGCTTTTGCAGCATGGAGAGTCTCAGAAACAGATGTCTTGATGCTGAACACAAGATGCGGTCAGAATGGCGGTATGAGGGCCACCTCGCCCGCTTCTGGACGAAATTGAGTCCTTTGTTACGTTCCGGAGACGCGTTCCCTCTCTCCGCCTGGCTCGCTCTGCTTCCCGGTGCTTCCCGGTGCTTCCCGGTGCTTCCCGGTGCTTCCCGGTGCTTCCCAATGCTTCCCAATGCTTCCCAATGCTTCCCAATGCTTCCCAATGCTTCCCAATGCTTCCCATGTCTTCCATGATCTCCTATACCGGATCTCTCCTAGTTGGGCTTGTCGGCCATGGTGAAATGAGCTATTGGGTCGTCGCGGATCGAAGAGGTAGTAGCAGCGATTTGGGCGCTACTTCAATAGTACATGGACGCGCATACAAACACAAAGCTTCGTTTGCGAAGGTAGAGGATGTCAATGGATGAGAATTGTAGTTATGACCCAGCAATTCACGTAGTGTGTATCTATTTGCCCGATGAATCGCGTAAAAGCAGGGAGTAGTAAGTGAAAGTCTAATGATGCTAGCATGGAAAACGCTGAAGAAACAAACGCCGGTGCTTAAAGGAAACAATAGGAAACAAGAAAGAAATCCAAAAACCCCTCATCGTGCTATCTAGGTTGACCAAACAGGCTAAAAGCACAACCTAGACGCCTTCATATACTTTTGAGGAGATGGCGTGGTTTTAATATCCTTCAAATTGGTCTGAGTCTTATGCGCTTAAACCAATATTCATAGCTACTGCACGACTCGACTTGAAGCGGAACAAACACTTCCACTCGCACTCGGCGAGACAAAGTTCTTGAATCGACGCCAAAGATTAGAAGCTGTTTGATGCACCCTTGGTGGCTTTATCATATTTTTCGACCCACGACGTCTTATCTTCTCCTCATAGCAAGTACTGTCTCGGTATGGCGAAGAAGCGTCTGAGAGGCTGGTTGTGGACGCAGCCTTTGTTGGTAACGCAGCTAGAACGTTCATCCTTTCTTCGTTCACAGAAAGAATATAATATTGTGGCGATTCCGTTGCAGTGAGTTTCCGTAGCTGTGTTTGAAGAGTACTAAGGGTAGGAGACATTGGCAAATTCGGTAGACCATGATCCCAGAGGCCCTTTCCATTATTACGTGTCCAGGAGCGCATGGTTGACTTTCCAGTTGGATTCCGATTTCTGGAGATAGTGGTCGGTCCCCACGTTGTTATGCTTGCTGTCTTAGAGGACCAGTAAAGCGCGTTTGCCAATAGTGGTTCAGTATTGGTAGGACTTGAGTCAGGTTGGTTCGAGTTTCGCTCGCGAATGTCATAAGTAGCAGTGGGCGAGAATTTTACACCGCGACCCCAGATGTTGTTTCCATTGCGATGTATTCGGGCGGGGACATCCGCAACATCGGTCACTGTTGGATGATCGAAGCCCGGGTCCAGCATCTTCGTTTCCTTCGCACACATCGAGCATGAGTGGATTCCTAGTTCTAAAGATGGCTCCTTCTCCTTAGAACTTCGATAAAATTGATCTGAGATTGGCTCTTGGCTATCAACAGAACTTTGGTTCTCCGCTCGACGATGGTGGCCCCAAAGGCTGGCCTTGATATTATGGAATGTCGAAATACTTCCACTAGGTTTCTTTACGAATGGTGTGGAAGATGACGTGGAAGAAGCTGAAGTCGAAGTCTTAGAAGGGGATATCGAGCTTGTTCGGTTTGTTCCGCTGCGCCAAATGCCACTGTCGAGAATGCGGACTCTGATATTTTGGGTATTATCGTCGGTAGCAGAGACCCGGAGAGGTCCAAAACCCCTAGTCTTTGTCGATCGACCTCTTCGCACTTCCGCACCTGAGTCGACCTCATCTTCGCGTGCCAACGTTCCCACGTATTGTGGGATGGGTGTGTGTGAAAGATGCGTAGAAGGAGCCGCGGGGGTTGTGACTGGAATTTTCACAAGTGATGCATCTCGCAATGCTAGAAGGGTTGTCAGTATATCGCGAGAACAAATGGCATTCTACTGACCATGGCTCTTGTGCTTAGTAGCGTGGCACGAAGTGGAGAGTGTCGCAAGCAGCAAAGTAGTAACGAAATTTAATCCGACCATCTGTAAGATTTCGTATAGCCTATCAAAGTGAGAAGAGAAACGTTGGAGTGAGATGCTGTATCGAGAAAAGAAGAAATACTGAAGTGTCGTATAATCTTTATATTTGAGTCTTTCGACGCAACCGATATGTTCTCGTTCGGACGTTACACCTTCATCTCAGATGCAACCAGATTAACCTGAATCATTAGAAAAGACTGTCGGAGATGAGAACAAGCCTCCAAAACGTTGTGTGGTTCAGTACACACGGTCAAGTGTAAGCTACATACCGTTACTCCTTGAGCATGAACCGTCTAGACCTGTCCCATGTGTCATCATTCTGCAGGACACTAATGTGGATCATCGTGAGTGCTCTCTCTCCTAGTCGTCGTGGAATCAGAAGTTTGTGGTCGGAGATGGGTTGTCGTGGGTTTAGTCATCGGCGGAGTGAGATCTGGCGTGGTGTGGCCGATCCTGTCCTGAAACCCGGTCCCTATAGCGCGCCACTAGAACGATAATATATCGGCCCCAACCAATTTCGCTACTCATGGGGTCGTCAGCTTACACACGAAGTAATCAACTTCGGACCTTATCTTGATCAATTCTTTTTCGATGACTGTTGCAGAATGTGGATTATGAATCCCTTTAATGTGACATTTGGCGCAAAATCTCCGTTGGGCTCGTTGCGTCTTCGCCTTCGTGGTAATCACCATATGTGCGATTATTGACGCTGAGGTGCGTAGTACACTGGCCATTCCATCTCCGGTGCCTAAATTAGTCGAGACCTTTTTCTGGTGTTGACAATGGCGTCGGTATGTGGAAGAGCTGAGGGAGGTCTTGACATTTCAGGCGATTTCCCGTCTTTTATCTAGAAGTTCAATCCATGACTTTGCTCGCCAAAACTCCTCTCCAAGATCTTTAACGACGTTCCACCGAGATGACCGCTACAGCTCTCTCTCCCGATTTCACACCCTCACCAATATCATACACTCCCTCTCAAGACTTCATCGGCAACGACGGCAAATGGTCAGCTTTCGTCCTACGCGTTGGCACTCCGTCGCAGAACTTTCGCGTCCTACCCGCTTCCAGAGCCGGCGAAGCGTACATTCCTATCGTCGACGGGTGTTCGCAGGAAAACAGAACGGACTGCGGCGCGCTGCGAGGTGCATTCGATTTCAATGGCAGACCCAGCGATGGATTTCTCGTCAATCGATCATCTTCATGGCATGAGCTCGGTATATACGATATGGATATCCGGCCCGAGCTAGGCTTCGACGCAAACGCGCTTTATGGCCAAGACAGCCTTGGGTTGATGATTCAAAATAGCGGCGGTCCAATCTTGACGAATCAGGTTGTGGCAGGTGTCGCCAATCCAGATGTGTACGTTGGCATGCTGGGGTTGGGGATAAAACCAGCAAATTTTAGTGAATTCGATAGCCCGCAGAAGTCGATATTACAATCGCTGAAGGACCAAGGACAAATTCCGAGCTTGAGCTACGGTTATACGGCGGGAGCCTACTATAGTGAGTGTTTCAGTCTCCGACAAGTTTGTGTTGAGACTTACTTGATAGCAGGAACTCCGAAAGTGCTCGGCAGCCTCACGCTAGGCGGCTTCGACCAATCTCGCTTCGAGCCAAATGACATTACATTTCCATTCGATGCCGACGATGATCGCCCAGCCAGTCTGAACATCCAGAGCATAACAGCCCAAAATTCATTCAACGGAACTGTCAACCTGCTTGGCGCCGATCAGCCAACATACGTCCGGATCGACTCAACGATACCACATCTTTGGCTACCAAATTCAACGTGCGATCGCATCGCCTCCGCATTCAAGTTGCACTACGATAACACCACCGACTTGTACCTCGTCAACGACACTATCCACGCCGAACTGCAGAAATACAACCCAACAATAACCATCGGATTAGGAGCGACTGCGGATCCGGAACAGAGAGTGAATGTGGTGTTGCCATATGGCGCGTTCGATCTCCAAGCATCGTACCCGATATATCCTAACGCTTCCAAATCTTACTTTCCGATCCGTCGAGCGTACAACCAATCGATGTATACGCTTGGGCGAACGTTCCTGCAGGAGGCGTATGTCAATATTGATTACGAGAGGGGGAACTTTGCAGTACACCAAGCGCTGTTTCCAGCCACAAACGAGAAGCAACAAATCGTGCCCATTATCGCTCCTAGCATACAACAATCCATACCAGTCACCCACAAAAAAAAGCATTTTGGGAAAGGTGCCACGGTAGGCCTCGTGATCGGATCAATATTATTAATTTCCTCGTTTACATGCTTACTCTTCTATTACCTGAGAAGGAGATCTCGAGGTAGGAAGGAACCGCATGTGACAGACGACGCGAAAGAAGAATTGCCGAACGATTGCAGAGTCGAGAAGGACGGATCTGCCTTACACGAGGCGGATGGTCAGCAGTACTATGAGTTGTATTATGAAGGGCTCGAGATGGTCGTCAATGTAGGTCCGAGGTTCGAGCTGAGCGGGAATACGATATCGTATGAGTTGGCAGCCAAAAGAAGCTCGCAGGGTCCATAAGTTGGAGGTACTGTCGCGTTGTAAACATTGAAGCATTACAACCCATAGTGTACAATCAAATGATATGAAAGCTCTAAGCCAATTTTATTCTCCGTCGTCGCTGTCGTCTTCATGCGCGGCGGCCCAGGGACTTCGCTTCCTCAGCGCTTCGCCGTGTCTTGCTAGTATGAATGGTATGGGCATCATAAATAGAGACATGGCCGCGAGAATGAGGCATGCATTCTTCGAGCCTTGGTTGATGAACAATTTGCGACCAAGTAATGGGAAGCCAGCACCCGCAACATTGCGCACGAAACCGATACCCGCAAGTGCTGATGCTGAGTATGTCTTGTAAGCGTCCTCAGTGTAGGTCAGAGTCATGAGAATGAGGGTGTAGAATGACCAGCCCCAGAATGCCGACGCCAAAATTGGTACGAAGAAATGCGTGTAGGGATTCGCAGTATAGGCAAATACCAAAAGCGAGATGGGAAGGACCACGGCGGCTGGTTTTGCGAGATAAATACGAGCTTCGGGAACGTCTTGATGGGCGTTGAGCGCAATTCTTCGCTGATAGTACCGCTCCTGGTAGACGTTGGTAAGCAAGCCAAGGGTAATGCCTCCGACAATGCCCATAAACGAGAGTCCCACGCCGATGGTGTCAAATCCGTACCCGGTAGGACCAAATATAACTGAAGATGGAGGTGCGGTTAGCAAACGTGTGTAAACAACGGTGTCTGCATAAGGGATTACTCACGGTGGAAGGCGCCGTTGAACAGGAAGCTAAGACCATATAGATAGCCGTTGTATAGAGCTCCAAATTGAACTATAGCCTCCGAAGCGAGGAATCGGAAAGGGCGTGTGAGTGTCGTGCCGAAGAGCTGAGTAGGACCACGGTGCTTTATCTCGGCTGGTACATCGAGACTTCGGTCCCCTGTGCTCTCTCGCGCTGCCTTGGCTCGATGGTGGAGCACGACGCTATGCCTGGTCTCTCCAATAATGTACAGTGCAGCCGTAAGGATTGCCCAGAAAGCGAAACAAACAAAAAACATAATACGAAATACACCATGCCACGATCTGCCAGGAGCGACGAGAGAAAACAGCACAAATCCGGTCGGAGACCCGCCCGTAGCTGCCCACAAAAACCAACTCATGGCTGGTCCCGTGTCATGGTGATGAAAAAGATCCGCAATGGTCCCTCCGAAATTTGAGATGGTGACGGATGCAAAATAGCCGGAGAAGAGACGCAAGACTAGAAAGCCCGCTAAGCTTTCCATAAAGGTCGTCCCTAGGAGCAAAAGGAGGAAAACGGCGTACGAGTACACGTACACTGGCCTCCTTCCAAAATACTCTGATAGCGGGGCTAGGCTCATGGGTCCAAAAGCCAGGCCAAGGACGTAGATGCTCAACCCCAACGTCGCGACCTGATGCGAAACGCCCATGTCGCTGGCGAAGTCCGCGGCGGCAGGGGAAAAGCCCGACGCGCCCCAACTCACGCTGAGGTCGATGGGAATGATGGCTGCCACCATGAGCCATTTCCTCGCCAGCGGCCAGTTTCGAGGATCGTCTGCGTCTCCAGGTGCGAAAGCCACGACGTGAAGGCGGGCATCATCCGACGCAAGCAGGGCGTCATGCTCGCCTGACTCTCTTGGTGAACTCGGGGAACTCATCCAAATCTCTCTGTTGAAGACGGCGGACTGGTTGAAGCCGGTGATGCGTGGTTATGGATAGGTGCGGGTGTGCATGACGCGGTTCACGGCCGAGGGTGGGGCTGAAGCTGGGCACGTGCGCTCGTCAGGGTACACACCAGATGACACGCATCAAAGATGCTCTGAAACATCCGTCATGGAGATTCCGTCCAAGGAGCAGATCACCGCAACGTTCGACGCCTTGGTTGCGGAAGATGCTCTCGTCTACGGACCGCATCAGGTCCTCGAGTACGTGTGTGACGGATACCCCGTAAGCGCGCACCTTCTCGATGCTCGGCGCCGACGGAACTAATCAATCGTGCAGGTCGAATTCCGCGTATGCGCAGCCCTCGCGAGGAAGCCCAACACGTTCAGAGCAGCGCTGGATAGGACCTTTGACAAGAGCAGCAAATGGGGACCCGGCAGCGACTTGTATTGTCCTGATGAGCGCCTGAAGCTTGCCAAGCTGAACGGCACCCACGATCTCGCCCTTAACCTGTTCTGCGTCGACCGACCTCAGCTTTTGATACTGACCCTAGACTCATACAAGAGACAATCCGATCCTTTGGACCGCGATGACTTGGCGGCTGCGTTGCAGGTACTAAACGCGCTCGACGACATGTACATCATCTTCAACGGTGGTGAGGCTGCGGGCTGCACAAGGATACATCGGCACATGCAAGGCTTACTGGGCCCTCCTAACGCCTTCGAGTCGTTTGTTGGAGGGGTGGAGAAGCAGTCGCGAATACCTTTCCGGTATTTCTCCCATCACTTCGCTGCGGGTTTCTCTACATCGTCTGCGTCGGATTTGCTGGAGATCTACCTGAAACTCCTAGACGAGGCCAGGCAGGCTGTGGGACTACTGCAGCCTGATGAGCCTTGTGCACACAACTTTGTGCTATGGAAAGACTGGGTCATCTTAATACCCAGACGAAGCGCTGTGGTAGGATCTCATGCGAGCACGAATGCAGCGGGAATGATGGGTTCTATTTGGATCACGGACCAGAGTGCGGTTGACGAGTGGCTCGACTTGGGATGCCGCAACGTCCTACAACAATTGGGGGTCGCACAGTGATGCAACTATTAAAAATCAACAACAACGGCACTTCCCACGGCGTCTACGTACAGCTGTAAGAACGTTTTGGGTGCAGCTCAGCCTACCCCAAATTAGCAGCCACCAGACCCGATTGGGCTAATGCGAATTGAGCTGTACCTTTCCCCCAGCTACGCGCGGGATGACTGGCCAACCTGCAGGCTTACACCTGAGACGCATTTCCAACGTGTTGGCGCATACAGTCCATCTCGGTTCCATCCGTGCTTACTGCGCCTGCCGTCGGGATATTCTTACAACCATATACGTACCAAAATAGCGGACTCCCGAATCATGCGAGTCGAATTTTAACCTTTGCGGACGCCGGCTTACAGCTTGGGACACTAAGTTTCTGCTTTCACAGCGCGCGCAATGCATGGAACGTGTGATAAAATTCTTGGTACGGCATCAAACGCTCCCGTAAAGATGACCAGCCAAGGCTCGCATACTCCCAACTTTGGCAGCCCTGTCAAGTATAAGGTCTAGAGATCGTCACGGCGCACTTGACATCCGAGTCCGTACTCGCGTATATCATATCAACTAGAAACTCCTTCACATTCCTTTCGAGCCACTCGCAACCGCGGTCCACCATGTCTTTCGATCTCGCCAGTCTCCCTCCCGTCTGGCAAAAGGCGATACTGGAAGGCCCAGCACTTCAGCCACCGCCTGGGGTGCAACCCGACTTCTTCAACCCACCGAACCAGAACAGCTTGGGTTATGCGCTCATAATCATGTGCGCTGTCGTCTCTACTCTAATGACTGGCATCCGCGTCTATGCCAAGCTTACCAGCTTGAAGAGATTGGGCATTGAAGATTGTAAGTTCTCCCTGCGAATCTGCTCGATTAAAACTGACTTTGGCAAGACCTCTTGCTGGCAGCTTTGGGCGTATACGGCGGCTTCTTGTATATCTCCTTCAAAATCGTATTGCAACCCGGTCTCTACGTCCACCAATGGAACGTCAGATTGCAAGACCTCTCCACGATTCTCTACGTGAGACCACTTACATTGCCACTATGCTTCCCCAAGGACTAATTCTCCTCAGAACGTGAACAACAATTACATCTTGTACGGCGTCATCATCATGCTGCTCAAAGCCGGCATTCTCCTCGAATGGACACGTCTCTTTGTTCCCCTTGGAATCCACAACGCCTTCTGGTGGACCTGCCACATTACGCTCTGGGTCAACGTAATGTTCTACATCGCTTGTACCGTCGTCGAGAACTTTAGCTGCACGCCTCGGCAGAAAATATGGGACAAAGTAATGACCGAGGGTCATTGCGTCGACAACCCTGCCCTCATCATGTCTTCCGGCATCCTAAACCTTCTTTCAGATGTACTCATCTTCACGATTCCCCAGAAAATAATCTGGGGTCTTCACATCTCGACCAGGAAACGAGTCGGTATATGCCTGATCTTCGCCACCGGAGTATTGTAAGTCTAATACTCTTGTGGTGTGTGCCTATGTGTACTGACAGGTTAACAGCGGTTGCATATGCGGTGGCTTCCGACTCTGGTCTACAATCAGGGCTCTCAGGTCCAATGACATCACATTCATGGTTGGTCCAATCGGCCTCTGGAGTCATGGCGAGATCACTGCCGGCTTTCTTGTTCTCTGCGTTCCGACTGCCCCCAAGGCGTTCCAAAACAGTATACTTTCAGAAAAACTTTCAAGCTTCTTCGAAAGCCGCAAGTCGAGTGGAGTTGATGTTAGTTCGCGGAAAGGTCTTCCATCGTGGTATCGAGCGAAGCAGCCGAGAAAGCCTCGGCATACGGATGTCAGTACGCTAGACGAGCGCACGCTCAGCACTGTGCACTCTGATGTTGAGTCGAAGAATTTGGACGTTTCTGACATCGACGCTTGGTTAGACTGTGGAACTGAAGCAGCACATCCGCAGGTTGTCTACTTGAGAACGCACGGTTTAGTATAAAGCGTTAGCATTTAGCGCGGACATGGTCCCAATCTTCAGGAATCAATCTTTTACACGAGTGACGATCTCTAAAGCTGTGACCTGAGCTTCCCTTGAGGCGACTGTAGTACACTTTGGGTAACAACTCCGAAACGGAAATCCCGGAAGGCTGGTGTAGCTGTCCTTGCTACGCTACAGAAGGATCGTGCGCATAGGTCAAGAGTGTACTGCGACATTCTAACACGGCAATAAGGGGCAGCTTAGAGAAGAGGAAAACCACTCTGAAGGAAGCAAATGCTGGAAAGTGCCAATGATGACAGTTCGTAGAAGCACATTCGTTGGGTATATTGATAAATAAGGCATTTCCTGCAACACCACCCAACACTTAATCTACGCCACAGACTTCCCAAACGCCAATAGTCCCCTCCACCACTACGTATGTCCTACACCAAACTCACCAACGGCCCCAATACG
>Ga0247803_1000289_pt1 | contig 29655 bp, 26 predicted proteins | sample UWRJL014104B1_FD_180928 | JGI IMG/M metagenome (GOLD analysis project Ga0247803, IMG submission 180928) | Plant litter microbial communities from Arlington Agricultural Research Station in Wisconsin, United States - UWRJ-L014-104B-1 | ecosystem: Environmental > Terrestrial > Plant litter >...
GGTGAAGAGGTCCTCGGCGGTCAGCTCCTCGGCCAGGGTAGCGGCGTTAGCGCGCGTCGGTGATTCGGATACCTTGTTCCAACGATTCCCCAGCGCCATGGTGTGCAGCCTATCGGGCAGGCACGGTGGAATCGGTGGCAGCGGGGCCGGTGACGGCAGCGGCCAGGGCCGCCTGCTGCTCCAGGGGCAGCGCGAACTCGAACGCGCCGGCGAGCATCCGGTCGATGGCCGCGGCCGCCTGGGTGACCCGCTCCGGCACCGACCCGGTCACCTCCAGCCACGGCACGTCCTGCCCGGCCAGGGTCTGCCGAAACCGGTGCTGCATGTCGTGCCGAATATGCTCGCCGTCGCGCAGGCCGTCTTGCACGAACGGGATCTCGTCGCCGGTGAGCAGGTAGAGCGCGGGCGGATGCGCGGCGGCGCGCGTCACGAGCGCGGCCGGGGTGGGCCCCACGTAGCGTTCGTGCCAGAGGGTGGTGGCCAGCACATCGGTGTCGCAGATGAGCAGCGGGCGGGGCACCAGGCGGAGCGCCCGGTTCTCCCAGCCGATCTGCCGGTCCACGATGAGGTCGAACTCGTCGCTCCGCCACGGGGTGTCCAGGCCGCCTGCCCGGGTTTCGCTGTGCTCGCGGCCGTATTCCGGCACGCACTCGGTGCCGTAGTGGGCGGCGAGGGCCTCGGCCAGGGTGGTGGACCCGGTGGACTCGGCGCCGAGCACCACCACGCGCGGCGTCAGCCAGGCGCGCACGGCGGGAGCCAGCGCCCACCAGTGGCCCGGCAGATCCGCCCGGATCGCAGTGCCGGAGACCGGGGTGTGCCGCCGGCCCGGGTCGACCTGCACCCACCGGGCGCCCAGGCGGGCGGCGAGTTCGGCGCCGTACGGGTCGCTGGAGAACACGGCGTCGACCGGGGCGTCGAGCAGGGCCCGGATCGGCACCATGTGCTCCTCCCAGGCGTCGGCGGAGTCGAAGTCGACCGGGGCATCGTCGATGGCGCTCACGACGCGGGCGGTGGGGTGCTCCTCGCGGAGCCACTGTTCGCGCACCTTCAGCGGGATGGATTCCTGGCTGGCTCCGAGCAGCTGCACCGTGACCCGGTCGGAGCGGCTGAGCGCGGTGCGGATCAGGCTGGAGTGCCCGGCGTGCAACGGATAGAACTTGCCGAGCACCAGGCCGTGCGCGAATCGGGCCGCGGGCGCGGGGACCGGGTCGGCGGCTGATTCCGGCACCGGGTCAGGCACCCGCCCGGCCGGCCGGCTCCGGCTGGCGGGGTACGGCGCCGGGGTCGCCGGCGGCACTCGTCTGCTCTTCGCGGGCGCGCATCCAGCCGCGCAGGCCCCACACGCACAGGCCGATGAAGAGCAGGTACAGCAGGGCGGTGATGTTCAGCCCCTTATAGAGGAACAGGCCCACGTACGCCACGTCCACGGCGATCCAGACGAACCAGTTCTCCAGCCAGCGCCGGTTGAGCATGTACTGCGCGACCAGGCTCACCGACGTGGTGGCGGCATCCGCGATCTCGGTGGTGGAGTCGGTGTAGGAGTGCAGCGCGAAGGCGATGATCGCGGTGCCGGCCACGGCGGCCAGCACCAGCGGCAGGATGCTGCGCCTGGGCATCCGGCCGATCAGCGCGCGGTCGTCGGCGGCGCGGTGCCTGGACCAACCCAGCCAGCCCATCACGCCGAGCGCCAGGTAGACGATCTGCAGGCCGAGGTCGGCGTAGAGCGCGGCGCCGAAGAACAGCACGATGAAGACCAGGTTGTTGGCGATGCCGAGCGGGAAGGTCCAGATGTTGCGGCGCGCGGCCAGCCACACGCACGCGGCCCCTGTGCCGAACCCCACAACCTCGGTCCAGTTCTCGATCAGCCATTCCCCCATGGTTCCCATCCTAAAAGACCGGCAACTGTTGCCCGTACGGACAAATGCGTCCGGTGCGCCGGACGCAATTGTCCGATTCGGGAACATAACCGGCGCATTCTGGTTGAAACATGGGTACCTCATACTGGGGTCGCACCAGTGCCCGTTCGTTAGGACCCCGATGACCGACTCCTCCGTCACCACCAGCACCGCTCCCAGCAGTGCCGCCCCCAGCGCCACCGCGCCGACCGGCAACGCTCCGACCGGCAACGCCCCGGATGCCGCCGGCACCAAGCTCGTCATCTCGCTGCTGCTGGTGTCCGCGTTCGTCGTGATCCTCAACGAGACCATCATGGGTGTGGCGCTGCCGCACCTGATGAAGGACCTGAACATCACCGCCGGCGCCGCCCAGTGGTTGACCACCGCGTTCATGCTCACCATGGCCGTCGTCATCCCCATCACCGGCTTCCTGCTGCAGCGCTTCAACACCCGCCCGGTCTTCCTGGCCGCGATGACCCTGTTCAGCACCGGCACGCTGATCGCCGCGATCGCGCCGGGCTTCGAGGTGCTGATCGTGGGCCGGGTGGTGCAGGCCATGGGCACCGCCATCATGATGCCGCTGCTGATGACCACCGTGATGACCCTGGTGGCGCCCGCAGCCCGCGGCAAGACCATGGGCAACATCTCCATCGTCATCTCGGTCGCCCCGGCGATCGGCCCCACCATCTCCGGCCTGATCCTCAGCGTGCTCGACTGGCGCTGGATGTTCATCCTCGTGCTGCCGATCGCCCTCGGCTCCCTCGCGCTCGGCGCCGCCCGCATCAAGAACGTCACCGAGCCCACCAAGGTGCCCCTCGACGTCGTCTCGGTGATCCTCTCGGCGTTCGGTTTCGGCGGTCTGGTCTACGGCCTGAGCAACCTCGGCGAAGCCGCCACCGGCAGTGCCGCGGCCGGACTGGTGCCGCTGGGCATCGGTGTCGTGGCGATCGCCCTGTTCGTGTGGCGCCAGATCGCCCTGCAGCACGCCGACAAGGCCCTGCTCGACCTGCGCACCTTCGTCTCGCGCACCTTCACCTTCGCGATCGTGATGCTCGCCGTGAGCATGATGGCCCTGTTCGGCACCCTGATCCTGCTGCCGATCTACATGCAGACCGTGCTGGGCCTGGATGCCCTCACCACCGGTCTGCTGCTGCTGCCCGGCGGCCTCACGATGGGGCTGCTCGCCCCGTTCGTCGGCCGGTTCTACGACAGGTTCGGCCCCACCGTGCTGCTCGTGCCCGGGTCGATCATCGTCAGCGGCGCGTTCTGGTTCCTGACCATGCTCACCGCGACGACCCCGTTCTGGTACGTGCTGGTCGCCCACGTGGCCCTGAGCTTCGGCCTGGCGTTCCTGTTCACCCCGCTGTTCACCTCGGCGCTCGCCTCGCTCAAGCCCAGGCTCTACTCGCACGGCAGCGCCATCGTCGGTACCGCCCAGCAGCTGGCCGGCGCGGCGGGCACCGCGCTGTTCGTGACGGTGATGTCCTCGACCGCGGCGACGCAGATCGCCAACGGCGCCGGCGAGGTCGCCGCCACCGCGGCGGGCACCCAGAGCGCGTTCCTCTACGGCGCGATCATCTCGCTCTTCGCGATTCCGCTGGCGTTCTTCATCCGCAAGCCGGCCGTGTCGGTCACGGACTCGCACGACGCCCCGATGATGGCGCACTGACCCCGCCGACGCGGCCGGTCAGCGCGCCCAGCCGGGTCAGCGCGCCCAGTCTCAGCGAGCGGAGTACTCCTCGTCGGTGACGTGCTCGCCCCACTCGGTTTCGGCGCCATCGGCGATGCCCTCCCACATGGCGAGGTGACTCATGAAGTCGGTCGGCGTGGCGCCGTGCCAGTGCCACTCCCCCGGCGGCGTGTAGATGGTCTGGCCGGGCAGGATCTCCACGATCTCGCCGCCGCGGGACTGGATCAGCCCGCGGCCCTCGACGACGTGCAGGGTCTGGCCGACGGCGTGCGTGTGCCAGGCGGTGTGCGCGCCGGGTGTGAAGCGCACGATGTTCACGCGCATCCGGGACGGCTCGGCCTGCGGCGGAGCGATCACGTCGAAGTAGACGTCGCCGGTGAACATCGCGGCGGGTCCCTTGGTGGTGGCGGTTTTGGGTGCGATCTGCATGGTTCTTGCCTTTCTGGGAGGTGGATGCGTCGGTTACCGGCGGCGTGCGGTTGTGGTGAGTTCGCTGGCGCCGTAGCTGTTGTCGTCCGGGTTCATCGTGACGCCGGGGGCCACCAGCTCGTCGATGCGGTCCAGGATCTCGGTCGAAAGCGTCACGTCGGCGGCCGGCAGCTGCGACACCAGCTGCTCCATCGTGCGCGGGCCGATGATCGCCGAGGTGATGCCGGGGTGGTTGATCACGAACGCCAGGGCCAGCTCGATCAGGGTGATCCCGGCCTCATCGGCGACCTGGGCGAGGGCGTCGACCACCTCGAGTTTCTGCTGGTTGGCGACGCTGGCCATGTCGAAGCGGGCGCTGGGTCGTGCGGCCGAGGTGGCCGTCGGCGCGGCGTCCTTCCGCCACTTGCCCGACAGCCAGCCGCCGGCCAACGGGCTGTAGCTGAGGGTGCCCATGCCGTAGCGCTGGGTCGTCGGCAGCACATCCTCTTCGATACCGCGCACCAGAATCGAGTACGGCGGCTGCTCGGTCACGAACCGGGCGAGGTTCCGGTCCCGCGAGGCCACCTGCGCCTCGACGATCTGGCTGCCGGAGTACGACGACGAGCCGATGTACCGCACCTTGCCCTGGCGGACCAGGTCGGTCAGCGCCCCGAGGGTCTCCTCCACGTCCATCAGCGCGCTCGGCCGGTGCACCTGGTAGAGGTCGAGGTAGTCGGTGCCAAGGCGGGGAAGGGAGTTCTCGACTTCCTGCATGATCCACTTGCGCGACCCGCCACTCTGATTGGGTGCGGTGCCCATCGGCATGAAGAACTTGGTGGCCAGGACGACCTCGTCCCGGCGGCCCGCGAGTGCCTTGCCGAGAATTTCTTCGGATTCCCCGCCTGAGTAGACGTCGGCGGTGTCGACGAAGTTGATGCCGGCATCCAGCGCGTGGTGGATGATCCGGATCGAGTCGTCGACGTCCTGGTTGCCCCAGGCGCCGAACATCATCGTGCCGAGGCACAGGGGGCTGACGGACACTCCGGTGCGTCCCAATAGGCGATAGTCCATGATTCTCTCCCAGCTTGTTCGTACTGTTCATGCTCGTCCCCTCGACGGGAGGATGGGAGTCCCTGCTGGTAGGGGTACTGGCAGGCCCTGGTTCAGGACGCCGTTTCCTGATGCGCCCGCCAGAGCCTGGCGTACGGCCCGTCGGCGTGGAGGAGGGCAGTGTGCGTTCCGTCTTGCACGATGCGGCCATCGTCCATCACGATCACGCGGTCGGCGTGCAGGGCAGCGGAGAGCCGGTGGGCGATGATGATGCTGGTTCTGCCGCGAATGATGCGTTGCACGGCCCGGTCCAGGCTCTCTCCCTCTTCGCTGCCGGCTTCCGCGGTCGCCTCGTCGAGGATGACGACCGGCGCTGCGGTGAGCGCGAGCCGGGCAAGGGCGAGGTGCTGGCTCTGCGCGGGCGTCAGCGCGTGCCCGCCGGCGCCGACCACGGTGTCGAGGCCGTCGGGGAGCGCCAGGAGCCACCGGTCCCCGAGATCCCCGACGACGCTCAGGAGGCGCTCATCGGTGCTCCCCGGGCCGAACAGGTGCAGGTCGTCCCGGATCGTGCCGGCGAAGACGTGCGGTTCCTGACTGATCATGGAGATGTTCCCGCGCAGGTCCCGGGGATGCCACGCGTCCAGCGGGCGGCCGTCCACCAGCACCTTGCCGGTGTCGGGGCGGAGCAACCCGGCGGCGACCTTGGCGAGGGTGCTCTTGCCGGCCCCGGAGGCGCCGACGACGACGATGTGTTCCCCCGGCTCGATCGTGACGGTGACGTTGTCCAGGTCTGGCGCGCCACGGCGGTACCGATGGGTGACATTCGTCAGCTCGATCCGGCCGGCGGCCGGAAGGAGAGGTGTTCCGGGATCCTCGACCGAGGGCATCCCGGTGAGCCCGAACAGCCGGGCGAGGCTCGCGCCGGCGTCCTGCAGGTCGTCCACGGTGCCGAGCAGGGTGCCGATCGGGTCGAACAATCCGAGGAAGTACAGTGCGGCCGCGGTCGCCGCCCCGAGCGTCACCGCGTCGGACTGCACGAGCAGAAACCCCGCGATGAGCACCGCGGTGATGCCGATGAGCTCCGCCAGGTTGAGCCGGCCGTAGAACGTGTTCCGCAGGTGGGTGGCGTGGAGTTCGTGGCCGATCACCGTGTGCGACGCGTCCGCGAGGCTGTCCAGGTGGATGCGCTCGGTGCCGAGCGCCCGTACCGTGTCCGAACCGCGAACGGTCTCGATCAGTCGCTGCCCCCTGGTGGCTTGGGCGGCCCGGTGGTTGCGGTAGACGGGACCGGACCGGCGCAGGAACCTGCGAAGCGCCAGGTACTGGATGGGTGCGGGGATCAGCGCCGCCGCCGCCAGGCGGTAGTCGATCAGCCCGATACCCGCCATGCTCAGCACCGTGGTCATCAGGGCGGTCAGGAACGCGGGCAGGGCCGTGGAGACGACGGCGCTGACCGCCCGGATGTCGCCGGAGAGTCGCGCGACGAGATCCCCGGTTCCCGCGGCCTCGAGTCTCTGGGACGACTGGGCCAGGGCCGTGCTGAACGCGGCTTCGCGCAGGTCCCGGACGGCGCGTTGCACGATGCCGGCCAGCAGCACCCGGCCCGCCCAGGTGACGACGGCGCCGCCGAACAGAGCGGCGACCAGGATCCACGAGAGCGCCCAGAAGTCGCCGCCGCCCTGCTGGATGTCGTCGATCATGGCCCCGACCAGCCACGGCGCGGTGATGGACGCGGCCACGCCGGCGCCGAGAATCGCGATCGTGGCGAGGGTCCGCACCGGGCGCACCCGCAGCAGGGCCGCCATGTCGCGGAGGGTCTGCCGGGTCGATGCGATCGGCAGGGATCCGGGCGTCGTGGTCATGCCGCCGGCCCCGATTCGAGCAGGGCCGATTCGAGCAGGGCCATTTCACGCACTGCCGGGTCGAGCGTGTGCACCTCGTCACACAGGCCGAGGAAGACGGCACTGCCCGTGATGAACACGGCGCTTCGTCCGTTCCGGCGCAGATGGTCGACGACGCGGCGGGCGATGCGGGCCTCGGTGACCGGGTCGACCGCGCTGGTGGGCTCGTGCAGCACGAGCACGGCCTGGTCGGTGCCGAGGGCCCTGGCGAGCATCAGTCGCTGACGCTGCCCGCCGGACAGACGGCCGCCGTTTTCGCCGATGTCCTCGTCCAGGCCGGCGGGCAGCCGGGTCAGGACCTCGTCCAGCCCCGACGCCTCGATGATCCCGGCGCCCCGCCCGGCCGGAGAGTCGTCCCGGATGCCGAGGTTCTCCCGCACCGAACCGCTGAACAGGAGCGCGTCATGGGGCGGTGCGAACAGCGACCGCCGGAGCACGGCCGCGGCCAGTACCGACGCATCCGTGCCCCCGACGACGAGCTCGCCGGGCCGGGCGGTGCGCCGCGCACCGAGCAGGTCGGCGAGGTCGGTGGCCGCCGGTTCCGGCGCCCGGATGCCCACGATCAGGCCCGGCGAGACGCCGATCCGGTGACCGGCGACGCTGAACTCGACGATGAGGCCCGCCTCGGCGGCCCCGGTCTCCGGATGCCCGGTGGGTCCCGGTTCCGGCGTCGCCTGCTCCAGGAGTTCACCGAGTCGTCGTGCCGACCCGTGTTTGGCGGCCAGGGCACCCGGCAGGTAGCCGATGGTCTGCAGCGGCCGCCGCACCGCTTGCGCCAGCCCCATGGCCGTGATGAAGGCGCCGATGCTGATCATCCCGCCGAGCGCCAGCGCGCCGGCGATCGCGGCGATCGCGGCGAAGGTGATCCCCGCCGCGAGCGCACTCACCATCGACAGCCCGGCGTTCGCCCGGTCGAAGAGGTACCCGGCGCGCGCGGCCCGGCCACTTTCGGCACGGTACCGTGTCGTGGCCTCGGCGGTGGCGCCGAGCGCTTCCAGCGCCCGCAGCCCCAGGGTGAAGTCGGTGCCCAGGGCGTCGATCCGGGCCGCCTGCCGTTGCGCGTCGTAGCTGCGGCGGCGCAGGCGCCCGCTCATCAGGTGCACCACGACCACCTGCAGAAGCGTGCAGAGCAGCACTCCGGCCGCGAGCGGCCAGGAGATCCAGGCGAGCACCATGCCGGCGGCGACCAGCGCGGCGACCGCGCCGGCCTGCTCCAGGACCACCCAGGAGATCCCGGCGATCTGGGCGGCATCCGAGGAGGAGATCGTCAACACCTCGCCGGGGGCACGGCGCACCCGGCGGCCACGGAGCACGCTCTCGACGGTGCGTTGGCGCAGCGAGTGCTCTCCGCGGGCGTGCACGCGGGTGGCCAGCCGGTCGGCCGACTGCCACGAGGCCACCAGCACGACGAACACGGCGACCAGCAGCAGCAGGGTGCCGGCAAGCTCGTGGCCCGCACCCGGCCCGATCGCCCGATCGATCACGAGCCCCACCGTGACGGGCACCATCACCTCGGCGAGTTGGTGGCCGCAAAAACCCAGAACGGCCAGTCCCAGCCGCCAGCCGCGCCCGTCCCCGGTCAGGGCGTGCCTGAAGAGCGCAGCGGGGCGGGTGCCTGCGGCCGGCCTGGTCGCCCCGGTCACGGCAGGCTCGCGGTGCCGAGCGGGATCACCATCGGGCAGCCGGCGACGGGGTCGTCGATGACGCGGCAGCGCAGGCCGAAGACCTCGTCGACGAGGTCCTCGGTGACCAGCTCTCTGGGGGTGCCTTCGGCGACGACGCTGCCGTCCTTCATCGCGATCAGGTGCGTCGCGTAGCGGGCGGCCTGGTTGAGGTCGTGCAGAACGGCGACAAGAGTGCGGCCCTGGGAGTGCAACTGCCTGAACAGCTCCAGGAGTTCGATCTGGTGGGCGATGTCCAGGAACGTCGTCGGCTCATCCAGCAACAGGATCGGGGTCTCCTGCGCGAGAGCCATCGCCACCCACACGCGCTGCCGTTGTCCGCCGGAGAGCTCGTCGACCAGCCGGGTCGACAGCTCGGTGGTGCTCGTCGCCGTCAGGGCCGCCGCGACGGCCCGCTCGTCGTCGGCCGACCACTGTGTGAGCAGTTTCTGGTGCGGATACCGGCCGCGGGCCACGAGGTCGAAGACGGTGATGCCGTCGGGTGCGAGCGAGGTCTGGGGCAGCAGGCCCACTTCGCGGGCCAGTTCCTTGCCGCCGAACGCGGCGATCGAGCGCCCGTCCAGCAGCACCTGTCCCTGCCGGGGCCGCAGCAGGCGGGCCAGGCCGCGCAGCAGGGTGGACTTGCCGCAGGCGTTCGGGCCGACGATCACGGTGAACGACCCGTCCGGGATCAGCACACTGAGGTGTTCGCTGATGACTCGCTTGTCGTAGCCGATGGTGAGGTCGTCGGTGCGGAGCCGGGCCGTCGATGATGCGGTCGTGCCTGATCCGGTCGTGACGGATGCGGGGGTGCTCGCTGGCATGGTGGCGGTCCTTTTCTGGCGGGTCATCGTTTGCGACCCTCACGAACGAGCAGCCACACGAAGTAGGCGCCGCCCACCGTGACGGTCATCACCCCCACCGGCAGCTGGGTGGGGGCGAAGGCGCGCTGCGCCACGAGGTCGGACGACAACAGCAGCAGTCCACCGGTGACCGCGGCGGGAAGCAGGGCCACACTCGCCGAGCCGAGGAGCCGCCGGGCGATCTGCGGGGCGACGAGCGCGATGAAGGCGATCGGCCCGGCCGCCGCCGTGGCGATCGCGACGAGCACGATGCCCCACAGCAGGGCGCTGAGCCGCACCGCCTCGGCTCGAAGACCGAGCGCCCTGGCGGCATCGTCGCCGAGCTCGAGCTGGCGGAGCGCTGGGGCATGCCCGAGGAGGACCGGGCAGACCAGGCAGAGCAGCCCGAGCACCGGCCACAGTTGTTCGTAGCCCAGGCCGCTGAGCGTGCCGCTGCCCCAGACCGCCGCCTGCATCGCGTCGTCGAGGTTGGCGCGGGTGACGAGCCAACTGTTGACGGATGAGAGGGCGGCCGAGACGCCGATGCCCACGATGATCAGTCGGAAGCCCTGGATCCCGCGGCGATACGCGAGCGCGTACACGAGCACCGCGGTGATCAGGCCGCCGACGATCGCCCCGACGGCGGTCTGGAGGTACCCGCCGCCGAAGAGCAGGATCACCACCAGCCCGCCGGTATACGCCCCGGTCGAGAAGCCGATGATGTCGGGGCTGCCGAGCGGGTTGCGGGTGAGGGACTGGAAGACGGCGCCGCTCATGCCCAGGGCCGCACCCAGAACGATGCCCAGGAACGCGCGGGGCAACCGCCACTCCCCCACAACGAGTCGGGACTGCGGCGTGCCCCCGCCGGCGAGCGTGGCCAGCACGTCGTTCAGCGGGATGGCGTAATCGCCCACGCCCAGGGCGACGAGGAACACGGCGACCGTGGCTGCGAGCAGTCCGGCGCAGACCACGATGAACCGCAGGTCGATGCGCAGGGAGACTTCCGGCAGGGCGGCCCGTGCGGGTGAGCGAAGGACGATGGAGGCCCGCCCGGTGCCGGTCGTGCGGGTCACAGCCCGGTGATCTTCCGGCGTCGGGCGAGGAACACCAGGACCGGGGCACCGATGAACGCGGTCACGATCCCGACCTGCATCTCCTGCGGCGGGACGACCACCCGGCCCAGGACATCCGCCGCCAGCAGGAGGATCGGCGCGCACACGGCCGTGAACACGATGATCCACCGCTGGTCGGGGCCGACGAACCAGCGCACGACGTGCGGCACCATCAGGCCGACGAACCCGATGGGCCCCGCGGCCGCCGTGGCCCCGCCTGCCAGGAGGGTCACCGCGACGATGACGATCACGCGGGTGCGCACTACGCTCGCCCCGAGCGAGCTGGCCAGGTCCTCGCCCAGCGCGATGGCGTTCAACGGGGCGGCAACGGTCGCCGCGAGCACCAGCCCGATCAGGATGAACGGCAGCACCGCCCACAGCACGTGCTCGTCGCGGGAGGTGAGGGTGCCGGCGCCCCAGAAGCGCATCCCGTTGAACACGGCCGGGTTCAGCAGCGAAATCATGCTCGACACTCCGCTGAGCAGGGCGCCCAGGGCGACGCCGACCAGGGTGAGACGGACGGGGGTCGCGCCGGAGGGCCCGGCGGCCCCGATCACGAAGACGAGCAGGGTCGCCAGTGCTGCGCCCGCGAAGGCGAACCAGACGTATCCCTGGATGTCGCCGACGCCGAACCAGCCGATGCCGACGGTGACGAGGAACCCGGCACCGGCGTTGATGCCGAGGATGCCCGGATCGGCCAGCGGATTGCGGGTGAGCGCCTGGATCAGGGCCCCCGACACACCCAGCGCCGCCCCGACGATGGCGCCCACGAACGCGCGGGGCAGGCGCAGTCCCACCACGATCTCCTGCACCTCGCCGGAGCCTCGGCCCTGGGCTGCATCGATGAGCGCCTGCAGGACCTCCGCGGGCGGGATGTACCGTGCCCCGACCGCGAGGCTGCCGATGATGCTGGCGGCCAGGACGGTGAGGGCGAGAATGAGCATGCCCGTCCGCACCCCGGTGCCTCGCAGAGTGTGTGCGAGAACCGGGGCGTCGCGAACGGGCGTGTTCACCGGCGTGGCCTGGCGGAGTCTCAGCTCTCGGACGCGGGGATCAGGACGGTCTGCTCGAGCGTGTCGAGCCAGGCCAGGGCCGAGCCGTAGTCGGTCACGCTGGAGAAGACCGAGTACAGCTGGCCGGCCTGCACGGCGGGAAGCGCGGTGAAGAGCGGCGTCTGCACGGTGCCGGTCAGGGAGTCGGAGAGCTCTCCCACCGGGTTGGCACCGGTGACGATGATCTCGGCTCCGCCGAGCACTGTCGTGGTCAGCTCGGGTGAGATGTACATCCACCCCTTGGCGCCCTCTTCTTCAGCGGGGATGCTCGGTGCCATCGTCGCGCCGAGGTCGTCGAAGAACAGCGCGCCGACCGAACCACCGGGGTAGAGCACGGAGAAGCCGCCCTCCACGTCGCCGTCGCCGATCGCGGCCCACGGGCGGGCGAGCACGTCAGCGTAGGTGTCCTTCACCCGGGCCAGCTCATCGTCGTAGCCGGCCTTGGTGCTCTCGAACTCATCCGCCTGACCCACGGCATCGGCGATGCTGCCGCCGATCGCCCGCCAGTCACCGCGGTAGGCACCCTCGAAGATCGCGGTCGGAGCGATTTTGGAGAGTTCCTCGTAGGTCGCCTCATCGATTTCGAGCACGTCGCCCACGATCAGGTCGGGTTCCGCCGCCATGACGGCCTCGATGTTGAGGGCGAAGAACGTTCCCACGGTGTCCACGGATGCCATGAGCTCCTGCTGTGCGCCGGTGAACGAGTCGGCGTAGGCGGAGTAGTCCTGCATGGCGACGGGGGTGACGCCGACGGCGGCGAGCTGCCAGGGCGTGTCGTAGGAGACCGCGACGATCCTCTGGGCGTCTTCGGGCACGTCGACCTCGCCGTACGCGGTCTCAATGGAGCGTGTGCCGGTTGTCTCGGCCGCAGCGGTGTCGGTGGCGTCGGCGTCGGCGGAGCACGCGGTCAGGCCCACGAGCAGGAGGGCCAGAGCGAGGGGCGCCGCCAGACGGGCGCGCGAGGATGCAGGACGGGGCATGGAGAGTCTTTCTCGAGGACTTAGTTAGGTAAGGCATACCTACATTAGTGATCGTAGCCGCGTCCCCATTGCGATAGGTGGACAATTCATACCGTTTTCTGGACAGCCTTGCGGGGCGCCCGGGCGGCGGCCTCAGTCGCGATCCTGCTCCACATGCCCGCTGGTTCCCGCGGTCCAGTAGCCCACGGCCCGGTGCCGTTCGCGGCCGAGACCGCGCACCTCGCGCACATGCTTGCGCACGCGGCGGGCGGCGGCGGCCTCGCAGGCCACCCACACGTACCCGGGCCCGGCGGGCAGCGTCAGAGCCTCCACCGCCGCGGGCAGGGCGCTCTCCAGGCCGCCGGGGCCGACGATCCAGGTCCACGAGACGCGGGCGAGAGAGGGGATGACCTGCCGGTCCGCCTCGCTCGGCACCTCGACGACCGCGTGGACCTCGGCATCCGCCGGAAGCTCCTCGATGATGCGCGCGAGTCCGGGCAGCCCCGTCGCATCCGCCACCAACAGCTGCCACGCGGTGTCGGCGGGCGGCACGTGATAGGCGCGGGACGTGCCGCCGTGGAAGACGCCCAGCACCTCGCCGGGCGCGGCGCGCTCCGCCCACCCCGACGCCAAACCGCCGTCGTGGACCACAAAGTCAATGTCGAGCTCCCGTCCGCCGTCGTGCACAGCACGAACCGTGTAGTGCCGCCACGGCGGCTCCTCGTTCCGGCTCGCGGTGCCGTACTCGCGATCGTTGAAGAACGCCACATCGGCCCGGGTCTCGCCGGGATGCGGGAAGGCGAGGTCAACCCGCTCGTCGCCGCGGCCGTCGATGTGCCAGCGCCACTCGCCCACGGCTCGCAGCCGCACCCGGATCATGGAGGGAGTCACCCGCTCACTGCGGACGACCTCGGCAGGTTGACAGAAAGCCATGGGTCAGTTCTCCTGAATCGGTTGAATCGGTTGTTCGGCGCCCGCCGCGGATCCGGCGCCGCCGAAGGACCGGAAGTAGGCCGCGGGCGTGTGCCCGGTGGTCTGGCGGAAGAGGTGGATGAACGTGCTCGAGTTGGTGTAACCCAGGTCCCTGGCCACCGACACCACCGATCGGCCCGCGGCGATGTCGATCAGGGCGCGGCGCATCCGCACCGTGATGCGCCACTGGGTGAGAGTCGATCCGGTCTCCCGTTCGAACCCGCGATTGACGGTGCGCCCGCTCACCCCCAGCCGGCTGCCCCAGTCTGCACTCGTGCGGCTGTCGGCGGGGTTCTGCACGATCTCCTCCGCGATGGCACGCAGCGCCGGGTCGGTGGGCAGGTGCACGTCGAGCGAGGCCGAGTGCACGGGTGCCAGCAGGTCGACGATGAGCCGTTGCATCCGCATCCGCACCCGGTCCTCGAGCTCTGCCGACTTGTTCGTCTGAAGCAGCTCCCGGAGCAGGGTCGTGATGCCGATGCCGGTTGTGCCGGTCCAGGGCATGGTGACCCGGTCGGCGGAGAAATAGGTCACGTAGAAGACGGTTCCCGGCTCCGCCGTCACGTGGTGGGTCAGGCCGGCCGGGATCCAGATTCCGAGTCCGAGCGGGGTGACCCACAGGTGCCCGTCCGTCTCCACGGTCAGGACCCCGCTGTCGGAGAAGATCAGCTCGTGCTCGTCGTGCACACCGTCGGCCCACCGCTCGCGGGAGGTGCTGGTGATGGACTGCGTCGTCAGCAACCAGGGCTCGCCGGTCAGTGTGTGCCGCACCCCGTCCGGCACGCTGTCGGGGCGCTCGCCCAGCACCGAGGTGGACCACAGCGTCTCGCTCGTTTGTCCTGTTCCCTGCATGGGTCATGAGCATAGTGGGATCGCGCACGGTGACGCCGGGGTGGTCCGGAGCGCGGACCGCCCGATTAGCAACAGAACGTTAACACTCGAGCACCATGATGGACAGGTCTGAGTTCTAAAATCGATATGCACCGCGCTGGTGTCTCCTCGCCCTGCCCCGGAGGCGCCGTTTTTCGAATTTCGTGATCCGCGGTGCTAGTGACAAGCTCGACTACCCGGTTTTAGCCATCTCTTTACGCAACTACCAAGCAGGGCACCATATTGACTTCCCCCCACTCCCCCCTTACGCCCGCTGAGACCCGAGACCGGGTCCTCGGTGCGCGTGGCGTGCTGTTCGACCTCGACGGCGTGCTCACTCCCACCGCCGAGGTGCACATGAGCGCCTGGTCGCGATTGTTCACCCCGTTCCTCGCCGGCCACGACGTCAAGCCGTACACCGACGCCGACTACTTCGGCTACATCGACGGCAAACCGCGTTACGACGGGGTGCGCTCACTGCTCGCCTCCCGCGGCCTCTCCCTGCCCGACGGCGATCCGACGGATGCGCCGGAGCTGGAGACCGTCTGCGGCCTCGGCAACCGCAAGAACAAGGCCTTCAACGAGACCCTCGCCGAGGACGGCGTGAGCCCGTACCCCGGTTCACTGCGGTTCCTCGACGCCGTCGTCGCCGCCGGCCTGCAGGTCGCCGTGGTCACCAGCTCGCTGAACGGCGAGATGGTGCTCACCGCCGCCGGCCTCCGCGACAGGTTCGAGATCGTCGTCGACGGTGTGCGCGCCCGCGCCGAGAAGCTCGCCGGCAAGCCCGCCCCCGACACCTACGCGTTCGCCGCCGAGCTGCTCGGCCTCACCGCCGCGCAGTGTGTCGTCGTCGAGGACGCCGAGTCCGGCATCCAGTCCGGCCGGGCCGGTGACTTCGGCCTGGTGCTCGGCGTCGACCGCGGCGTCGGCGCCCACGTGCTGTTCGAGGCCGGGGCCGACGCCGTCGTGACCGACCTCGACGAACTCCTGCCGCTGATCGGCAGCACCGTCCTGACCCCGAGCGGAGTCCGCGCATGACCATCGACGCGACCATCCAGAACCTCTCCGATCCCCTGGACCGCAGCCGGTTCCCGCTCGACGAATGGGCCCTGGTCGAGACCGACTTCTCCGGCGACGACATGGGCCGCACCGAGACCCTGTTCGCCGTCGGCAACGGCTACCTCGGCCTCCGCGGCAACGTCGACGAGGGCCGCGACGGCCACGTGCACGGCACCTTCATCAACGGGTTCCACGAGACCTGGCCCATCCGTCACGCCGAAGAGGCGTTCGGTTTCGCCCGCGTCGGCCAGACCATCGTCAACGCCCCGGATGCGAAGATCATCCGCATCTACGTGGACGACGAACCGCTGGTGCTCACCCTCGCGGAGCTGCTCAGCTACGAGCGCCGGCTCGACTTCGGCGACGGCATCCTGTCGCGCTCGCTGGTCTGGCGCACCCCGTCGGGCAAGCAGGTGCTCATCCGCTCGCGCCGCATGGTGTCGTTCACCGAACGCCACCTCGCGGTGCTCGAGTACGAGGTCACCATGCTCGACGCCGACGCGTCGGTCGTCATCTCCAGCCAGACGCTCAACCGGCAGGACGGCATCGGCGAGTACGACCGGCCCAAGTCCGGCTCCGCGAACGACTGGGATCCCCGCCGCGCCGAGACGTTCACCGACCGGGTGCTGCAGCCGCGGTTCAAGCGCGCCAACAACGGCCGCTACATCCTCGGCTTCCGGTGCACCAACTCGGGCATGACCATCGCCACGGCGTCGGACCACTCGATCGACACGATCAACGACTTCGACGAGTCCTCGCAGCTGGGCGACGACCTCGCCAAGCACGTGTACAAGGTGAAGGCCAAGATGGGCAACCCCATCCGCATCACCAAGCTGCTCAGCTACCACACCTCGGCCGGCGTGCCCACGCACGAGCTCGCCGACCGGTGCGACCGAACCCTCGACCGTGCCAAGGAGACCGGCGTCGCCGCGATCATCCAGGAGCAGCGCGACTGGCTCGACGCGTTCTGGGCCCGCACGGATGTCGAACTGCCCGGCCAGCCGGCGCTGCAGCAGGCCACCAGGTGGAACTTCTTCCAGCTCGCCCAGGCGTCCATGCGCGCCGACGGCCAGGGCGTCTCGGCCAAGGGGGTGTCCGGCTCCGGTTACGGCGGACACTACTTCTGGGACACCGAGGTCTACGTGCTGCCGTTCCTCACCTACACGTCGCCGAACGCGGCCAGGAACGCGCTCCGGTTCCGGCACGGCCTGCTCGATCACGCCCGCGCCCGCGCCACCGAGCTCAACCAGCTCGGTGCGCTGTTCCCGTGGCGCACCATCAACGGCCTCGAATCCAGCGCCTATTACGCGGCCGGCACGGCGCAGTACCACATCGACGCCGACATCTCCTATGCGCTCAGCCAGTACGTGGCGGCCACCGGCGACGAGGACTTCCTCGCCCGCGAAGCCATCGACATCCTGGTCGAGACCGCCCGGATGTGGGCCGACCTGGGCTTCTGGCGCGGCAACGGCAACGACGTCTTCCACATCCACGGTGTCACCGGGCCCGACGAGTACACCACCGTCGTCAACGACAACCTGTACACGAACATCATGGCGCGCTCCAACCTGCGCGCCGCGGTGAAGAGTGTGCGCCGGCTGCTGTCGACGGACCGGGCGTCGTTCGACTCCATGTCCGCCCGGCTGAAGCTCGACGAGGCCGAGGTGATGGAGTGGTCCTTCGCCGCCGAGGCGATGCACATCCCCTTCGACCGCAACCTGGGCATCCACCCGCAGGACGCCCAGTTCCTCGAGAAGGAACGCTGGGACCTGGCGGCGACGCCGCCGGAGAACCGGCCGCTGCTGCTGCACTACCACCCGCTGGTGATCTACCGCTTCCAGGTGCTCAAGCAGGCCGACGTGGTGCTGGCGCTCCTGTTGCAGGGCGACCAGTTCACGCCCGAAGAGAAACGGGCCGACTTCGACTACTACGACCCGCTGACCACGGGCGACTCGACGCTGTCGGATGTTGTGCAGTCGATCATCGCCGCCGAGGTGGGTTACCACGAGCTCGCGCTGAACTACTTCACCTCCGGGCTGTTCGTCGACCTCGCCGACCTGCACCACAACGCGGCCGACGGTGTGCACGTCGCATCCGCCGGTGGCGTGTGGAGCGCGCTGGTGATGGGCTTCGGTGGCCTGCGTGACCACAGCGGACGCATCACGCTCGACCCGCGCCTGCCGGAGGACTGGGATGAGCTGATCTTCCGGGTCACCCTCAAGGGCAGCCGCCTGCGCGTGGCGGTCACCCAGTCCAGCGTGCACCTCAGCATCGAGGAGGGCACAGAGGCGCGGCTGACCGTGCGCGGACTGCAGGTCGTCGTGACGGCCGGCCAGCCGGAAACGGTTCCGCTGTCGCACCAGGGCGCCCGCGACCCCGGAGCTCCCACGGCTGCGCTCATCGAGAGCAGCCGACGTGCCGACGGCACCGTCATCACGTCGTCGATCCCCACGATCGCGCACATCACCGAGCAGATGCCGACGCTCGACTAACGTCCGCACGATCGCAGGGCCGTTTCGCTGGTCGAGCTTGTCGAGACCGCGGGGCGGCCCTGCTACGTTAAACGCCACAGCTGTCGACCGTGGCCGCGGCCACTTTGTGTGAGGAGCCCCATGACCTCCCAGGCGTACCTGGACACGATCAAGGCCAAGACCGGCCTCGGTCCGGAAGACTTCCGTGCCGCAGCGGCCGCCAAGGGGCTGCTCGGCCCCGACGTGAAGACGGCCACCATCGTGGCCTGGCTCAAGGAGGACTACGGCCTCGGCACCGGCCATTCCATGGCCCTCGTCTCGGCGCTGGGCCAGGTTCCCGGCCAGCGGCTGCCCGTCGAGGAGAAGGTCAACGCGCAGTTCAGCGGGGCCAAGGCGCACTGGCGGCCGAGCTTCGACGCTCTCCTCGCTCATGCCCGCCAGCTCGGCGAGGTGAACCTGGCCCCCACGAACAGCTACATCAGCCTGCTCAGGGGCACCGGGAAGTTCGCGATCGTGCAGGTCACCGCCGGCCGGCTCGACCTGGGCCTCAAGCTGCCCGGCGTCGACGGCGCCGACGTGCTCGAGGCATCCGGCAGCTGGAACAGCATGGTCACCCACCGGGTGCGCCTGGCCGACCCGACCGACCTCACCGCCGAGGTGCTCGCTTGGCTGCGCCGCGCCTACGAAACCGCCGCGTAGCCCGCCCGCCCAGCCCGCGAGAGCGGCCTCGTGGCTGCTTCAGGTCAGCGAGGTGACCACACCCCCGCTTTCGCGGATGCGCGTGCGCACCGGCGATACTGGGATGAGCACCCCTCAGCAAGGAGATCACCGTGGATTCCGACACCGTCGTCGCACCCGTCGCACCCGTCCCGCCCGCCGAGCAGACCCGGCCGCCGCTCGGCATCCGGGGGGCCGTCCTGAGGTCAACCGGCGCGGCCCGCCCCTACGCCACGTCGCGGCCGCTGGAGATCCTCGACCTGCGGCTCGAGGGCCCCGGTCCCGGCGAGGTCCTGATCCGGATCGAGGCCGCCGGCCTCTGCCACTCCGACCTCTCCGTCGTCACCGGCAGCCGGGTGCGTCCCACCCCGATGCTGCTCGGCCACGAGGCGGCCGGCCGGGTCGTGGAACTGGGCGCTGGGGTCGACGACCTCCGGGTGGGCCAGCGCGTGGTGATGGCGTTCCTGCCCCGCTGCGGCGAGTGCGCCGGCTGCCTCACCGACGGCAAGCTGCCGTGCATCCCGGGCAGCGCGGCCAACAACGCGGGCACCCTGCTGGGCGGCGGCCGCCGACTCAGCCAGGACGGCGCATCCGTGCACCACCACCTCGGCGTCTCGGCGTTCGCCGACCATGCCGTCGTCAACCGGTTCTCGGTGGTGCCGGTCGATGACGACGTGCCGCCGGACATCGCCGCGGTCCTCGGCTGTGCGGTGCTCACCGGTGGCGGGGCCGTCATCAACGCGGGCCGGCCCGGCCCCACCGACACCGTCGCCATCGTGGGCCTCGGCGGCGTCGGCATGGCCGCGCTGATCACCGCCCTCTCCCTCGACGTCGCCGGGGTGATCGGCATCGATTCGGTGCCCGCGAAGCTCGACCAGGCCCGGGAGCTCGGCGCCGGCGCGGTGTACACCCCGGTGGAGGCGCTCGAGCAGGGCATCCGGGCGAACGTGGTCATCGAGGCGGCCGGGCATCCCCGCGCCTTCGAGACCGCCGTGCGCATCACCGCGGCCGGCGGCACCACCGTCACGGTGGGTCTTCCCGGCGCCGATCAGCTCGCCCAGGTGTCCCCGCTCACCATCACCGCCGAGGCCCGCACGATCATCGGCAGCTATCTGGGCTCGGCCGTGCCCGCCAGGGACATCCCGTTCTACGCCCAGCTCTGGCGGGAGGGCAAGCTGCCCGTGGAGAGCCTGATCTCCAGCCACATCCGGCTCGAAGACATCAACGAGGGCATGGACACCCTGGCCGACGGCAACGCCGTGCGCCAGATCATCCTCTTCGACTGAGCCGCAACTGTTACCGCTGCGGACAATTGCACCCGGCGTACCGGGCGCAATTGTCCGGACCGGCAACAGTTAGAGGTGGCGAAGGGTTTCCAGCACCACCACGGCCGAGCGCTCGGCCGCGTCGTCCACGTGGGTGAGGTGATCGCCCACCGGTCCGCACAGATCCGAGATGCCGCGGATGGCCACGAACGGCACCCCGTAGACGAAGCAGGTCTGCGCGATCCCCACGGATTCCATGTCGGTGGAGAGCACCCCGGGAAAGAGCTCGCGCAGGCTCTCGGCGAGCTCGGCGCCCACGAACTTGTCGTTGGAGACCATCAGCCCGCGCTGCACGACCAAGGCCGATCCGTCGGGCATCCGGGTCGGCGACTCGGCGGCGTCCAGCGCCGCGGCTGCGCCGGCGTACCGGGCGGGCATGCCGGGCACCTGGCCGAGCGCGTAGCCGAACGGGCGCGCATCCGCGTCGCTGTTCAGGCATTCGCTGCCGATCACGACCTCACCGACCCGCACCTGCACGCCGACGCCGCCGGCCGAGCCGGCGCTGATCACTAGGGGTGCCGCGTCGGGATCCGCCGCACGGGCGGCCAGGATCGCGGCCGTGGTCGCGCCGGCCGCGTTGACCAGGCCGATGCCGCCCTGCACGAGCAGCACGTCGCGCCCGGCGAGGGTCAGCCGGTACTGCAGGGCCTTGCCCACGGTGACCGGTGGCACCGAGACGGTCGCCGCCGCCAGGAACGGCGCGGCCTCCTCCGCCATGGCGACCAGGATGATCGCGGCGGGGGTAGTGGGTTTGGGGCTGGCGTCTACGGCGCTCATGCGGTGACGTCGGGCCAGCCGGCGCGGCCGGCCAGGAACACCGTCACGGCCTCCTGCGCGGCGCTGAGCGAGTGGTTCGCGCCCCAGCCGCACTGCACCTCGTTGGCCGCGGGCACCTCGGTGGCGCCGAGGATGTCGGTCATGGTGGCTTCGATCAGCTCGAGCACCTCGGTGAACTCCGGCTGGCCCTGCAGGATCAGGTAAAAACCGGTCTGGCAGCCCATCGGCGAGAAGTCGATGACCCGGGCCGAGTGGTTGCGGGAGTGCTCGGCGAACAGGTGCTCGATCGAGTGCACGGCCGGCATCTCCAGGTGGGCGACGTTGGGCTGGGTGAATCGCACGTCGTACTTGACGATGACGTCGCCCAACGGCAGAACCTTGGTGTCGGCCAGGCGCACGTAGGGCGCGACGACGGTGCGGTGGTCGAGGTTGAACGACTCGACGTTCATGCGTGGCTGGTTCACGTGAGCTCCCTGCAGGATGGTGCCGGCCCGGTGCCGGGTGACCAATCGACAGTAACAGGATGCGTCATACTGGCACCCTTGGCCAGAGCGCCGGGGGGATTCGGGGGAAGCCATGCACACTCAATCGAGCCGATGCTGACCCGCTGGCGACACCGGGCGGTCGCGGGCACAGCGCTGCTCGCCCTCGCCGCGGCCCTGTCCGGCTGCAGCCTGCTGACGGAGCCGCCGGCGGAGGTCTCGGCGGCGATCGACACGGCCACCGAGGCGATCCGTCAGAGCGCCGGCGTGGCCGGCGCGACCTCCGACCTCCGCCCCCGCGACCTCAAGGATGGCGGGCCGTTGTCCAATCCGGGCGCGTGGACGGCCACCATCACCGTCGAGGCCGACGAGTCCGGTGTGGACGTGCGTGCCCTGGCCGAATCGGTCGGGCGGAACGCCGCCATCGGGATCGTGTCCACGACGGCCGTGCTGCGGATCCCGGGCGAGAACGGCGCCGCGGATGCGCAGATCAACTTCACTCCCCTCCCCGCCGCCACCAACATCATCACCGAACCCAGCGAGATGGCCGACGCGGTCCTCGCCCTGCGCGAGCTGGCGGGAGCCCGGTCGGTGTCCGTGTTCGACCACGGCGACCCGGCCGTCGTGCGGGCAGACGCCGACCGCTGGGCCGGCCTGACGGCGTCCGTGCGGGCTCTTCCCGACTTCGGCCTCAACGCCCTGTCCGCGCTCACCCTGCACACCGAAACCGACGGGAACGAGCGCGGGGCGGCCTGGCTCACCATCGATACGGCGTCGCCGACCCTTGAGTTCGTACGGTTTCTCGGTGATCTCAGCGCTGACGGGGCCGTCGATTCGGTGCGGTTCACGGGTATCGACGTCAGGCGGGAGCTCGCCGCGCAACGGCCGGACCTCCGGGTGGAGGTGTCCATGGCCGGCGAGGTCGACACCGTCGCCGGGATACTCACCACTCTTGATGCCTCCCAGACCACGGTCGACGGAGTGCCGCGGGCATCCTTCACGGTCGCCACCGGCGACGCCGCCCGCACCGAAACCGGCTACCTGGGCCTGCCGCTGGGCTCCGCGGAGCCCGACGACCGTTTCTTCAGCACCCCGAACCCCGCCGCCGTCGACGAATTCGACCCGGCCGCGGCCGCCGACCAGCTGCAGCGCGACCGCGCCGTGGTGACCGCCCTGCTGGATGCCGCCGGTGACGCCGCGGGCATCCGCGGGCCCGCGACGGTCACGATCGGGCCCTGCGCGACCGGCTCCAATCAGCAGGTGCAGGGCTTCGTCGTCATCCCCATCTTCGAGATCGCGGACAGCGCCGACGAAGCCTTCGACGCCATCACCACCGGCTGGGAGCGCCAGGGAATCAGGAAGTCCGACCGCGCCATGGGAAGGGATTTCTACTCGGCAGCCGACGGCAGCCTCGACACCCTCTCGATTAAAGGAGGCACAGAGGGCATCTCGATCACTGTCGCCACACGCTGTGTGCTGTCCGGCTAACTGAACAGGTGCTCAGGGCACCCGGTAGCCCGCGGCGCGGAAGAGTTCGTACCACTCGGCGCGGGTGAGCGGAATCTGGGACCCCAGTGCGGCCGCGGCCACCCGCTCCGGGCTGGTGGTGCCCAGCACGACCTGCATCTGGGCGGGGTGCCGGGTGATCCACGCCGTGGCGATGGCGATCGCGGGCACGTCGTAGGCCTCGGCGAGGCGGTCGATGACGGCGTTCAGCTCGGGGTACTCCGCGGAGCCCAGGAAAACCCCGGTGAAGAAGCCGGCCTGGAACGGCGACCAGGCCTGCACGGTGATGTCGTTCAGCCGGCAGTAGTCCAGGATCCCGCCGCCGTCGAGGGTGAGCGACTGCTGCTCGCCGGCCATGTTCGCCGCAACACCCTGCGCCACGATCGGCGCGTGGGTGATCGACAGCTGCAGCTGGTTGGCCACCAGCGGCTGGCGCACGTACTTCTTGAGCAGGTCGATCTGGCGCGGGGTGTGGTTGGAGACGCCGAAGGCGCGCACCTTGCCGGCGGCTTCCAACTCGTCGAACGCCCGCGCGACCTCTTCGGGCTCGACAAGCGCGTCCGGGCGGTGCAGCAGCAGGATGTCGATGTGGTCGGTCTGAAGCGCGGCCAGGGAGCCGTCCACCGATTCGATGATGTGCTCATAGGAGAAGTCGAAGTACGGCCCCTCCCCCACGATCCCGGTCTTGGTCTGGATGGTCAGCTCGTCCCGCTGGGACGGCGTCAGCTGCATCGCCTCGGCGAACCGGCGCTCACAGCCGTGCAGGTCGGTGCCGTAGACGTCGGCGTGGTCGAGGAAGTCGATGCCGGCGTCGCGGGCGGTGCGCACCAGTTCGCGCACCTCGTCGTCGGTCTTCTCCTGGATCCGCATCAGGCCGAGCACAACGTTCGGGGCGACGATCTCGGTACCGGGCATGGTGAAACGCTTCACAGTGGTCCTCTCAGGTGATGCACCGGTGGCGGGTGCTGCACGATCGAGCATCTCGCGCCACTGCGGTGTGTTCTCCACCGTAAGGACGTGCGAACCAGAAGTACAACAACACGTATCGATGCCATTGAGAAGCCCGAACGGACAATCCCTCACCGGACGTAACGAGGGCCGGTGCGCGTAGGCCCCCGGGAAATGACGAAAGGCCCCCGGTTTCCCGGGGGCCTTTCCTGTTCGCGCAGATTATTCATCCATCGTGCACTTACCAACTGTGCGCGAGGGGGGACTTGAACCCCCACGTCCTTTCGAACACTGGCACCTGAAGCCAGCGCGTCTGCCAATTCCGCCACTCGCGCGAACTTTGAAATCCTAGCATTCCGCAGGGCCCCAACGCCATTCGAGCGTTTCCGGTGCGGTTCGGGCCCCCGGCGGAGCCGTAACGTTACCCCCATTAGTGGTCCGGGCCCAGTACCCCCGTAGGATGACTTCCCGTGCCCTGACCCGCCCTTTGGGCGAGTTAACACGTGAGGCAAGTAACATGCTCATAGCCAAACGGACCGGATCGGGAGACCTGTGGGCATACTGGACAACTTTGAGAAAGGTCTTGAGCGCGCCGTAAACGGTGCTTTCGCCAAGACCTTCAAGTCGGGCGTGCAGCCGGTGGAAATCACCTCAGCGCTGCGTCGTGAGCTCGACACCAAAGCCGCGGTCGTGTCGCGCGACCGCATCCTCGCGCCCAATCGCTTCACCGTGCGTCTGGCCCAGGCCGACTTCCGCCGCATGACCGATCTGGGCCCGGCCCTCATCGACGAACTCAGCCAGCTCGTGCAGCAGCACGCCTCCTCGCAGGGGTATCAGTTCACCGGCGTCGTCACGATCACGCTCGCCAACGACCCCGGTCTCAGCGAGGGCATGGTGCAGATCGACTCCAGCTCGGTGAACGGCTCCGTCGCCTGGACCCCGGTCGTGGACATCAACGGCCACCGCCACCAGCTCGTCAAGTCCCGCACGGTCATCGGCCGCGGCTCGGATGCCGACATCACCATCGACGACACCGGCACCTCCCGCCGCCACGTCGAGATCATCTGGGACGGTGCCCGCGCCCAGGTGCGTGACCTCGGCTCCACCAACGGCTCGCAGCTGAACGGCTCCCCCGTCAAGCAGGCCATCCTCGAGCCCGACTCGGTCATCACCATCGGCCGCACCAGCATCGTCTTCAGGGTCGTCGCCCAGGCCGGCACCGAACGTTCCGAGGCGCGAAGGGTCGATGAATCCACCCAGCGGCACGACATGGGCGGATTCTGGGGGCCGAACACATGAATCCCAGTGAACTGACCCTGCTGGTCCTGCGCCTGGCGTTCCTGCTGGTGCTGTGGCTGTTCATCTTCGGTATCGTCTACGCCCTGCGCAGCGACCTGTTCGGTCAACGGGTGCGCAAGATGTCCACGGATGCGCCCGCCGCGGCCGCCGTGCCGTTCGCCACCCCGCCGCCCGCCCCGGTTCCCGCCGGAGCGTTCGCGCAGGCGCCGGCGGCCTCGGCATCCGCGCCCACCGAGCAGTTCTCCCGCCAGAAGGCCGCTCCGCTGCCACCCTCTGGACCGGAGAAGGCCACCACCCAGACCGCCACCCGCCTGGTCATCACCTCAGGGCCCAAGGCCGGCACCGAGTTCCCGCTCGGCTCAGAACCCGTCACCATCGGCCGGTCCAGCGATTCCAGCCTGGTCATCCGGGACGACTACACCTCCACCCACCATGCGCGTCTGATGCTCTGGCACGACGACTGGATGGTGCAGGACCTCGATTCCACCAACGGCACCTTCCTCGACGGCAAACGTGTTGCCGTGCCGACGTCGGTGCCGCTGAACACCACCGTGAAAATCGGCGCGACCAGCTTCGAGCTTCGGCGGTAATGCATGGCCTCGGTTAGTCACAGCGCAGCCGCGTCCAACGTTGGCAAGATTCGATCCAACAACCAGGACTCCGGATACGCGGGACACACCCTGTTCGTCGTGGCCGACGGCATGGGCGGACACGCGGGCGGCGACGTCGCCTCGGCCATCGCCACCAAGCGCATCATGGAGGCCGACACGGCCTACCTGTCGGCCCAGGACGCCGAGTTCGCGCTGCAGGCGGCCCTGATCGCGGCCAACTCCCAGCTGGCCGAGACCGTCTTCGAGCACGCCGAGCTCACCGGCATGGGCACCACCGTCAGCGCCCTGGTGGTGCTCGACGACCAGGTCGCCATCGCGCACATCGGCGACTCCCGCATCTACCTGTTCCGGGACGGCGAGCTGTCCCAGATCACCACCGACCACACCTTCGTGCAACGGCTGGTCGACAGCGGCCGCATCACCGAGGCCGAAGCCATGGTGCACCCGCGCCGCTCCGTGCTGATGCGGGTGCTCGGCGACGTCGAGTCCTCACCGGAGATCGACACGTCGATCTTGGCCACCCGGGCGGGTGACCGCTGGCTGATCTGCTCCGACGGGCTCAGCGGCGTGGTGTCGAACACCGGCATCGCCAACGCCCTCAAGTCCTCGCTCGACGCCCAGGCCGTTGCCGATCGCCTGGTCAAGGAGAGCCTGGACGGCGGTGCCCCCGACAACGTGACCATCGTCGTGGTGGACATCGGCTCCGGCGGGGAACGCCTGGGTGAGCCCATCGTGGTCGGTTCCGCCGCCGCCCCGCTCGCCTTCGGTGAGGAGCCGGCGCGCACCCGCGCCCCGCGCATCCCGTCGCTGCGGCTGCACCCGGTGCGGGAAACCCACTTCGAACCCGACTCGCAGGATTACCTGTCCGAGCTGATCGAGGAAGACGCCCGCCGCGCCATGCGCCGCAAGGTCACCTGGCTGGCGGCCATCGTGCTGCTCATCGTCGCCATCGTCGGCGCAGCGCTCCTCGGCTACCAGTGGACCCAGAGCCGGTATTTCGTCGGCGTCGAAGGCACCACCGTCGCGATCTACCAGGGCATCCAGCAGGATCTGGGCCCCATCAAACTTTCCAGCGTCTACGAAGACACCGACCTGGAGCTGAACCAGCTGCGCGTCTATGACCGCCAGCAGGTCGAGCGCACCATCAACGCGTCCTCCCTGGAAGACGCCAAACTCATCGTGGAACGGTTGAGCAATGCCCCGGCAGAGTAATCCGTCCACGGATGCCCGCGAGGCCGCTCCCCAGACCGGCAAGATCCGTCGGCTGCACCTGCCGCAGAAGCTGCGCAATCTCGAGCTGTTCCTGCTCATCATCGCCTGCGGCATCAACCTGGGCGCCGTCGTGCTCGTGCAGTTGGGTGCGCTCGGCCTGATCGACACCACCCTGGTGCTCCTGGGCGCGAGCCTGTCCGGCCTGGTCTTCGCGATGCACTTCGTGCTGCGTTTTGTCGCCAGGGAAGCCGACCCGTTCATCCTGCCGATCGCCACCCTGCTCAACGGCATCGGCATCGCGATGATCTACCGCATCGACATCGCCAACAACGAGTCCGGCTGGGCCAGCGCGGCCGTGCGGCAGACCGTGTGGAGCGGCCTGGCCATCGCCTGCGCCATCGCCGTGATCCTCATCATCCGCAACCACCGGGTGCTGTTCCGGTACACCTACGTGGCCGGTTTTGTCGGTGTTCTGCTGTTGCTGCTGCCGTTGGTTCCGGGTCTGGGTCGTGAGGTCAGCGGAGCCAGGGTCTGGATCGGCTTCGGCTCGTTCGCCACCTTCCAGCCCGGTGAGATCGCGAAGATCGCCCTGGCCGTGTTCTTCGCCGGCTACCTCGTGCGCAACCGCGACAGCCTCTCCATGGTCGGCAAGAAGTTCCTGGGGATGCGTTTCCCGCGGCTGCGCGACCTCGGCCCGATCCTCGTGGTCTGGGCCCTGTCGATGTCGGTCATCATCTTCCAGCGCGACCTCGGCACCGCCCTGTTGTACTTCGGCCTGTTCCTGGTGATGCTCTACCTCGCCACCGGCCGGCTCAGCTGGGTGCTGCTGGGTATGGCGCTGTTCCTCGGCGGCGCCCTCATCGCCAGCCAGACCCTCGACTACGTCAACGGCCGGTTCACCAACTGGCTGGATGCGCTCAACCCGGCCGTGTACGACGCCGCAGGCGGCAGCTACCAGCTGGTGCAGGGTCTGTTCGGTCTCGCCAAGGGCGGGTTGATCGGCACCGGCCTCGGCCAGGGCCGGCCGGAGCTCACCCCGGTCCCCCAGAGCGACTACATCATCGCCAGCCTCGGCGAGGAGCTCGGCCTGGCCGGCATCTTCGCGATCCTGGCCCTGTACCTGCTCCTGGTCGCCCGTGGCTTCCGCATCGGCTTCGCCGGTCAGGACGACTTCGGCAAGCTCCTCGGCGTCGGACTCTCCTTCGTCATCGCGCTGCAGTGCTTCATCGTCATCGGCGGTGTCACCCGCGTCATCCCGCTCACCGGCCTCACCACCCCGTTCCTGGCCGCCGGTGGCTCCTCCCTCGTCGCCAACTGGATCATCGTCGCCCTGCTGCTGCGATTGAGTGACACAGTGCGCAACCAACCTCGGCTGGTGGTCTAGATGAATCGTGAACTCAAGCGCGTGAGCATCGTCGTGATGCTCATGTTCGTTGCCCTTCTCGCGTCGACGTCCATCGTGCAGGTTTTCCAGTCCGACAACCTGTCGGCGGATGACCGCAACACCCGCACGCTCCTCGACAGCTACTCCGTCGAGCGCGGGGCGATCCTCGCCGGCGGTGAGCCCATCGCCCAGTCGATGCCGGTCGATGACAACTACAAGTTCCAGCGCACCTACAGCAACGGTCTGCTCTACGCCCCGATCACCGGCTTCATCCCGGTCAACGGCGCCCCGACCGGGCTGGAACAGGCCCTGAACGGGGAGCTCAGCGGTACCTCGAACTCGCAGTTCTTCGACCAGATCTCCAGCCTGGTCACCGGCCAGGACCCCAAGGGCGCCGCCGTCGAGACCAGCATCGACCCGATCGCGCAGCAGGCGGCCTGGGATGCGCTGGGCGATCTCACCGGCTCCGTGGTCGTCACCGAGCCCAAGACCGGCCGGGTGCTCGCGATGGTGTCCAAGCCCAGCTACGACCCGAACACCCTCGCCGTGCACGACAGCGCCGCGGTGAACGACACCTACGACGCCCTGGTCAACGCCCCGGGCGACCCGCTGATCAACCGGGCCATCAACTCGCTCAACCCGCCCGGCTCGGTATTCAAGCTCGTCGTGGTGGCCGCGGCCCTAGAGTCGGGCCAGTTCACCCCGGACAGCACCTTCCCGAACCCGGCCACGTACACGCTGCCCAACTCCAGCTCCGTCGTGATCAACTCCGGCGGCGGCACCTGCGGCTCCGGCGACACCGTCACCATCGCCACGGCCCTGCGGCTCTCCTGCAACATCCCGATGGCCGAGCTGGGCCTGCAGCTGGGCGATGACGCCATCCGCGCCATGGCCGAGAAGTTCGGCTTCAACTCCGAGTTCACCATCCCGCTGTCGGTCACCGCCAGCGAGTACCCCGAAAACCCCGACGACGCCCAGACGGCGTTGTCGGCATTCGGCCAGACCAGCGTGCGCGCCACGCCGCTGCAGATGGCGCTGGTCTCCGCCACGATCGCCAATGGAGGTATCGAGATGCAACCCAACCTCGTCGACCAGATCCTGGCGCCGGACCTCAGCCCACTGCAGACCTTCGAACCCGTGGCCGCCGACCGCGTGATCAGCGCCGAAACCGCAGCCACGATGACCCAGATGATGGTCAACGGGGTCCAGGACGGGGCCGCGAGCAATGCAAGAATAGACGGAGTCGACGTGGCGGGAAAAACGGGGACTGCGGAGAACGGCGCCGACGATCCATACACCCTATGGTTCACCGGATTCGCCCCCGCAGCGGACCCGCAATACGCGATCACCGTTCTCATCGAAGATGGCGGGGGACTCGGTCAGACGGGGTACGGCAACTTGCTTGCCGCACCGATAGCGAAACAGGTACTAGAGGCGGTGCTGAATAAATGA
>Ga0247803_1000290_pt1 | contig 29567 bp, 17 predicted proteins | sample UWRJL014104B1_FD_180928 | JGI IMG/M metagenome (GOLD analysis project Ga0247803, IMG submission 180928) | Plant litter microbial communities from Arlington Agricultural Research Station in Wisconsin, United States - UWRJ-L014-104B-1 | ecosystem: Environmental > Terrestrial > Plant litter >...
TCCCTTAGCGTGTTACTTTATAACGGTCGAGCGGAAAACGCGTCAGGCCGCGTCCGGCTCCTCGAACACCAGCGGCTCGTCGGCGGGCGGCAGGCAGCTCTGGTCGACCGGCTTCGTCGGATCGCGCAGGAAATCGCGGGCGGCGCGGGCGGCGCAGGGGCTCTGGCTGGTGACGCCATGGGTGGCGTTGGTGACGATCATGACCTGGCTGTTGGCGTATCCCGCAGCGGCCTTGCGGGTCAGTTCCGGCGGGCAGCCGGGGTCGATCTCGGCGGCGATGAACAGGGTGGGAATGTCCGAGCGGACCGGGGCGTTCTCGACCGGATCGGCGGCGCCCACGTCGATCGCGGCGCAGACATCGAACAGGCGCGACAGGCTGGGGACCGAGACCTCGGCGATGGGGTCGCCCGCTGCGCCTGCGGCCAGGCGCGCCTTGGATTCGAACGGCAGCTCCTCCTTGCACAGGTGGGTCATCTGCTGGGCCTCGGTATAGTATTCCCGATCCTCGGCGACGGCGGCGATGGGGCTGAAGTCGCCGGCGATGATGGCTTCCAGGTCGTGGGGCAGGCGGCGGACGCCACGGGCGTCATAGGTGGTGTCCATCAGGAAGGCGGCCAGGTCCTCGACCGTCCAGGTCTTGCCGTTCGGGCCCGTCTTGGGCGCCGCCAGCCATTCACGGGCATTGGCCTCGAACCGGGTCTGGAGATCGGGATGGCGGGCGTTGCATTCGGCCTGGGCGGCGCATTTGCCCAGGATGATGCGGACGGCGGTGGAGACCTGTTCCGGCGTGCCGACGGCCCAGTTGCCCTCGGGCGGCCAGGGGGAATCCATCACCACGGCGCGCACGCCCTCGGGCGCATGGGTCATGACCGCCGCCTCGATCAGGGGGCCATAGGAGCCGCCGTAAAGGTCGATCCGGTCCAGATGCATGGCCTTGCGCATGTCGGCGACATCGACGGCGATGACGGCGGCGTTATACTGGGACAGGTTCACGCCTTGCGCGGCATAGCCCTGCAGGCAGGCGATCAGCCCGGCCTCGTCCTTGGCCGAGGGCGGGCCGGCGTCGGTCAACTGTACGCCCGGACAGTCCATGGACGGATTGCCCAACCCGCCGCCGCGCTGGTCGAAATAGATCCAGTCCTGGTCGATGGCGGCCAGAGGTCCCGCCCGCTCCGGATTGGCGGCATAGAAGCCCAGAGTGCGGCCCACGCCGCTGACCAGCGATCCGCCCGGCCCGCCGTGGAAGACGACAACGGGCGGCAGGGTCTGGCCCATGGCGTCGATGAAGGGCGTCTTGGCCTTGACCCGGGCCACGGCGATGTCGATGCGGCGGGTGTCGGGATCGCCGCGGGTCTCATCGACAGTCAGGGTCCCGCATTCGACGACGCGGTCGCCCACGGACCAGTCGGCCGGGCAGGGCTTGACTACATAGACGGGCTCGCCGGCCTTTGCGTCGCCTGCACCGAACGTGGCTGCGGCGCAAAAGGCCACGACTGTCGCAAGGGAGAAGTTGATCAGCCGGGCCATGCGTTTCCTCGTCTTCTTATTGTTCGCCGCCACCTGACACCCTGGGCCGCCTGAGACGCAAGCGTGTCAGATCTTCGGATCCGCTCCGCCCGCTATTTTGCAGGCTTGGCGCGACCGCGTTTGGAGCCGGTGACGCTGGCGATAGCCTTGGCCACGCTGGCCTTCAGGCCGGTCTTGGGCTTGGCCGCAGGGGCGGCCTTGGCGACGGCCACGGCCCGCTTGGGCGGATCGATATAGAGGGACTTGCGGTCCAGCGGCAGGCCGCTGGGGCCCGGACGGCGCTTCTGGGCGACGGTCTGATAGACCAGCACCGATCCCCGCTCGAAGCTCTTCTTGAACAGGGCGAAATAGATCAGCCACAGTCGGGTGCGCGCCTGGCCGACCATCTCATAGGCCTCCTCGCGCCGCGCATAGAGACGGTCTTCCCAGTGTTTCAGCGTCAGTTCGAAATGCTCGCGCATGTCCTCGACATCGAGCGTCTCGAAGCCCAGACGGCCCAGGTTGGTCACCGTCATGCCGATGGTGTCCAGTTCGCCGCCGGGGAAGATGAAGCGGGTGATGACCTTGGTCGTGGCGGTGGGCTTGATCGCCACGCCGCCGCGCCGCACCGAGGCCTGGTGGAAATACAGGCCGCGCGGCTTCAGCAGCCGCTTCATCTCCAGGAAGTGGCGCTCGTGGTTGGCGAAGCCGACGTGCTCGAACATCTCGACCTGGGAGATGGCGTCATAGACGCCGTTCTCGGTGATGTGGCGATAGTCCTTGAGCTCCAGGGTGACCCTGTCCTCCAGTCCCATGGCCTTGACCTTGGCGCGGCCGAAATCGAGCTGGGCCTGGGACAGGGTCACGCCATGGACGGTGACGCCATAGTTCTTGGCCGCCCAGCACGACAGACCGGCCCAGCCGCAACCCACATCCAGCAGTTTCTGACCCGGCTTGAGGCGCAGTTTCTTGCAGATGCGGTCCAGCTTCTCTTCCTGGGCCGCCTCCAGCGTGGCGTCGTGGTCGGTGAAATAGGCGCTGGAATAGACCATCTCCGGGTCGAGGAAGAGCCGGTAGAAGTCGTTGCCGACATCATAGTGGAACTGGATGAAGTCCTGGTCGCGCCGCCCGGCCTTCTCGGCGCCGACGCCGTCCTTGCCGGTGGAATCCCAGGCCGGAAGCTCGGTGGCGCCCGCGTCGTCGCCGCTGAGCAGGAAGGGGATGGCGGCCTTGGCGATCAGCAGGCGGTCGACCCGCTTGGCCAGGTGGACGGCGCGGCCGTGGTCCCAGCGGTCGGCGGCGTCCAGCGGACTGCCGCCCTCGACGCGCAGGTCGCCCGTGCCGAACATCTCGAACAGGGTCATCAGGCCGGGCTTGAGCAGGATACGGCGCACCACGCTGGGGCGGGCGACCACGATCTGGATGTCGTCACGCGCGCCGGGGCCCAGCGGCAGGACCTCGCCCGTCCACAGACGCAGCGACAGGTCGGCCTGCAGATGTTCGGCGATATGGGCCGTGATCGTGCGGGCGGCGACGATTCTCTTGTCGGTCGCCGGAAGGGCCTGAATGTCGGTAGCGGGGGCGGTGGTCATATAGCGGTGTCCTCGTGCGCGTCGTTCTTGGCACAGGTTGCCGAAAGGGGGCTATAGAGCGGTGTGATTTCGGGCGCACACACGGCCGGGCGGCCATTTTGAGCGGGTTCCAGCGCCATTTCGCGTTGACTCTGGCGGGGCCATCCGTATATGTCGCCGCTCTTCGCCCGCGGGGTCTACCCGGCGGGCGCCTTCTTTTTTGCGTTACGCTGAGGCTTCAACATGTACGCGGTGATCAAGACCGGCGGCAAGCAGTACCGGGTTCAGCCGGGCGACACCATTGTCGTCGAAAAGCTGGACGGTGATGCGGGTCAAGAACTGAAGTTCGACAGCGTCCTGATGCTGGGCGGCGACAAGGGCGTGACCCTGGGCGCTCCGCTGATCGACGGCGCCGTCGTCGGCGCGACCCTGATCGAGACCCGCAAGGGTGAGAAGATCAAGATCTTCAAGAAGACCCGTCGTCAGGGCTATCGCCGCACCAACGGCCACCGCCAGATGGAATCGGTCCTGCGCATCACCGGCATCGAAGGCGCCGGCGAGACCGCCAAGTGGGACGGCAAGGTCGATCTGACCACCAAGGCCGAGATCAACCTGCGTGCTCGTGGCCTGGCCCCGCGCGTCGCCGCTCCGGTCGAAGCCGAGGCTGAAGCGCCTGTCGCCAAGAAGGCTCCGGCCAAGAAGGCTGCACCCAAGGCCGCCAAGACCGAAACCGCCGCTTCGACCGACGAAGCTTAAAGATTTTCCCGCGCTGTCCGGCGCGACCTGATGTTACCGCGCTCCACACGCCGCAAGGCCGGTAGCGCAGCGAAGAGAGAGTTCAGATGGCTCACAAGAAATCCGGTGGTTCGTCGCGTAACGGTCGCGACTCCCATTCCAAGCGCCTCGGCGTGAAGAAATACGGCAGCGAGAACGTGCTGGCCGGCAACATCCTCGTGCGCCAACGCGGCACGACCTTCCACCCCGGCGTCAACGTCGGCCTGGGTCGCGACCACACGCTCTTCGCGCTTGAGCACGGCGTGGTGAAATTCACCAAGAAAGCCAACGGCCGTTGTTACGTGTCGATCATTCCGGCCAACGACGACCAGGCTGTAGCCGCAGCCGCCGAGTAACGCAGGCTCCCAATCAGGGTCGGCGTGCTTGGAAAAAGCAGCCGATCCGGACCAGGGAAAATATTCCGCGGGGAGTCTGGATCACCAGGCTCCCCGTTTGCGTTTCCCCGCCTTGAAGTCCGCCCAAGCCCTCTAAGGAGGCGGACCGCGAGTATGAGGCGACGCCCATGTGCATCATCGAAACCTCCCCGGTCATCGAGACCCGGCGTCTGGTCCTGCGCGCCCCCGGCGCCCAGGATGTGACCCGTATCGCCGACATGGCCAACGACGCCGAGATCGCCCGCATGACCTGCCGGATGCCGCATCCGTTCGGAACGGGCGACGCCGAAGAGTTCGTCATCGCCGTCGCCGGCCAGGACCCGCGCCGGGCCTCCACCTTCGTCATCGAGCACGAGGACCTGGGTCCGGTCGGCATCATCGGCCTGTTCGAGGGCGATGAGGCCGACATGAAGCATGGCGCGCCAGAGACGGGCTACTGGATCGGTCGCGACTTCTGGGGCCGGGGCTTCGCCACCGAGGCGCTGGAAGGCGCTCTGGTCTGGGCGTCTAAGCGGTGGAAGCGCCGCGCCCTGGTCGCGGGCCATTTCGTCGATAATCCCGCTTCCGGCCGCGTGCTGGAGAAGGCGGGCTTTCTCTACACCGGCGAGACCCGGCGCAAGTTCAGCCTCTCCCGGTCGGGCGAGATCGACACCCGGATGATGATCTGGCTAGCCTGACGTAGCCTCAGACGGCTTCAGGCTCCGCGCGCCATCCCGCATTCCGTCATCCTCGTCCCTGTGGCGAGGATCCAGAAACTCGCTCTCGCAGGTGACATTCGACTGTCACCGCGAGGCTGGATCCCAGGTGCAAGGCCTAGGATGACGGTTCAGGTGTTCACCGGCGCACTGTCGGTCGTCGGAATCGCGCCACCGGTCGTGTGGTGCTGGCCGGCGAACCGACTGCCCAGCCGACGCCGTCCCCAGCCGCTGATATCGTCAACGATGGTGAAGATCGGCGGGATGAACAGCAGCGACAGGAAGGTGGACGAGATCAGTCCCCCCACCACGGCGATGGCCATGGGCTGGCGGAACTGAACGTCGGCGCCCCAGCCGATGGCGACGGGCAGCATCCCGGCCCCCATGGCGAAGGTGGTCATCAGGATCGGCCGTGCGCGCTTGTGGGCCGCATCCATGATGGCCTCGATCCGCGACTGCCCCTCCTGCTCGGCGATGATGATGTAGTCGACCAGCAGGATGGAGTTCTTGGCCGCGATCCCCATAAGCATCAGCACCCCGATCAGGGACGAGATCGAGAAGCTGGATCCCGCGATCAGCAGCCCCAGGAAGGCCCCGGCGATGGCCAGGGGCAGGGATGCCATGATGGTCACCGGATAGGCGAAGCTGCGGAACAGCAGCACCAGCACGGCGTACATCAGGAACAGGCCGGTGGCGAAGGCCGTGGCGAAGCCGATGATCATCTCCTGGATGAACTCCTGGTCGCCGGCGGGCGTCTGGCGCACCCCGGCGGGCAGGTTCTTGACCGAAGGCAGTTGCTGCACGGCCTTGGCCGCGTCGCCGCTGCGGATTCCGTCAAGCTCGGCCGTGATGCTGGCGACGCGCGAGCGATCGCGACGCAGCACCTGGGAGGCCCCGGCGCCGAAGCGGATGTCGGCGACGGTGCTCAGCGGCACGGATCCGCCCATTGCGGTCGGAACCCGCAGGTTCTCGATCACCGAAAGGTCCTCGCGCGCATCACGGGTCAGCCGTAGCCGGATCGGCACCTGGCGGTCGCCCAGATTGTATTTGGGCAGGTTCTGATCGACGTCGCCGATGGTGGCGACGCGGACCGCCTGTGAGATCGAGCCGGTCGACACCCCCATCAGGGCCGCCTGGTCGAGCCGGGGCGTGACCAGGATTTCAGGTCGGGCAATGGCCGCGGTGTTGACCACATTGGCCAGACCCGGAACGGTCCGTATCTCGGCCTCGACCTTGCGGGCGGCGGCCAGAAGCGAGGGGCCGTCGTCGCTCAGGAGCGAGAACTCATAGCGGGTGCCGTCGCCGGGCCCGCCGCCCTGCTGTGCGATCCCTGCGCCGATCCGGGCGCCAGGAATGGCTTTCCAGGTATCGACCATCGTGCGGGCGAACGCCTGCTGAGACAGCTTGCGGTCGCCCTTGTCGACCAGGTCGGCGTACACATTGGCCTGGTTGACCTCCTGCCCGCCGATGGAGGCGTAGACGGAGACGACCTCGGGCCTTTCGCGCAGTTCGCGGGTCAGTCGCTGAACCACGACGTCGGTCTGGTGCAGGGTCGCGCCTGGAGGCAGTTCGACCGAGAAGGCCGCGCGGCCGGTGTCGCCCGCCGAGAAGAACTCGAACGGCAGCTTGGTCGCGAGTCCGGTACACAGAATGAAGGCCAGGGTGCCGATGCCGAACACCTTCCAGCGGTTCTTCAGGCTCCAGCCCAGCATCTTGAGATACCGCGACATCCAGAACGGGTCCTTGTCGTCGTGGTCGTGGTGCTTGAGCAGATAGGCGGCCATCAGCGGCGTCAGAGTTCGGGCCACGATCAGCGAGAAGGCCACCGAGATACAGGCCGCCAGGGCGAAGGCCTTGAAGAATTGGCCGATGATCCCCGGCATGACGCCGACGGGGGCGAAGACGGCGATGATGGTGGCGGTCGTCGCCACGACGGCCAGGCCGATCTCGTCGGCGGCCTCCATGGCGGCGGGATAGGGCGCCTTTCCGTCGCGCATATGGCGCACGATGTTCTCGATCTCGACGATGGCGTCATCGACCAGGATGCCGATCGTCAGCGACAGGGCCAGCAGGCTGATACTGTTCAGCGACTGACCTAGGGGCTCCAGGATGGCGAAGGTCGGAATCAGCGACATCGGGATGGCCGTCGCCGTGATGAGGGTCGCCCGCCAGTCGCGCAGGAAGATGAACACGACGACCACGGCCAGGACGGCGCCGAGCAGAAGGGCCTCCAGCGAGGCGAAATAGCTTTCCTCGATCTCCTCGACGCTGGCGGTGACCTGTTCGATGGTCAGTTCGGGATGGGCCTCGTCGATCTTGGCCACCTCTTGGCGCACTCGTTCGGCGATCTTGACCTCGGAGGCGGTGCGTGAGCGCAGGAAGTTGAAGGTCACGGCCTCCTGGCCGTTATAGCGGGCCAGGCGGCGCGGTTCGGACCAGAGGTCGCTGACCGTCCCCAGATCGCCCAGGCGCACCGTGCGGCCGTCGCCAAGCGGGATCAGGGTGGCGCGCAACTGGTCGATCGAACTGGCGGCGCCCAGAGTGCGGATCGAGCGTTCGGAGCCGGCGATCGTCACCCGTCCACCCGGCAGGTCGCTGTTGACGTTGCCCAAGGCCTGGCTGACCGAGGCGGCGGTCAGGCCGAACGAAGCCAGGCGGTCGGGGTCCAGTTCGACCGCGATCTCGCGATCCACGCCGCCCGAGCGATTGACCTCGCCCACGCCCTGGATGGCCAGCAGGGCGCGGCTGACGTCATTGTCGACGAACCAGCTGAGCTGTTCGGGCGTCATCGTCGGCGAACGCACGACCCAGGTGATCAGGGCGTCGCCGGTGATGTCTATGCGCTGGGCCGACGGCTCCTGCATGTCCTGCGGCAGGTCGGCTCGCAGGCCGCTCATGGCGTTTCGCACGTCGTTGGTGGCGCGCTCGGTGTCGGTGCCCAGCTCGAACTCGATCGTCGTCACCGACACGCCGTCGGTGATCTGGGAGTTGATGTGCCGCACCCCCGACAGGCCGGCGAGGGAATCCTCGATCAGCCTCGTGACTTGGACCTCCATCTCGCTGGGCGCGGCGCCGGGCCGCGCGGCCGAGACGACGACCAGCGGGAAGTCGATGTCGGGGTTGTTGTTGATCCTCATGTTGAGGAAGCCGTTCACCCCCGCCATGGTCAGCAGGACGAACAGCAGGATGATCGGGATCGGATTCTTGATCGACCAGGAGGAGATGTTCTTCATGGTCGGGTCCTAGCGCGCGGCCGGAGCGGCGGCGGCGGCGGCGGCAGCAGGGGCTACGGCGGGGGCTGCCGTTCCGATCGCCACCTTGTCGCCGTCGCCCAGGAAACCGGCGCCCTCGACCACAACCCGGGTTCCGGCCTCAAGGCCGCTGACCGAGGTCAGGTCGCCGCTGCGTGACAGCACGGTGATCGGCTGGAAGCGGGCGCGGCCGTCGGCGCCCAGGACGAAGACCCCGGCGCGGTTCTCGCGGTACAGCACCGCAGGCGTCGGCACGGTGATGGTCGGCTGAGAGCCCACGTCGATCTGGGCGCGGGCGAACATGCCGGGGCGGAAACCACCGGCGCCCGCCCCTCCTGAATTGGACAGGGCGATGCGGGCTATGCCCAGGCGGCTCTGGGCGTCCACTTCAGGGGTGACGATGCGGACGCTGCCTGTCGTCTGGCCGACCTGGTCGGAGGAGACGGTGGCGGGTTGGCCCGCGCGGACCAGGGCCAGTTCGGTTTCCGGGATCTGGGCGTCCAGTTCCAGGCGGCCATCGCGGACCATGCGGAACATCTCGGTTCCGGCGGCGACGATCTGGCCCTTGGTCACGCTGCGGCTGATGATGAGGCCCGAGACCGGCGCCCGAAGCGTCGCCTGGTTGAGGCGGGTCTGGGTTTCCGACAGAGCGGCGCGAGCGGCGGCGACCCCGGCGGCCGAGGCGCGTTGGTTGGCCAGCGCGGTGTCCAGCGAGGCCTGGCTTAGGAAGCCGCGTTCCTTCAGCTCCTGGGCGCGGGACAGGGCGGCGTCGTCGCGCGCTGCGTTGGCTTCGGATGTCTGCACCTGCGCCTGCTGCTGGCGCAGCTGGGCCCGCAGCAGGGCGTCGTTCAACTGGACCAGGGGCTGGCCCTGGCGGACGTAGGAGCCTTCATCGACCAGCACCGCCGTCGCCGTCAGGCCGCCCACCTCGGCGCCGACCGGCACCTCTTCCCAGGCGGTGACGCTGCCCGACGCCGTGACGATGCGGGGCTGGCTGGTCAGGGCGGCCGTGGCGACGGTCACTGTCTGGCTGGCGGCGTGGGTCTCGTCGGTCTTGGCCTTGTCGCCGCCGCCGCACGACCCCAGGACCAGGGCGGCGGAAACCATCAGGGCGGCTCGGGTCATGGTGATCATCGCCAAGGCTCTTGTCCTGTATCTGGTGCGTCCCGGGACCGAAGACCGGCCTGAAGACGGGCCTGGCGCAAACCGGGCCGAAAATGGGTCGAGGCATCGCCTTCGGCGCCGCCGTTGCAGCCTGGCTTATTACCGCGTTCGTTCAGGCTTCTCAAACCGGGAGCCCCGCCATTACGACGAAGTAATCTGGCGCGAAAAGCGTTCCAGATGCATGAACACGCCGCCGTTCGTTGGCGTTCGCGCCGCCCTCATGCTAACCGCGCCCTCACATGACGACGCCCCCCATCTCCCGCATCCGCAACTTCTCGGTGGTCGCCCATATCGACCACGGCAAATCAACCCTGTCCGATCGGCTGATCCAGTTCACCGGCGGCCTGACGGCGCGTGAAATGAGCGCCCAGGTCCTCGACAACATGGACATCGAAAAAGAGCGCGGGATCACCATCAAGGCCCAGACCGTGCGCCTGAACTACAAGGCCCAGGACGGTGAGGAATACATCCTCAACCTGATGGACACGCCCGGCCACGTCGACTTCGCCTATGAGGTGTCGCGCTCATTGGCCGCATGCGAAGGCTCGCTGCTGGTGGTCGATGCGTCGCAGGGCGTCGAGGCCCAGACCCTGGCCAATGTCTATCAGGCCATCGACAACAACCACGAGATCGTCCCGGTCCTGAACAAGATCGATCTGCCCGCCGCCGAGCCCGAGCGGGTCCGCGAGCAGATCGAGGACGTCATCGGCATCGACGCATCGGACGCCGTCATGTGCTCGGCCAAGTCGGGCATCGGCATCGAGGACGTGCTGGAAGCCATCGTCACCCGCTTGCCGGCGCCCAAGGGCGACCCCGAGGCGCCGCTGAAGGCCATGCTGGTCGACGCCTGGTACGACCCCTATCTGGGCGTTGTCCTCTTGGTCCGCGTCTTCGACGGCGTGCTGAAGGCCGGCCAGCGCATCAAGATGATGCAGCACGGCACCACCCACCTGGTCGATCGCGTCGGCGTCTTCCTGCCCAAGAACACGCCCGTGGACCAGCTGTCCGCAGGCGAGGTCGGCTTCATAACCGCCCAGATCAAGGAAGTGGCCCAGGCCGCCGTCGGCGACACGATCACCGACGAGAAACGCCCCACCACCGAGCCGCTCAAGGGGTTCAAGGACGTACAGTCCGTGGTCTTCTGCGGCCTGTTCCCGGTCGACGCGGCCGACTTCGAGGACCTGCGCGCCGCCATCGGCAAGCTGCGCCTGAACGACGCCTCCTTCACCTTCGAGATGGAATCCAGCGCCGCGCTCGGCTTCGGCTTCCGCTGCGGCTTCCTGGGCCTGCTGCACCTGGAAATTATCCAGGAGCGCCTCAGCCGCGAGTTCAACCTCGACCTGATCGCGACGGCGCCCTCGGTGGTCTACAAGATCGGTCTGCGCGACGGGACCGAGATCGACCTGCACAACCCGGCCGACCTGCCCGACGTGATGCAGATCGAGACCATCGCCGAGCCCTGGATCAAGGCCACCATCCTGACGCCCGACGAATACCTCGGCGGCGTGATCAAGCTGTGCCAGGACCGTCGCGGTTCACAGGTCGAGCTGTCCTACGTCGGCAACCGCGCCCTGGTCGTCTACGAGTTGCCACTGAACGAGGTGGTGTTCGACTTCTACGACCGGCTGAAGTCGATCTCCAAGGGCTATGCCTCGTTCGACTACGAGATCACTGACTACAAGGTCGGCGACCTGGTGAAGATGTCGATCCTGGTCAACGCCGAGCCCGTCGACGCCCTGTCGATGCTGGTCCACCGCGGCCGGGCCGAGACGCGCGGCCGGGGCATGGTCGAGAAGATGAAGGAGCTGATCCCGCCCCACATGTTCGTCATCCCGATCCAGGCGGCCATCGGCGGCAAGATCATCGCGCGGGAAACGGTGCGGGCGTTGCGCAAGGACGTGACATCGAAATGCTATGGCGGCGACGCCACCCGCAAGAAGAAGCTGCTGGAGAAGCAGAAGGCCGGCAAGAAGCGCATGCGTCAGTTCGGCAAGGTCGAGATCCCGCAGGAAGCCTTCATCGCCGCCCTGAAGATGGACGACGACTGACCGCCTGACGTCAGCGTCACCCAACGACATCCAGAACGTCCGCTCACTGAGCGTTCAAAGCCGCAGAGACCGTCATCCCCGGGCGCAGGCCCGAGGATGACGGCGGATGGCGCTGGCTACTGCGCCAAACGCACTTCCAGCGGCAGGCCCAGGGCCTCCAGTTGCGGGCGCACCACCGAGGCGTCGCCGACGACAACCCAGACGAACTCATCCGGCTTGATGACCTGACGCGCGGCGTCGTCCATCTGGGCGGCCGTCAGGGCGCGGGTGCGGCTGGCGATGGTCGTCTGATAGTCGTCGGGGCGGCCGTAGAGAGCGTTTGAGCGCAGGGCCCCAAGGATCTGGGCCGAGGTCTCGAACCCGCCAGCCAGCGACCGGGTGTTGCCGTTGATCGTCCGCTCCAGCTCCTGCGGCGTGACGCCGTCGGCTTGCAGGAAGCGATCGTACTGGGCGATCAGGGCGGCGATCGACTCGCCGGTCCGGTCGGCCTGCACCGGCGCGTTGACGATATAGGGCACGCGATGTTCCAGCGCGTTCACATTGCCCCGCACGCCATAGGACCAGCCCTTGGTCTCGCGCAGGTCCGAGTTGATCCGAGACAGGAAGTCCGAGCCCAGGGTGACGTTGGCGGCGTTCAGCGTCAGCAGGTCGTCGGTGCCCGACAGCGGCAGGACCGCGCCGCCATAGATCAGCGACTGCGGCGACTGGGGACGATCGATCAGCACGATCCGGTTGGCCGGGGCGGGGACGGGGGCCGAGAAGGCCTTGGTTCCCTTGGCCGTCGAAGGCGCACGCCAGTCGCCGAAGGCGGCTTCAAGTTGCGGCGTGATCTGGCTCAGCGGCTCGTTGGACACGACAAAGATCGTCGCATTGTCGGGGCGAACCCAGGCGTCATGCTCCTGAACCAGATCGGCGCGGGTCAGGGCCGTGATCGTGGCCACGTCGCCCGTTCCGGTGAAGGACCGGCCATAGGGGCTGTCGGCGCCGTACAGAAGCGGCGGCAGGGCGCGCGCGGCGATGGCGCCCGGCTGGGTCGCCTCGCTGGCCAGGGAGGCCAGACGCTGGGCGCGCAGGCGCTCGACCTCGGAGGGGGCGAATGCCGGGTTCCGCACGACATCCGACAGCAGGGTCAGCGACGGAGACAGGTTGGCGCTGACCGTGGTCAGGCTGGCCGTCGTCCGGTCCATCGAGGCGCCGACCTGGATGGAGGCGCCCAGACGCTCCTGTTCCTCGGCCAGCTGGTTGGCGTTGCGCGTCGTCGTGCCGTCGTCCAGCAGGTCCAGCATCAGGCTGTGGGCGCCCAGGCGATCAGCCCGATCGGCGGCGAAGCCGGCGTTGAACTCCACGGCGACGCGGGTCACGGGGACCGTGTCGACCTGGGCGTAGACGACCTCCACCCCGTTCGAAAGCCGGGCGCGCTGCACGGCGGGGAACGTCAGGTCGGAGACCTCTCCGATATCGGGCATGGCGGGGCGTGCGACGCGCTGGATCTCGGCGGCGGGGACCGGAGGGGTGGTCGCGGGAACGGCCTCTTCATAGGCGTCGCGCTCGCCCGGAGCGATCGTCATGTCGAACACCGGACGGGTCAGCCAGCGCTGCATGGCCGTCGTCACCTGGGCCGGGGTGACCGAGGCGTACTCGGTCAGCTGTTTCTTGTAGTGGTCCGGATCGCCGGCATACAGCTGGCCTTCAGCCAGGGCGTTGGCCTTGCCGTTGACCTGTTCCAGGCTCTGGATCCGTCGCGAGACATACTGGGTGGCGACGCGGGCGACCTCTTCCTGCGTCGGGCCCTTGGCGATGTAGTCGGCGACGATGGCGTCCAGCTGACGGCCCACCTCGGCGGCGTCCTGGCCCGGCTTCACGTCCACCGAGATGTCGAAGATGCCGATGCGGTGGAAGTCCGACAGCGAAGCCGACGCCGAGACCGCTGTCTCCTCGCCGCGCACCAGCTGGTTGTCCAGGCGCGAGGAGGCCAGGCCGCCCAGGACCTCGGCCGCGACCGACAGGGGAACGGCGTCGTCGCTCAACATGCCCGGAACCGCCCAGCTGCGGGTAAGGCGGGTGGTGGCCACCCGGTCATGCATGGTCTCGACGATCGGTGCGGCCAGGGTCGGCACGTCGGCCTCGGCCGGGCTGTTCACCGGGCCGCGCGGGATGGCGCCGAAATAGCGCTCCATCAGCGGGCGAGCGGTGGCCTCGTCGATGTCGCCCGACAGCACCACGACCGCATTGTTCGGGCCGTACTTGTCGCGGAACCAGTTGCGCACCGTCTCCAGGCTGGCGGCGTCCAGGTCGGCCATCGAGCCGATGGTCGAGTGGCGGTACGGATGGCCTTCGGGGAAGAGGGCTTCAAGCTGGGCGTATTCGAACAGGCCATAGGGCTCGTTGTCGCCCTGGCGTTTCTCGTTCTGGACCACGCCGCGCTGCAGATCGAGCACGGGCTGGCCGATCTCGCCCAGCAGATACCCCATCCGGTCGCTTTCCAGATACAGCGCCTGTTCCAGCGCCGGCGTCGGGACGGTCTGAAAATAGTTGGTGCGGTCGAACCAGGTCGTGCCGTTCAGATTGGTGGGCCCCAGGTTGCGCAGCCGGCCCAGGTAGGAGCCCGGCGCATTCTCGGATCCGCCGAACATCAGGTGTTCGAACAGGTGGGCGAAGCCGGTCGATCCCTTGGGCTCATCCTTGGAACCGACATTGTACCAGACCGACAGCGCCACGACCGGCGCCTTGCGGTCCTCGTGGACGATGACCGTCAGGCCGTTGTCCAGGGTGAAGCGCGTCCAGGGAATATCGACTTCGGACACCAGTTCAGCGACCGGCGCTGCGCGCAGTTCGGCGGCCTGGGGCGATGTCGCGGCGCTCGGCGTCGCAGAGGTCTGAGCAAAAACGGGCGCGGCCGGTGCAATCACGGCCAGAAGGGCGGCGAGCGAGACGGAGCGAATGCGCATGAGGAAGCGGTCCTTGTTCTGGGGTTGGGCGAACCTTAACCGACGCGTCCGCCCATGCAATCGCCGTATGTTCCGGCCAGGACACAGCCGGGCAGACGCCTCTTCGGAGCGGGCCGCATTGGCGGGCCGCCCGCTCCGGGTCTGGTAAGGCGTGGCCTCAGTCGGCGGGGTATTCGAACGGGTCGCTGGGCTGCGGTTGGGTCGGCAGCGGCATGCGGGGCAGGGGCTCGTCGCGGTTGGCGGCGTTCAGCAGGAAGCTGGCCAGGATGACGGCCGCCTGACGCATGTCCTCGGCCTTCAGGTGGTCATAGCTGTCGATGCTGGTGTGGTGCAGGCGGCTGGAATAGTCGAGCGGGTCCTGGATGAACTGATATCCGGGAATGCCCACCGTCTGCATATAGACGTGGTCGGTGCCGCCGGCGTTCCTCAGGGAAACGGTCGAGGCGCCCATGGTGGCGAAGGGGGCCAGCCACTCCTGGAACACGGGGGCGGCGGCGACATTGCCCTCGGCGTTGATGCCGCGGATCTTGCCCGAGCCGTTATCCAGGTTGAAATAGGCCACCAGGTCGCGATAGCCGGCGCGCGGCTGGACCGGCCAGCGGGTGCGCCAGGTGCGGTTGTTGGGCAGGTTGGCCAGGGCGGGATCGTTCGAGGGCGCGCGTGTCGCCAGATGCTGATCGACATAGGCCAGCGAGCCTAGGATGCCCTGCTCCTCGCCGTTCCATAGGGCGAAGCGGATGGTGCGCTTGGGCTGGACGCCCAGGGCCTTCAGGATGCGCGCGGCCTCCATGACCACGGCGCTGCCGGCGGCGTTGTCCACCGCGCCGTCCGACGCCACCCAGGAGTCCAGGTGGGCGCCGGCCATGACGTATTCATTGGTGCGGCTCGTGCCCGGAATGTCGGCCAGGATGTTGTAGGCGTTGACGTCCTCGTCGTGGAACTGGACCTCGCTCATCAGCTCAAGCGTCGGCTGGGCCTCGGTCAGGGCCAGGCGGGCGAGGCGGCGATAGTCCTCGGCGGCCAGTTCCATGCCCGCCAGTTTGGGCGTGGCGCCGACCTGATAGGTATAGCCCGTGCCGTGCAGCAGGCCGCCGTCGCGTTGGGACATGCGGACCCAGGCCAGGGCGCCTTCCTCGGCCAGGAAGGTGTCGAGGCGCTGGGCGAAGTCGACGTTGCGCAGCTGGCGCTCGATGGCGGCGGGCGAGTGCTGGGGCTGGACGTAGGTGTTGCGGTCGCGCAGTTCGGCGTCGGTCCAGCGGCGGAAGGCCGGCTCGGTCGGCTCGGAGCCGGTGTCGGGCCGGGTCAGCATGACGATCTTGCCCGACAGCTTGCCGCGCCATTTGTCGAAGTCTTCGGCCTTGGTGATGGGGGCGACGATGACGCCGCCGCTGATGACGCCATTGGTCGAGGGGGTCCAGGCCACCGGGATGGCGCGCAGGTCCAGCGGGCGGGGCGCCGTCATCCGCGCGCTGGAGCGGACGATGGACCAGCCGCGGCCGAACTCGAAGCCCTCGGCGCGCACGTTGGACAGGCCGTAGTCGCGGAACTGCTGCTGGGCCCAGCTTTCCGCCTGGCGCATCTGGGGCGAGTTGGTCATCCGGCCGCCGATGCGGTCGGTCAGATAGGCGGCGGTCTGCATGACTTCGCTATGGTTCAGCCCCTGGTCGATGATGCCGTTGACGGCGACCCGGTCGACGGGTTGGGCCAGGACCACAGTCGGCAGGGCCGAGGCCGGCAGGGCCAGGCAGAGGGCGGAAACGAGGGCGGTCAGACGCGTCATGGGCACATACTCCGAAGAATCGATTGCCCCGATTTGAGGCGATACGGACGGATTGCGCAAACCGAGGCGGTTTCGTCTGGGCCTCGGCGATCCGGGCAAGAAAAACCCCCCGCCGTCCAGTGGACGACGGGGGGTGAAGGCGCGAGGCGTTTGGCGAGGGTCTCTGCCTCGGCCTCGGGGAGGAGCTCTAGTAGCTGGCGCGCAGTTCGATGCCGAAGGTGCGCGGCATGTTGAAGTTGCCGTAGTCGCCGAAGGTGGGGCGGTTCGACGGGTCGCGGCGATAGACGAAGGTCTCGTCCAGCAGGTTGCGTGACCACAGGGCCACTTCCAGCTTGGGACCGCCCGGCGCGGCGTAGATGTCGCCGACCGACAGGCGGGCGTTGACGATGAAGGACTTGTCGTTCTTGACCTCGAACTGTTCGAAGCTGTGCGAGGCGTCGGCGTAGCTTGCGTCGATGTGGGCCTTGAACGTCGCGCCCATGAGGGGCGATTGCCAGTCGGCGGCCACCGTGCCGGCGTTCTCCGGGGTATAGGCGATGAACACCTGCTGGACCACGCCGGTGAAGGGGTTGGCCGTGTCAGGAATGGTCGCGTCCGTGTAGGCGTAGGAGCCCGACAGGGTCAGGTTCTCGGTGGCCGCAAACTGACCTTCCAGCTCCAGCCCGCGAATCTTGGTCGTGCCGGGGGCATTGATCGTTTCCAGCGTGTTCCGCGTGCCGGTGATCAGGCTGAAGTCGATCTGGCTGTCGGTGCGGTCCATGGCGTAGACGGCGGCGTTCAGGCGGACCCGGTTGTTGAACAGGTCGCTCTTCAGGCCCAGTTCGTAGGCCTCGACCTCTTCCGGATCGAACGAGCGATAGGTCAGCGAGCGCGAGGAGGCGCCGCCGGCCCGATAGCCGGTCGAGTATTTGGCGTAGACGTTGACGTGTTCGGTCGCGTCATAGGCCAGGGTGACCAGGGGATCGAAACGGTCCACCGAGGTTTCGAAGGTCAGTTCGCCCGAGACGCCGTTCACAACCGGCAGAGCGTTGTTGACGATTTCAAGCGTGCCGTCCTTGTCGTCCCAGGTGTAGCGGCCGCCGACCGTCAGGTGCAGGGCGTCGCTGAGGACCGCCGGGGTCCAGGTCGCCTGACCATAGACAGCCTTGGATTCCGAGTGGGCGGTCGAGGCGCGGTCGATGAAGCGCGAGCCGCGGATGGTCAGCAGCGGATCACGGATGGTGTAGCCCGTGCCGTCGGCGTTCCAGGTGTTGGTGGTCGGCGTCGCCGCGTCGTCCGACACGGTTTCCTTGAAGTAGTAGAGGCCGCCGATGTAGTCGATCCGGTCACCGAGCGTGCCGACCGCCTGGAGCTCCTGGCTGAACTGGTGCTGCCAGAAGCCGGCCAGGGAGTAGCGGCTGAAGTTGCCGAGGGGGCCGACGACCGGCGGACGGTGGGCGCCGCCGATGTTGTCCCACTGCTCGACGTCGACTTCGCGATAGGCGGTGATCGAACGCAGTTCCAGGCTGTCGTTGACGTGCCACGACAGGTGCAGGTCGGCGCCGCGGGTGTCGTCGACGCTCCACTGCTGCGGCACGCCGATGTCGGCGCGGGTCATTCGGTCCTTGCCCTCGACCTGGACGATCGGCGCCAGGTCGCGGATCGAGCCCGCGGGAATGACGGTCGAGGTGAAGGGCACGACCGGCAGGCCGTTGACGTTGAAATTCAGCAGCTGGCTATAGAACGGGGTGTTCTTGTCCTTGCCCATGTCGGCGGCCAGGATGGCTGAGAAGTTGTCGCTGGGGGTCCAGCGGACCTGGGCGCGCAGACCGCGACGGTCGTATTCGCCGAAGCCTTCCTCGCCGGGCAGGATGTTCTCGGTCACCGGACCCTGAACCGAGATGATACCATCGACCTTGACCGCAAAGTCGCCGAACGCCGGGAAATCGACGTGCAGTTCGGAGTTGTACGAGTTCAGGTTGCCGACGCCGGCGACGGCGCGCAGGCCGAACTCGCCGCTGGGCTTCTTGGTCACCAGCGACAGGGCGCCGCCTTCGGTGTTGCGGCCGAACAATGTGCCTTGCGGGCCCTTGAGGACTTCGACGCGTTCGAGGTCCAGCAGGGCGGCGCCGAGGCCGTGCTGACGGGCCAGGTAGACGCCGTCGACATAGACGCCGACGCCCTGTTCGCGGGCGGGCTGGTTGGCGTCGTTGGGCACGATGCCGCGGATGCCGATGGTCAGGGCCGACTGGCGGGCCTCGAAGGTGGTGATGCGCAGGCCGGGGACGCTGCCGTCGGCTAGGTCCATCAGGCTCTGGACGTGGCGGTTGGCCAAGTCTTCGGCGCCGACGACCGAGATGGAGATGGGCGTCTCCTGCAGGTTGGTTTCACGCTTCGTTGCGGTGACGACGACGTCGGTCAGGCCGTAGACCTGTTCGGTGTCGCCGGGATCGACGTCCGGTGCGACGACGGTGTCGACGTCAGAGGCGAAGGCGGAAGTGGCGGCCATCGTCGAGACGAAGGCGGCGCCCAGCAGAAGGCGTAGTTTGAGACTGTTGTGGCGGTTCATTTTGGTTGTCCCCGTTTGAGGGGCGAGCATCTAGCGCGGCTTCGTGTCGCAGATGTTTTGCTTGGGCGACGGTTCCGTAGACGTTTTGAGACGGCCGCCGACATCGAAGCGTCGTGGAACCGACATGCAGGCCGGACGAAATTCCGCGGGCCGGGACGACGACGAAATCTAATCGGCGACGGCAAGTCTTTTCGCGTTTCCTTGACGCCCGGATGGTCGATGGAGGCGACGCGCCAGATGGCGTAGCGTGAGAAGGACGAGGGCGGCTCTCGCGACCGCCGCCCGAACGAGATGACCACCCGATGACTGCAACGTCTCTGACCAACGATCACATCGCCTCTGACCCGGGGCTCTCACCCACGCTTGATCGGGCGCGGCTTACCCATCTGCAGCAGCTGGAGGCCGAGAGCATCCAGATCATGCGCGAGGTCGTGTCCGAGACCGAGCGTCCGGCCATGCTGTATTCGATCGGCAAGGACTCGGCCGTGATGCTGCATCTGGCGGCCAAGGCCTTCTATCCGTCGCCGCCGCCCTTCCCCCTGCTGCACGTCGATACAACGTGGAAGTTCCGCGCCATGTACGAGATGCGCGAGCGGACGGCGGCCAAATACGGCTTCGACCTCAAGGTCTGGAAGAATCCCGATGCGGTCGAGAAAGGGATCAATCCCTTCGATCACGGATCGGCTCTGCACACCGACCTGTGGAAGACCGAGGGGCTGAAACAGGCGCTGGACCATTATGGCTACACCGCTGCGTTTGGCGGCGCGCGTCGCGACGAGGAGAAGTCGCGGGCCAAGGAGCGGATCTTCTCGTTCCGCTCGGCCGGTCACCGCTGGGATCCCAAGAACCAGCGGCCCGAGCTCTGGCATTCCTACAATACGCGCGTGGCGCCGGGCGAGACGATCCGGGTCTTCCCGATCTCCAACTGGACCGAGCTGGACATCTGGCAATATATCCACCTGGAGAACATCCCCATCGTGCCGCTGTATTTCTCGGACGTGCGTCCGGTGGTGGAGCGCGACGGGACCCTGATCATGGTCGACGACGAGCGGATGCCGCTGCGGCCCGGCGAGGTCCCCCAGATGAAGTCGGTGCGGTTCAGGACGCTGGGCTGCTATCCGTTGACGGGGGCGGTCGAGAGCACGGCCGACACGCTTCCGGCCATCATCCAGGAAATGCTGCTGACCACCACCTCCGAGCGTCAGGGGCGGATGATCGATCACGACCAGGCCGCCTCGATGGAGAAGAAGAAGCAGGAGGGCTATTTCTGATGGCGCATCAGTCCGACCTCATCGCCTCCGACATCGACGCCTATCTGGAGGCGCATCAGAACAAGAGCCTGCTGCGCTTCATCACCTGCGGCTCGGTGGACGACGGCAAGTCCACCCTGATCGGGCGGCTGCTGTATGATTCCAAGATGGTCTTCGAGGACCAACTGGCGGCGCTGGAAGCCGATTCCAAACGCATCGGCACCCAAGGCGGCGAGATCGATTTCGCGCTTCTGGTCGACGGCCTGGCCGCAGAGCGGGAACAGGGCATCACCATCGACGTGGCCTATCGGTTCTTCTCGACCGAGACGCGGAAATTCATCGTCGCCGACACGCCCGGCCACGAGCAGTACACCCGCAACATGGTCACCGGCGCCTCGACGGCGGACGCGGCGGTGATCCTGATCGACGCCCGGAAAGGCGTGCTGACCCAGACGCGCAGGCACTCCTATCTCGTCTCGCTGCTCGGCATCCGGCACGTCGTGCTGGCGGTCAACAAGATGGACCTGATCGGCTGGGACCAGGCGAAGTTCGCCGAGATCGTCGCCGACTATCGCGCCTTCGCCGCCCGGATCGGCTTGAACGCCGTGACCGCCATCCCGATCTCGGGCCTGAAGGGCGACAATATCGCGAACCGGTCCGAGGCCACGCCCTGGCACGGCGGACCGACGCTGATGGAGTGGCTGGAGGCGGTGGACGTGGGCTCCGACACCCGCAGCGCGCCGTTCCGCATGCCGGTTCAGTGGGTCAATCGCCCGAACCTGGACTTCCGGGGCTTCGCCGGCCTGATCGCCGCCGGGACCGTGCGACCGGGGGACGCCGTCAAGGTGCTGCCGTCCGGTCGCGAAAGCCATGTGGCGCGGATCGTCGTCATGCCGGGCGATCTGGATCAGGCCGTGGTCGGACAGTCCGTCACCCTGACCCTGACCGACGAGATCGACGTCTCGCGCGGCGACGTGCTGGTGGCGGCGGACGCGGCGCCTGAGGTGGCCGATCAGTTCGAGACCACCCTCGTCTGGATGGACGACGATCCCCTGCCGCCGGGGCGGCCTTACTTGCTGAAGATCGGCGCCCGGACGGTCACGGCCCAGGTCACCGAGATCAAGCACAAGGTCAACGTCAACACGCTGGAGAAACTGGCCGCCAAGCGGCTGGAGCTGAACGAGATCGCCGTCGCCAACATCTCGCTGGATCGGCCTATCGCGTTCGAGCCGTACACGGACAATCGCGACCTGGGCGGCTTCATCCTGATCGACAAGATCTCGAATCGCACCGTCGGCGCGGGCCTCATCAACCACCACCTGCGCCGGGCCGACAACATCCACTGGCAGGCGACAGACGTCGACAAGGCGGCGCGGTCGGCGATCAAGGGCCAGCGCGGCCGGGTCGTCTGGCTGACCGGCCTGTCGGGCGCGGGCAAGTCGACCATCGCCAATCTGGTCGAGAAGAAGCTGCACTCGCTGGGGCGGCACACCTATCTGCTGGACGGCGACAATGTCCGCCACGGGCTGAACCGCGATCTGGGCTTCACCGAGGAAGACCGGGTCGAGAACATCCGCCGGGTCGCCGAGGTGGCGCGGCTGATGGCCGACGCCGGGCTGATCGTCATCACCGCCTTCATCTCGCCCTTCAGGGCCGAGCGGAGGATGGCGCGCGAGCTGATGGACGAGGGCGACTTCATTGAGGTCTTCATCGACACGCCGCTGTCGGTCGCCGAGCAGCGCGACGTGAAGGGCCTGTACCAGAAGGCCCGGGCCGGGGAGCTGAAGAATTTCACCGGCATCGACAGCCCCTATGAGGCGCCGGAAGCCCCCGAACTGCGGATCGACACCACGGCCGTGACGGCGGTCGAGGCGACGGAATCCATCGTCCGCTGGCTGGTCAGCGAAGGCCTGTCGGAAGGCGAGGGGATCTAGCCTCGCCTTCCTGCGGACCCTAGTACCGCACCCGCACCGTCGCCCCGATCGTGCGCGGGGCGCCGAGGAAGGCGCCGATGGTGCCGGTCTGGAACGGGGCGCCGAAGGCGACCTGGGCATAGGTCTCGTCGAACAGGTTGCGCACCCAGAGCTCGACGCTCCACGGGCCGTTCTGCGGTTCCAGCAGGACCGAGCCGTTGACCAACCAGAAGTCGGGCTGGACCTTCTCGGGCGCCAGGTCCGAGCCGGTGTTGTAGTCCGAGCTGTATTTGGCCGCGAGCGTCAGGCGGGCGTTCAGGCCGGCCGTGACCGGACGCTCATAGGTCCCCGACAGGCTGGCAGACCACAGGGGCGCGAAGTTGAGGCGATTGCCGGCCAGCAGCGGCAGGCCGGGCACGGGCTCGTCGCCGTATTCGGTTTGGGCGTAGATGACGCCGCCCTGGATCGACAGACCTTGCGACAGACGGGCCGTGGCCTCGATCTCGGCGCCCATCGCCGTCACCTCGGGGATCGACCGCACCAGGAAGGTGGTGCCCAGGAAGGTGTTGAGCTGGAAGTCCTCATAGGTCTGGTGGAAGACGTCGGCGGAGATCAGGACGCGCCGGTCCAGCAGTTCGGCCTTTGCGCCGATTTCGTAGGAATCGACCGTTTCAGTCGGGAAGTCGGTCGAGGTCTCGGGGACCAGGGCCGTCTGGGTCCGGTCCATGTTGAAGCCTGCGCTTTTGCGCCCGCGCGCATAGGAGGCGTAGGTCAGGACGGCGGTCGTCAGCTGGTATTCCACCCGCGCCAGACCAGACCATCCGTCGTCGGACAGTTTTTCGGAACGGTTCAGGTCGTTGAAGGCCGGGTTGGCCCAGGGCAGGCAGACGACCGCGTTGTTGAAACCGTTGGCCAGGGCGGAGCCGCAGCCCACGCCGTCGTCCGTATTCTGGAAGGCGGCGTCGACATCCCTCCGCACACGCGTCCAGCGCGCGCCCAGGGTCAGGCCCAGCCGCTCGGTGGCGTGATAGGTGCCCTGGCCGAAGACGGCGGCGGTGCGGCTTTCGTGGTCATAGCGGTCGACCATGCCTTCGCCCTCGACGAAGCTTTCGCCCACGGGCAGGCCGGTCAGGGTGGAGACGAAATCCGCGTCGCCGACCGGATTGCCGGCGGTGCGCGACAGGATGCGGCCGACGTATTCCTCATAGTCGGCGCCATAGAGGAGGGCGTCGCGGCGCAGCAGCTTTTCCTGGGCCAGATAGACGCCGCCGGTATAGTCCAGCGCGCCGCGCGAGCCGGTCAGGCGCAGCTCCTGGCTAAAGGTGCGGAAGCGGTTGGACCAGCGACCGTCGTCGGGGCGATAGGCGATGTCCGCAGAGGTGAAGTCCCAGTCCTGGCTGAGGGTCGCGCGCCATTCGCGGTATGAACTGGTGGAGGTCAGGGTCCCCCAGGGCGTCTCGGCGTCGATATGCAGGGCGGCGCCCGCATCCTTGATCCGGGTGTTGGTGTCGCGGTTGGCGTAACCGATGCGGGCCTCACGGTCCGGCGTCGCCATCACCCCGCCGTCGGGGCTGAGCAGGGTCAGGATGGCGGCGGTGGGGCCTGTCGTCTGTTGCACGCCGATGCAGCAGCGTTCGTCGCGTGAGGTGTAGTCGGCGCTGAGCCGGGCGCGGATCGTCGCGGTCGGCGTCCACAGCAACTGGGCGCGAGCGGTCTCATAGGACTCGTTCTGGTCGTCGTCGGCCGTGCGGGGGCCGCCGCCCGTGCGGACATCATAATAGCCGTCGCGACGACGCACCGAGGCATAGAGACGCCCCGCCAGCACGTCCTCGACCAGGGCGCCGGTGACGCTGGCCGAACCGCCGCGCGTTCCGTACTCGCCGACCGTCGCTTCGCCCACGGCTGCGAAATCGAAGCGGGGACCGGCGGTGACGACATTGATGACGCCGGCTGTGGTGTTCTGACCGAACAGCGTGGATTGCGGGCCGCGAATGACCTCAATCCGCTCGACCTCGCCCAGGTCGCCCAGGGCCACGCCGTTGCGGGCGCGATAGACGCCGTCGACGATGACTCCGACCGAGCTTTCCAGGCCGGGATTGTCGCCCACCGTGCCGACGCCCCGGATCCGGGCGGTGGTGTAGGTCTGGTTCGAGGTCGAGGCGACCAGCAGGCCGGGCGACAGGATGGCCAAGTCCTTGATGTCCACCACGCCGGCGCCGGCCAGCAGCGGCTGGGCCGCGACGGTCACCGACAGGGGGGTGCGTTGCAGGGCGGCCTCGCGGCGCTCGGCGGTGATGATGATGTCAGAGAGCAGCGCCGTGTCAGGCGCCGCTATGCCCTGCGCCAGCGCGGGCGAGGAGACGGTGACGAGCAGGAAGGCGCAGGCGGCGGTGCGGGTCGGCATGGCTGAGAGAATCCTGAGTTCCCGACGTATTCCGTCGGCGTTCATTGTGGCTGCAGCGGGCACGGCTTCGAGGAGAAAGGCACGGCTGTGGAGGCTGGTTTCAGGCACGCGGAGGCGCCCTCGGACGATGCCGAAGCTTGCCGTAAGGGAAACTTTGTCTTGTCGCTAGTGAGGGTCGCCTTTCGGCGTCTCCATGAGTTCGATCAGAACCCCGCCCATTTCCTTGGGATGGAGAAAGACGACGGGCGTTCCGTGGGCGCCGATGCGGGGTTCGCCGGTGCCCAGGATGGTCACGCCCTTGCTACGCATCTCGGCGATGGCGGCGTGGATGTCGGCGACCTCGAAACAGACGTGGTGCTGTCCGCCCCTGGGGTTCTTGGCCAGGAAGCCGACGATAGGCGAGGCAGCGTCATAGGGCTCGATCAGCTCGATCTGGGCCGTCGGCGTATCGACGAAACAGACCTTCACCCCCTGTGCGGGCAGGTCGAACGGCTCGCCGATCTTCGTCGCGCCCAGGATGTCGCGATACAGCTTGATCGAGTCCGCGATGGAGGGCGTGGCGACGCCGACGTGGTTCAGATTGCCGATCATCAGGCGGGCTCTTTCGCGGGAAGGGGCTGGGCGTAACCCAGCCGCAGGTTCAGCTTCTCGATCAGGTCGACGGCGGTGTCGGCCACGGTCGAGCCGGGCGGATAGACGGCGGCGGCGCCCATGTCGATCAGCGGCTGGACATCGGACGGCGGGATGACGCCGCCGACCACGATCATGATGTCGGGACGGCCCAGCTTCTCCAGCTCGGCGCGCAGTTCGGGAACCAGGGTCAGGTGACCGGCGGCGAGCGAGGAGGCGCCGACCGCGTGGACGTTCTTCTCGACCGCATCGCGCGCGGCCTCGGCCGGGGTCTGGAACAGCGAACCGGCGGTGACGTCGAGACCCAGGTCGCCATAGCCGGTGGCGATGACCTTCTGGCCCCGGTCGTGACCATCCTGGCCCAGTTTGGCGATCAGGATGCGCGGCGGGCCGCCGTCGTTCTCGACAAAGGTCGCGACCATGTCGCGGGCGCGGGCAAAGCGGGCGTCCTTGCCGGCCTCCTTGGCGTAGACGCCCGAGACGGTCTGCACCGTCGCGACATGGCGACCGAAGGCGGCCTCCAGGGCGTCGGAGATCTCGCCGACGGACGCATGGGCGCGGGCCGCCTGGACCGACAGCTCCAGCAGATTGGCGTTGCCGCGTGCGCCATTGGTCAGGGCTTCGAGCGCGGCCTGCGTCGCCGTCTCGTCGCGTTCGGCGCGCAGCCGCTTCAGCTTCTCGATCTGGGCCGAGAGCACGGCGGCGTTGTCGACCTTCAGCATCGGAATGTCGTCGGCGACGTCGTTCAGATAACGGTTCACCCCGACGACGGTCTGTTTGCCGGTGTCGATCCGGGCCTGGGTCTTCGCAGCCGACTCTTCGATCCGCAGCTTGGGAATCCCGGCCTCGATGGCCTTGGCCATGCCGCCGGCGGCCTCGACCTCGTCCATCAGGGCGCGGGCCTTGTCAGCCAACTCCTGGGTCAGCTTCTCGACGTAATAGCTGCCGCCCCAGGGGTCGATGGTCCGCGTCAGGCCGGTCTCGGTCTGGAGCAGGATCTGGGTGTTGCGCGCGATCCGGGCCGAGAAGTCGGTCGGCAGGGCCAGGGCCTCGTCCAGCGCATTGGTGTGCAGCGACTGGGTCTGGCCGCCCGCCGCCGCCATGGCCTCGACCATGGTGCGCGAGACGTTGTTGAACACATCCTGCGCCGCCAGCGACCAGCCGGAAGTCTGACAGTGGGCGCGTAAGGATAGGGATTTGGGATTGACGCCGCCCTCTTTGCGCACCGCCTCGGCCCACAACAGGCGCCCGGCGCGCATCTTTGCGACCTCCATGAAATAGTTCATGCCGATGGCCCAGAAGAAGCTCAGGCGCGGCGCGAACGTGTCGATCGGCATGCCCGCCGCCTTGCCCGCGCGCAGGTATTCGATCCCGTCCGCGAGGGTGTAGGCCAGCTCGATGTCGGCCGAAGCTCCGGCCTCCTGCATGTGATAGCCGGAGATCGAGATGGAGTTGAATTTGGGCGTTTCCTTCGCCGTCCATTCGAAGATGTCGGCGATGATCCGCATGCTGGGCGCTGGCGGGTAGATGTAGGTGTTGCGGACCATGAACTCCTTGAGGATGTCGTTCTGGATGGTCCCGGTCAGCTTGGCGTGGGGCACGCCCTGCTCCTCGCCCGCCACGACATACAGCGCCAGGATCGGCAGGACGGCGCCGTTCATGGTCATCGACACCGACATCTGGTCCAGCGGAATTCCGTCGAACAGGGTCCGCATGTCGAGGATGGAATCGATCGCCACCCCGGCCATGCCGACATCGCCCTTCACCCGCGGGTGATCCGAGTCATAGCCCCGGTGGGTGGCCAGATCGAAGGCGATCGACAGGCCCTTCTGACCGGCGGCAAGGTTCCTGCGATAGAAGGCGTTGGACGCCTCGGCGGTCGAGAAGCCCGCATACTGGCGGATGGTCCACGGATTGCCCGCGTACATGGTCGGATAGGGGCCGCGCAGGAAGGGCGCAAAGCCCGGCAGTCCGTGCACGGACTCGTTGCCCGCGATGGCCGCGGCTTCATAGGCCGAGGCGACCGCGATTCCCTCGGGCGTAACCCAGGGCTCGCGCGCCGGACCCTTGCCGGTGACGCCCAGATCGAGGGCGGCCTTGGTGAAGTCGGGGAAGGTCATCAATTGGCCTCCTCGAAGGCGGCGGCGAAGCGGATGGGGACCAGGGGCTCGCAGGTCTCGGCTCTGGCCGGGGCGGGCGCTGGGGATGAGAGCTCGACGGGTGCGGAGCGGACGTCGGGATCGACGAACTTCGTCACGCCGATGATCTGTTTACCGCCGCCGTCATAGGCGGCCTGAAGCGCGTCGCGGGACGCAGCGACCCGGTGCTGGATCGCGCCGCCCTTGAGCGAGGCCAGGACGCCGCCCTCGCGTTCGATGCGCTGGAACTCGGTCCATCCGGCCTCGGCCAGATCGTGGGTGCGGCTGTCGAGGAACCAGGACCCGGCGGCGGGATCATCGACCCGGCCGATATGCGCCTCTTCCATCAGGACGATCTGGGTGTTCCTCGCCTGTCGGCGGGCAAAGGCGTCGGGGCGGCCCGAGGCGCGAGTGAAGCCGTCCAGCACGACCGAGTCGGCGCCGCCCACGGCCCCGGCGAAACCGGCGGCGGTCAGCCTGAGCAGATTGGGCCAGGGGTCGCGAGAGGCCAGCATCCGGCGCGACGAGCGGGCTTCGATATCAGCGGCGATGTCGAGGCCGAACGCCTTGGTCACAGACGCCCAGATCAGGCGCAGCGCCCGGACCTTGGCGAGGCTGTCGAAATATTCGGCGTCGACCGACAGGCCCAGGACCGTGCCCTTCAGCGCCTGTTCGGCGCTCAACCCGGCGTCGATGGCCGCCTTGGCGTAGGCGATGACGGAGGCGGCGATGAAGCCCAGCTCCTGGCCGGCTGTTCCGCCCGCCTCGTGCACCGTCCGGCCGCTGGCGAAAAAGAAGGTCGCATCGGGATAGACCCCCGCATGACGCGCCGCCGTCTCGGCTGCGAGACGGACGTGGTCGGCGAGGGGCAGGGGCGATCCGCCGTTCACCGCGAAGGCCGAGATCGGGTCGAGGTGGAACATCAGCTTGGCGCGTGGCGACCCCTTTGCCACGGCGGCCAGGGCGTCGGCGGCGTCCGGTCCATCGAGCCCCGCGTCCAGCCCGACCGCCGCCAGTTCCAGCGCGACGTTCTCCAGCGCCCGGCCCAGCAGGTCGGCGTTGGCGAGCACGCCGCCCGCCACAATCACGCTGGCCGCCCCGCCTTCGAGGTCGGTCAGCACAGCGGCGTTGACCGCCAGCGGGTCCTCACCCTCGACCAGAGTGCGCAGGTCCCAGGACCGGCCCTCGGCGTCAGTGGTGCGCGGCGTGAACAGGGGTTTGATCCCCGTCGCATCGGCATAGAGGGGCCGGACCAGCAGGCCGTCGCCATCCATGTGCAGCAGGGATTCGAGCGGCTTGTCCTTCAGCGCCTTGACGGCCGCGACGCGCCATTGCTCGGGCGTGGGGGTTTCGAAGGTCATGCGCCCCATCCTTTCGTCATTCCGGGCGAAGCGTAGCGAAGACCCGGAACAGGGCGGCGCCGTAGCGAAGCGAAGGCGATCTCTGTGCCAGATGCGCGCGAGACAGTTTCGCGCTCTCTCGCGCCGCCTCGTTCCGGGTTGCGCTGCGCGCCCCCGGAATGACGAAAGAGACGGCCGCGCATCACTCGAACTCGACCAGAACGTCGTCGGCGGCGACGGGATCGCCCGCCTTGGCGCCGACCAGTTTCACCACGCCGTCGCGCTCGGCCTTCATGATGTTCTGCATCTTCATGGCTTCGATGATGGCGACGGTCTCACCGGTCTTCACGGCCTGTCCGGGCTCGACATTGATCGAGACGACAAGGCCCGGCATCGGCGACTGGATCAGTTTCGACGTATCGGCCGCGACCTTTTCCGGCAGGCGGGCGAACAGTTCGGCGACAGCGGGGCTCAGCACCCGGACGCGCGACTTGGATGCCCGCGAGCGGATGTCGAAGCCGTCGGCGACGCGCTTCACCTCGGCGGTGAAGGGGGCCCCCTCTTCACCAGAACTGGCCAGCACGCCGCGGAACTGGGCCTGACCGGGACGCCAGTCGATGTCCGACAGTTTCAGGGCGCGATCCTCGCCGGCGATCTCCAGCGTCAGGGCCTCGTCGTCGTCATAGCCGACCGAGACGCCGATGGGCTCGCGGTCGATCAGGACGATCCAGTCGGTGCGGTCGGACGGGTCGCCGGACTGGTCCGACAGTATCTCGTTCATCGCCACGGCGGCGGCGACCATGACGTCCTTCTGCAGGGCGCCGGCAGGCACGCCGTCGAAGCCGTCCGGGAACTCGTCCTTGATGTAGGAGGTCGACAGATTGCCAGAGCGGAACCGCTCCTGATCCATCACGGCGGCCAGGAAGGGCACGTTGTGGCCGACGCCGTTCAGGTGGGTGTCCTCCAGGGCGCGGGCCATGCCCTCGACCGCCTCGATACGCGTCTCGCCCCAGGTACAGAGCTTGGCGATCATGGGATCGTAGAACATCGAGATCTCGTCGCCTTCGCGCACGCCCGTATCGTTGCGGACGGTGTAGTCCCCCTGATCGCCTTCCTCGGGTTGCTCATAGCGGACCAGACGGCCGATCGAGGGCAGGAAGCCGCGATAGGGGTCTTCCGCATAGATGCGGCTCTCGATGGCCCAGCCGTTGA